>Ga0114996_10009520_pt1 | contig 10644 bp, 7 predicted proteins | sample ArcticOcean_MG_C_4_FD_87039 | JGI IMG/M metagenome (GOLD analysis project Ga0114996, IMG submission 87039) | Marine microbial communities from western Arctic Ocean - ArcticOcean_MG_CB4_134 | ecosystem: Environmental > Aquatic > Marine > Oceanic | place: Arctic Ocean: Canada Basin | collected... | reverse complement strand
TGCCGGCCGCTTCGTGGTCGTTTGAGGAGGGCGCTTCGGGACCGGGCGTCACGGTAGGCGACAGCTTCGGCGGGCATCACGGAGCGACGCAGGGCTTCGGTTCGGTCCCCGGCCCGGGGGCTTTGGGACTGGCCCGGTTCTTCAACGGCTCCAGCGACTACGTCCAGATTCCGGCTTCTTCGAGCTTGACGCCATCTACGTTCACGGCGCGGGCCTGGGTCAAGGTGAATTCTTTCCCCAGTTCATTCGGGGTGATTCTCTCGGCGTTCGGGGGCGGGAACTTTCGCGGCTGGTATTTGGCGGTGAAGTCCTCGGGCGAAGTGATCTTCATGGGCGCTTCTCCCCCTAGCAGTTCGCCCTGGTTAGTCTCTTCGGCCAAGCTGAACCCGCGGCAATGGCATTCGGTGTCGGTCACCGTAGACCGGCTATCGGGAAACGTAGCCATCTACATTGACGGCGTGCGCGATAGGACAGCACGCTTCCCGGCGGTCGCCGACGATACGACTCTGCCGCTGACGATCGGCCGCGCTTCCTGGCACGACGGCTACTACTTGAACGCCGCGATCGACGAGGTCGAAATCTTCCCTGCCCTGAGAACCGCCGCTGACATCGCCTCGCGGTATGCGCTCTTGAGCCCGCCGCCGCCGCCGGCCAATCTCTCGACCGTCGCGGAATGGAACTTTGAAAGCGCGGCCGCCGACGTTTCCGGCAATGGTCACGGCGGGACACTGAGCGGCACGGCCACGGTCACGGGCGCTTCCGGGAACGGGCTCCGCTTCGACGGACTCTCCGATACAGTGACCGTTCCAGGAAGCGTCGATTGCACGCCCGCCAGCTTTACGGTACGGGCCTGGGTGCGCCTGCTCTCGGCGCCAGGCGATTGGGGTACGCTGGTTGCCAACTACGGTGGGTCGTTCGATGGCTGGTACGTCGGCGTGAACTCGGACGGACGCGTCCGCTTCGCCGCCGGGAGCTTGCCTTCGAGCCTGCCGATCGTGGTGTCAACGGCCGCGGTCAGCTTGAACCGCTGGCACCACGTCACGGCGAGCTACGACGGGCGAACCCGTAAAGTTACCCTTTACGTCGACGGGGTCCAAGATACCGTCGCCTATGTGGCGGGACTGACGCCGCAGGCCGGCGGAACGCTGGCGATAGGCAAGGCCTCTTGGACGGCGAACAACTTCCTTCACGCCGATCTGGACGAAGTGCGTATCGACCCGAGCGTCTGGACGCCGGCGCGGACGCAAAGCGACTTCAACAGTTTCTCTCCCGAGCAGGCCCTGAATCCGGCCGCGAATTGGAAGTTCGACGATGCCGGAGTTGGTCCGGGAACCACGCTTGCGGACAGCTCAGGCAACGGACACACCGCAACCACCCAGGGCTTGGGCACCGAATCCGTTGCGGGCGTAGTGGGTCCGGCGCGGAACTTCGCGGGCCGCCCCGACTATGCTTGGCTTTCGACTCATAGCGATCTTTCGACCGCGAGTTTCACCTTCGCAACCTGGGTGAAAGTGGACGTCTATCCCGGCAATTGGGGAGTGATCGCTTCGACTTACGGCGGCGATTTCAAGGGTTGGTACGTTGGAGTTTTCAATGACGGCCGGGTGATCTTTTCGGTGTCGGGGCTGCCATCATCCAACCCCTGGCTGCTGTCGGCAAGCAGCTTGCAACCCGGCCAATGGCACTACGTGACGGTCACTTTGGAAGGAGCCAGCCGGCGCGGCCGCATCTACATTGACGGCGTCCTGGACCGAACGGCGGTTTATCCGGCCTTCACGCCGCAAACCAGCACCCAACCGACCCTTGGGCGCGCCTCGTGGGTCGATAGCTACTATCTGAATTGCACGCTGGATGAAGCCCGGCTTTACCCCGGTGAGCTTGTCTCCAGCGAGGTGCTGGGCTTGTTCGATAGCTTCCCGGCGCCGCCGCCCCCCGCCGCGGCTCAGCCCCTGGCTCACTGGGCCTTTGGTGAAACCGCTGTCGGCCCTGGAACGGTGCTCGCCGACGGCACGGGCAACGGCCACGACGCCGTCACCGCAGGTGGCGGCACGGTCCCGGCAACCGGAGTCGATGGCAGCGGACGCCGTTTTAGCGGCTTCCCCGACTATGCTTACTTGACTCCGCATGCCGAGTTAAGCACGACCGATTTTAGTCTCACGACGTGGGTCAAGATTGACGCGCTGCCATCCAAGTGGGGAGTGATCTATTCCAACTACGGCGGAGATTTTCGTGGCTGGTATGCCGGCATCTACACCGATGGACGGGTGATCTTTTCGGTCTCGGGTCTGCCGTCTTCGAATCCCTGGCTGCTATCGACGAGCAGTTTGACGCCGGGGCAGTGGCATCATGTTGCGGTGACGTTCGACGGTGGTGACCGGCGCGGCCGGATCTATATTGATGGCCTGCTGGATCGCAGCGCTGTGTTTCCGGCCTTCGATCAGCAGTCGGTCATTCAACCCTTGATCGGACGGGCTTCGTGGGTGGGGAGTTATTATTTGGATTTTTCCGTTGATGAAATGAAGCTTTACGGGGCGGAGTTGCCGGTTTCCGGAGTTCTCGCCGATATGGTTGCGCCTTGAGTTTGGCGGGTGGGTGCGGCTTTGGCTTTGTCTTGCGGCTTTGTCTTGCGGCTTTCTGGAGAGGAGATTCCTTGGGGTCTTGACCCGGGGCTTGCGTCGGCGCGGAGCGTGGACTTCCGTCCACGCCTCTGTTGTTTCTTGGCGCGGGTTAGGCAAGCTGAGAGTGGTGGCTTGGCTGTTATCGGAAAAGGCTGATTCGTCCGCTCCCTTGCCTGCAAGGCTTCCGTCCATTACTCCGCGTTCCATCTCAAGGAATTATGGCCGAAGTTTCTCCCTAATCTGCTCGACAACTATTGCATCGTAGCGGGGAGTCGGGTATTCTATTCGTGCCAGACGGATAAAACATACTCGTTTACCGTTCGTTTCCCCCCTGTATTTCGTATTGATATCCATCTCTATTAATGGAGGGTGTGCCTGTGTTCATCTCGACGCTTCTTGCTCTTATCCTCGTTATCTGCTCCTCGGTCATCTGCTCCTCGGTCATCTGCTCCCCGCTCAGCGCGGTCGACTGGGAGCCTGTGCTGGAGAGTGAGCTGTCTCTGACTCAACCGAAGATCGATCCCGATGCCGATGCGGAAGCAATTTTTTGGCGAGTGTGGGTCACCGATCACATGCTCGGGGGGCAGCAACCGCAAACGATTAAGGAACACTACTTGAGGATCAAGGTCTTTACGGAACGAGGAGTCGAGGAACAGTCGACGATCGATCTGATTTCATCGACCGGTGAGACGCGCATCGGAGATCTTCGAGCGCGAACCATCAAGCCGGACGGTCGGATCATCGAAGTCGACAAGAAGTCTGTCTTTGAGCGAACGGTCGTCCGAGGCGGAGGACTGCGAGTCAAAATGAAGGCATTTTCGATGCCGGGGGTCGAGCCCGGAGACATCATCGAATATCAGTGGAGGGAGTTTCGAGACAACCATTTCGCGCAATATTCCAGGCTCTACATTCAACAGGAGATACCTTGTTGGGAAGTCTCCTACTACATCAAACCCTCGACGTTCGCCTACGAATATCTGGGCTATACGATGAAGAGTCAGGGCTATAATATCCCGCAAAATAGTTCTCAAAAGCTTCCGGGTGGCTTGTATGGAATCACGACCCGGGACGTACCGGCTTTCAAAAGCGAACCGCGAATGCCTCCAGAAGATAGCGTACGCTCCTGGGTCTTGCTGTTTTATTCCAAAGGCTCGAAGGTTGAGCCGGAGAAGTACTGGAAACAACTCGGCAAGGCGATGCACAAGGAAACCGGAAACCAAATGAAGGTTGACGGAGGGGTCAAGAAGAAAGCTATCGCGCTGACCGCCGGTGCGGCCACTCCGCAAGAGAAGCTGCAAGCGATCTTCAATTTCTGCCTCAACGAAGTGAAGAATATCTATCACGACCGCTTCGGGATTACGGCGGAGCAGCGCCAAGAACTAAAACCGAACAAGGTGCCGTCCGAGACCTTAAAACAGGGGATGGGAACCAGCAATGACATCAATAATCTTTTCGCGGCCCTGCTCAACGCCGCCGGAATCGAAGCTCACAAGGCAATGTGCGCCGGCCGGAATGATGCATTTTTCAGCGCGAGCTTGCTGGATCCCTACTTCCTGAACCGCACCCATATTGCGGTTAGGTTGAACGACACCTGGAGCTTCTACGACCTTTCCTCGCCCTATTTGGAACCCGGGATGCTGCGCTGGCCCGAAGAAGGAGTTCAGAGCCTCATCCTCGACCCGAAGAACCCGACCTTTCAGAGGACCCCGTTCTCAGGCACGGACAAGAACCAAATCTCGCGTAAAGCCCATCTAAAGCTTCTTGAGGATGGAACGATCGAAGGAACGATCGAGCGCGTCTATCGGGGCCACTTCGGTGTGGCGCGCAAGAACCTCTACGACGGTAACGACGAAGACAAACGGCGAGACGCCATCGAGAAAATGGTCCAAGCCCGCCTCAGCACGGCGGAAGTCGACAACATCGAGTTCGAGAACACATCGAGTGTTAACAAACCCTTCACGCTTCGCTACCGGGTCCGGGTCCCAGGGTACGCGCAACCAACCGGCAAAAGACTCTTCCTGCAACCCGGATTCTTCGTAATGAACATTGACCCAGAATTTCAAACGAGTGAAAGGAAGTACGACATCTATTTCAACTATCCCTGGACCGAGACGGACGAGGTCTTGATCGAGTTGCCCGAGGGCTACCAGCAGGAGTCGCCCACACGTCCCAACTCGACGAACATCGAAGGCGTCGGGGCCTACACGTCGTCGCTCAAGCTCAACAAGGACACGCGGCAGCTTGTCTACACCCGCGACTTCCGTTTCGGCGATAACGCGAGTATTGTGTTTCCTGCCTCGGCATATCCTCAACTCAAGCGAGTCTTCGATTTCGTCCACGAACAGGACAATCACGTCGTCACCCTGACGCGGAAAGTCGAGGCGGACTGAGCGGTGGGGGTGACGATTCCAAGAGCTGCTTTCCTGCTAGCCGTTCTGGCCATCGCGGCGCCCGCCGCCGACAAAGCGCCCCAGTGGTTGACTGAACTCGCAACGCGTGAACTGCCCGAGTACGACAGCGACGTACTAGCCGCCGTGCTGTTCCACGAGCGCCGCGTTACGGTCAGCGAGGAGGGCAAGGTGACGACCTCGGTCCGCAAGGCTGTCAAGATTCTCTCCCGCGATGGCCGGGGGGAAGCCCGAGGATCGGTCATCTACCGCACGGATACAGGCAAGGTTCAATCGCTCCGAGGGTGGACGATCTACGCCTCGGGCGAAGAAAGAAGCTATGGCAAGAAAGACATCGCGGACGTTTCCTTGGCGGACAACGACGTCTATAACGAGTCGCGCCTTAAACTCGTCTCCGGCTCGTCGGCTGCCGATCCGGGCTCGGTGTTTGGCTATGAATCGGTGCAGGAAGACCGCTCGATCTTTACACAATTCTCCTTCGATTTTCAGGACGATTTGCCAGCGCTTACTTCCCGCTTCAGGCTGCAGCTTCCGGCGGGCTGGACCGCCGAATCGGTCACCCACAACCATGCGGAGATCGAGCCGCTGGTGCAAGGTTCTTCCTACACTTGGCAGCTCCAACACCTGCCGCCGATCGGCGATGAACCCGCCCGACCGCCGATCACCGCTATAGCGCCAAGAGTGAACGTCAGCTATTATCCGCCCCCCGGCGCGGGTAATGCGGGACCAACCTTCGAAGACTGGGGCCAAGTCTCCACCTGGCTGGCCTCGTTGAATGACCCGCGGGCGGTGCCCGACGACTCCATTTCGTCCAAGGCTCAAAGTTTAGTCGAAGGCAAATCGTCGGAGCTGGAGCGGATCTCGGCGATCGCGAAATATGCGCAGGAGATTAACTACGTGTCGATTCAAATCGGGGCCGGACGGGGCGGCGGGTACCAGCCGCATGCAGCCGCCGAGGTCTTTCAAAAAGCCTACGGCGACTGCAAAGACAAGGCAAACCTAATGCGCGCGATGCTCAAGAGCGTCGGAGTCGAGTCCTATCCAGTCGCCATCTAGTCCCGCGACCGGGACTATGTCCGTGAGGATTGGGCTTCTCCGCACCAGTTCAACCACGCCATCCTCGCCGTGAAGGTTTCCAGCGAAACCCAGGCGCCCGCCGTGGCAGACTACGAGAATCTGGGGCGGCTGCTATTCTTCGATCCCACCGACACGTATACGACACCCGGCTCTCTTCCGGAGCGACTGCAATCCAGCCTCGCTCTCGTCATTCGCGGCAAAGGCGGTGAATTGGTTCGGGTCCCGGCGGCGGCTGCCGAAGAAAACCTGCTGAAAAGAGAGATCAAGGTGACACTGGCCGCGAATGGGTCGATCACTGCCCAAATCCGAGAACACAGCAAGGGCAGTTCGGCCGCCACGAACAGGCGGCAGTTCGAGAGCCGGGCACGCGCTGACTACAGAAAGCTCATCGAGCGCTGGGTCTCCCGCGGTGTGCCGGGCGCCGCGATTGAGGACATCGCCGCCGGTGACCGTGACGATGGAAACTTTTTCGTCAATGTCGACTTGACCGCCGCGCGGTACGGAAAGAAGATGGGAGGCCGCCTGCTCATCTTTAATCCGGCCATTGTTTCACGCAGGAACTTCACGCATCTCCGCGACATCGAGAGAAAATACGCGGTCCGGCTCGGCGCTAACACGTACTCGGAAAGCGTCGAGGTCGACCTTCCCGATGGATTCGTCGTCGACGAGATGTCGCAACCGGTCGAGTTGGCGACCGACTTCGGCGCCTACCACGCCGAATGGCGGGTAGAGGACGGCAAGCTCTACTTCCAGCGGCAAATGCAGCTCAGGAACGCCACCGTTCCGTCCGAAGACTATGCGTCGGTGAAAGACTTCTTCGACCAAATGATCAAGGCAGAGCAGGCGCCGGTCGTGTTGATCAAGCAGTAGAGACGAGAACTTGCCACAGCTCCGGCGATTGTGACCCCGCGGCGGCCAAAGCCCAAGGTTCCGCTTCGCTTACACGGGGCTGATCATCCGACGCAGCTTTGCGGCTGAGCCCGGGCGCCCTTGCGATGACCAATTCACGGATGCCGTCATGTCTTCGAAAGAAGCGCCACGGCGGTTTCGGGATCAACGGCCGGAATTGTTGAGTGGGAGAATCCTCTCTTATCACGAGTGACGATGAACTCGCACTTGCTGGCCTCTGCCGCAACCGCGCAAACCGCGTCCTCGAAATTTTTGCCGCCACGAGAAAGTGCCTCACGAATCACGTTATCGTCCACGGGAGCCACCTTGAGAACCTGCAACATTCTCTCAACTACTCTCCGGGCCCGACGGCCTCCGAGATCGCGTTCGAGAAGATAGTAGATCGTGGTCACGCCATGCGCTGGAATAAACCCACGCGCGAAACCACCCTCAACTGCCGCCCATATTCTTGAAGAAGCGAGTACGTAGAGCGGTCGGGCCAGCAAGACATCGAGCACGACGTTGATATCCAACATCAGCATTGTCATTGATACTTTTTGATCAAATGCTGACGGTAGTCCTCTCGATCCCCTTTGCGGAGAATACCCTTGATTTCCCGCAAGACGGGTGCGTCGTCAACAACTGTCAGAGGTCTCGAGACAGCGTCGAGGTACCCCTGTACGAGTTCGGAAACCGAAGTGCCGCGGTCTTTGGCGAATTGCTTCGCCCGCCGAACAACTTGATCGTCAACGCTCAATGTCAGCTTAGACATACACGTATGCTAACATCACAATCCATACGTATAGGGACAGCTCTGAAGTTGACTCCCGAGGCGCTCTGCTTACACCGCGAACCCGTGCTGCTTGCGATGATGCGGGCCGTCGAAATTCTGACTGGACTTGAACAGCTCATGGCGGCCGCCCGACCCCTCATCCGCCGACATCGACAGCAGGCGAGTCTTGTCCGAGTCCGATAGCGGTTTGAAGCCGCGCGCAATATTAACGCTCTGCATCAGGTCTTTCATCGACCCGAGGCCGACCACCAGCGAAGAAACCGGCAGGCTCAGAGAATAACGGATACACTCCTCGGCGGTAATATCGGTTTCGGTCGGGATGCGGCCCGGTGAGCCGCCGGCCAAACTCTTCATGCCGATCACGCCGACGTTCTTCTTGAGGCACACAGGTACGACTTCTTTCTGGAAGCTGCGGTAGTGAGCGTCCATGATGTTGATCGGCATCTGAGAGGTGGCCCAGTCGTAGGGCTTGGCGAGCATCTTCAGATGAATGCGGGGATCCTTGTGACCGGTGAAGCCGATGTAGCGAACCTTGCCGGCTTTCTGCGCTTCGAGGGCGAACTTAAGGCCACCCTTATCGAAGACCCAGTCCGGGGCGTTGTCGTAGACCATCTCGTGGAATTGCCATAGGTCAATGTGGTCGGTCCGCAGGCGGCGCAGGCTTTCTTCCAGGTTGCGCTTGCTGCCTTCGTAGTCGCGCTCGCAGTTCTTCGTCATCAGGAAGACCTTGTCGCGGTGGCCTCCGGAGGCGAGGGCTTCGCCCATGACGTCCTCGGACCCGCCGTCGTGGTAGTCCCAGGCATTATCGAAGAAGGTCATGCCCTCATCGATCGCGGTGTGCATTATGCGGATAGCTTCTTTGCGGTCCCTGTTGGCGGCGTCGCCGATGTGCCAGCCTCCCAGACATACGATCGAGACCTGCTCGTTCGTACGGCCTAGTTTGCGGGTGGGGATGCCGTTGGGGCTGTCCTGTTGTGCCAGCGCCTGCTGTGCGAGCGCGGCGGTCACTGCGCTGCCGAAACTCGTTCGGAAGAAGTCTCGCCGTGAACTGTCTTGTGCCATGGGGCCTCCTGTCAAAATATTCTCCATCTTACACCTACTTGCGTGGTGAACGCATTCACTCCTAGCAAGGGGCTCACCGAGACCCGCGCGAGCGTGAAGCCTCCCCCCCACCGTGTAGCACTTTCCACCTTGTGGGGAAAATGTGGGAAAAATGACAAACTGGTACCGAGGATGTGCCGTCCCGGACGAAAAGGAATTGAGAAGGTGAAATTTAATCGTTGGCGCGTAAGTCTAACAATTAGGATGGCTTTCTCAAATTTGACGCAACGCGGCTGACGGTCGATTGTATTTGGCCCTCGGCTTGCACCCTAAGGCAGTGAAGGATGCTCAGGGGGTGACAGGATGCGGCTGCAACAGGTTCGACGGAGCAACTGGAAAATCAAACTTTGCCTGGCGGGAATCGCCGTCCTGCCGATCAGCGCGGTTCAGCCGGGCAGCCAACCGGCGCCTCCGGCCGCGGAACTCGCAACCGCGGCAGTCTCTGAAGATCCTGAACAACTCGAGTGCAGCTTTACTGACAAGCAGATCGAGCTGCTCGAGAAGCTCAACCGTTCCGACCGCGGCAACCTCATTCGGCTCAAGAGAATTGTCGTCCCCGATCGCTGGGACCTCGACGAACTGGCCTACAGCCCTCTTCCCATCACTTATAAGCCAGCTCAAAGATTCTCCAAGGCCATGGTGGTCTACAAACCCGGGCAGGTTTTCGGAGCCTACCAGCGCGGCAAGCTCATTCGTTGGGGACCGGTCAGCACGGGGGCCCAATCCAGCCCGACGCCCGGAGGTCTGTTTCACCTCAACTGGAAAGCAACCCTGAAGCGCAGCACGGTCAACCGCAGTTGGCTGCTGCCGTGGTACTTCAACTTCCAGAACAAGCGCGGACACTCATTTCATACCTACGAGCTACCGGGCCGCCCGGCCAGTCACGGCTGCATTCGGCTGCTGGACCGCGACGCATCGTGGATTTATGACTGGGGCGAGCAGTGGGAGCTGGGGCCGAGAGGCTGGGAGATCCGCGCGCAAGGGACGCCGGTGCTGATCGTCGGCGAGTACAATCACGACAACCCAGCTATGTGGCGGACGGCGGGCTATCTTGAAGCCGGGGGACAGATTCCACTGATCGAACAGGAGATATCCGTGACTTTCGCCGAACTTCTCCCGCCTGAAGAGAAAGACGAAAACAAAGACGAGAAGAAGGACGAGAAGGCTCTCGCGGCAGCGGATGACTGAACTGGACCCGGCCCCTCGGCCGAGTGCCGAGACGTGGCGCAAGCTCTCAGCTTGCCGTGCCGGCACTCGTGCTGGCACTTTTGCCGCTCAGCCTGGGGCAACAGTAGGCCCGAGCCTCATGATCTTCACTGACAGCGCCAGGCCGGCAAGCGGCAGAAAAGCCAGAACCCAAAACTCCGGCTCCAAGCCGACGCGATCAGCAGTCCATCCGATCAACGGGACGAAGATCATTCCCGCCACTCCCCAGGCGAATCCCATCATCAGTCCGCTGACGGTCGCCGCCTGAGAGGGGATCAACTCCTGTGCCATGACGACGATCACCGGGATCGTCAAGAGCAGGAAAGTTCCGCCAATGAATAGGCTGAGCAGCGAGATCCAGCCCGTCGTCGCCACGAATAGGGCCAAAAACGGAGTCGCGCAGGCCATCGAAACGACCATGACCTTAGGTCCGCCGATGCGGTCGGCCAGACCGCCGCCGAGAAAAGAACCCGCGGCCGCGCTGAACAGGCATACGGTCAGCGCCAGACTCGTTTCGCGGAAAGTGAAGCCGCGTTCGTTATACAGGTAAACC
>Ga0114996_10009519_pt1 | contig 10645 bp, 7 predicted proteins | sample ArcticOcean_MG_C_4_FD_87039 | JGI IMG/M metagenome (GOLD analysis project Ga0114996, IMG submission 87039) | Marine microbial communities from western Arctic Ocean - ArcticOcean_MG_CB4_134 | ecosystem: Environmental > Aquatic > Marine > Oceanic | place: Arctic Ocean: Canada Basin | collected... | reverse complement strand
GTCTACTGGTCGTTCCTAAGCAAGTTGCCTATTGTATATCACTCGGCACCTTAGCGGTAGTGGGTGCAAGAAGATCAAATCCCGTTGCGTTAACAACATTAATTCTCCACGAAGCATCCCAATCTACATCACCATTAATACCAACAACCTGACCCACCATAGTAGAGAGATCCCAATTTGGATTAGCAGGCAAATACCCAATGGTTCTACCAGAACTATTTTGAACCCTATACATAAATGGTCGAATTTTGCCATTAAACGTGTTTGATAATGCCAAGCGGCCAACAAGGGCGTAGTCCCCATATGTATCCATGACCTCAATATATTCAGAAATAGCACCAGACTCTGTGCCCAACCTTGCTCGAAGTGCGGCAATTCTTTCTTTTTGTGATTTAAGTTGTTTCCAAACCTCAAGCTGTTTCATACGACCAATCGAGATTCGTTCAATGACCAGATCACCAATATTTTCTTCTAACAACTGACCATATAGATCGTGTAAAGGACCAATTTCTGCCCCCATCACAGGTTCTTTAGAAATAACAGTCCACGCCTCCTCTAGTTCCGAAAGAGTAAGTATTTGCAACCCCTCTTCCGTTTCGTCAGTGGAGGAAGCTGTACCTGGTTCAGTCGAAGTCACGGTTTCACTAATAGTTTCCTCTCCCGAGGCAATGGTTGTGTTTACGGCGGCTTCTTCTACAACAAGGTTTGTAGTTTTTTTGATAAACAAAACATTGATCCATGCAGTAGCTTCTTGTGGAAGCGCAACCGTATGCACAATATATGCTTCGCTGTGAAGTGTTCCCGGGGCTTTTTTTTCAGTACTAATCACCCGAACCGTATCACCGCCTTCTAATCGGTAAACAGGTCTCCAAGATCTATATAGTTCATTTGATTCAACATTTTTTGCGATGATTTCTATTTCACCACCCGACGTACCGTTGTCGCCTTCGACCATAAACACCAACGCGTCTTTTTCTGGATATTTGATATACCCAACAGTGTCTAGAAAAGACGGACCTTCGGTAACAACCTGGTACCAATCCTGTCTTTTTCCAACAACACGAACAACGTCACCCGCAGTTAAAAACAAAAGCGGATAATAGCTTTCATTAGCACCACACCGAACAGCGGTGGCATCGGCGGTAATTTCACCCCACCAAGCGTTGTTGGTTACAACATCTTCTTGGGCGTGTGTTGAAAAAGTAAGTGTTGCGACCAATATAGCCGCAGTGTTCCAGGGTTTTGATTGAATTATCATGTTTCGCCTCCTCGACATCCATGCTTGGGGGATTATGCCTAGTAATTTTATGTGAGAATATCGCCAATAAGAAGATTGAGCAACCTGAATATAGGTAGTTATTCAGAAGATTGGTATTCTATAAGGCATGAAACACAACCAACTAGGTAGTTTTTCTCTTTACATCACGGCCACGGGTGCAGTAGCCGTTCTTGTGGGTTGTCAATCCCCCCTAAATTCACATTTAAACACCAGGGGGGTTGGGAATCTTCACCACCTTCTTGGTGATGGTGTTGAAGTAGAGGCGGGTCTTTCCGTGTCTATTCAAACTATTCCAGATGATATTGAACCAGCCCTCGTTGCAAGAATGGATGAATTAAACGCGATCACACCCATTGGCCTTGAAATGGTTTGGCCATCTGAAATAACAACCCTGATTGGAGATGAAACACTACCTACCACCACAATAAGGGTGGAAGATGCAATTCATTCAGCGGTAGTACATAACTTGGATTTAAAAATAGCAAGACTCGAACCTGCAATTTCAAAACAATCGCATATTCAAGCAGAAGCGGTGTTTGATTTTGTGTTCTCGGGAAGCGCAACAGATCGGGCAGTTAAAATTCCACAACAACAATCCATATCGGGGGGAGTTCTGCTTGGCGCCCCAGAGTCTATAAGTGACGTGCAAAGATACGAAGCGTCTCTTGCAAAGAAGTTGAATAGTGGTGGAGTATTAACGGTTTCAACTTCGGCCACAAAAACAAACGCCGAAACACCAGGTTTTACATTTATCCCCAACCCGAGCTGGGAATCTGTTGGAACAATTGATTTTAAACAACCACTCCTTCGCGGATTTGGAGAAAAAGTTGTTTTGTCAGATGTAAAACTTGCTGCAAATACAACAGAAAAATCAAAACAAGATTTTCGTCAATCTTTACATCAAATTGTTACAGATACAGAAACCGCATACCTTCAACTTGCCCTTCAGTGGAGAATTCTACAGGTACAGGAGTGGCTACTTGGTGAGGGAGATTCAGTTGTTGAAATTCTAGAATTACGCAGATCGTACGACACAAGCGAAGCAGACTATGCACAGGCAGTTGCAACAGTAAAACAACGCGCCGCGGACGTGATTTCACAACAGGCAATTGTTCAAAACGCCTCTGACAAATTAAAAATGTTGATGAACGACCCCCTTCTCCCAGTGGAGTCAACAACAGTTCTTTGTCCAACAGGGGAAATTCAAGTGGAGGACATTCTTTTTTCGTTGCGAGACACAATTTTAGCGGCGGCAGAAAACAGACCGGATCTTCAAGGATTAAAAATAAATGTTGAAGATCAAAGTATTCGTGTTGAGGTTGCAAAAAACGCAACGCTGCCACAACTTGATTTACAAGCACAACTTTCATATTACGGACTGGAATCCGGTGCCGAAAACGCATACTCAGAGGTCTTCGACAGAAACTACTTAAACCACCTTATTGGATTGTCATTTGAACAACCAATAGGAAACCGAACGGCAGAGGCGGGATACACCTCCTCAAGGCTACAGCGCATCGCCGCAATTACTGCGTATAACAAAGGTTTGAAAAACGCGATATTAGAAGTAAAGGAGGCGATGAGAAACGTTGCAACGAGTGCAGAGTTGGTTTCCGCAAACAAATCTTTTAGAATAGCGCAGGCCGAAAACCTTCGCGCGCTTCAGGTCGAAGAAGAAACACTTAGTGGTTTAACACCCACGTTTCTTAGATTAAAACTTCAAACACAGGCAGGATTAGCGAACGCACGAATTGCTGAATTTACATCTGCGGTGAACTTTAATACCTCGCTCGCATCCCTTTATTTGGCTGCCGGAACAACACTAGAAATGCATCAAATATCTCTTGATGATGCAATGTTACTAGAAGAGTAAACATGTCAGTTGTTTTAGCAACAGAAGAAAACGTAGAACGGGCCTCGCAAATCTTACAGAGTGGCGGGGTGGTCGCCTTTCCAACCGAAACAGTGTATGGCCTTGGTTGTGACACAACAAACAAAGATGGTATATCGCTCGTTTATACACTAAAAAACAGGCCAAACAACAACCCCCTCATCGCGCACGTTGGCAACACAGAAGATGCCAAAAAGATTACAAATGGTTGGGATGACCGCTGCGACAGACTCGCAGCTTGTTTTTGGCCCGGCCCGCTTACAATTATTTTAAATAGAAACAAGTGTGTACCCAAAGAAGCGAGCGGGGGGGGCGAGACAATAGCTGTTCGTTGCCCAAACCACGAAGTAGCAAAAAAACTTCTCGTCGCTTTTGGCGGACCAATTTCTGCGCCATCTGCAAATGTCTCAGGGCACACCTCTCCAACAACAGCGGCGCACGTGCACGATGACTTTGGAGACAACCTCTTTGTTCTTGATGGTGGGGTTTGTAGTAATGGCATTGAGTCTACGGTTCTTTCAATGGTTGGTTCCCCAATAATATTACGACTGGGCTCGATTGAAGCGAGTGAAATATCAGAAATAATCGATGGTGTTGTTGTGCAAAAACCAAATAAACAAAACGAGTCTCCGGGATCATCAAATAAACATTACGCCCCAAAATCAAAACTTGTTTTACAAACAGCAGATGCGATACACAATACAAACGGAGAAGGTGTTGTTTTTTTAGTAATTAGAGCCACACCAACCACCGGTGTTACGGTTCAAATGCCATCTGGCCCAACCGGATACGCGAAGTTTATGTACGCCGCAATACGAGAAGCCGATGCAATGGGTTTGAAAACAATCTGTGTCGAACAACCCCCAAACACATCTCGGTGGGAGGCGGTCAATGATCGGCTTCTCCGCGCCTCTTTGTGATTATTTTCTAGGGTCTTCTCCAACAATTAAAAAGTTAGCAATTTTGGGAGAACCATTCCAGTCCTCTTCTGGAACCTCTTTTTGGATAGAAATTGAAAGAACACCAGCGTTTGGGAGCATTGTCCTTAACTCCTGCACGACCCCGCCATCATATTCAATGTGAAATTTCCCAACAAGAAGCAAAGCCTTTTTATCAACAGTTGGTTTTTGTAACACAATCGATTCAGCCATTGTTGAGTCCCAAACTTGTTGGCTTCTAAAAAAAGCAAAAACTGGATCGTCTGGATCAATCACAGTGACATCAATTTCTTCTTGTTCCCCCTCATTATCACCATGATAAGCGTGTTCCCAAAAACGTTGTCGATATCGACCAGAAGAAAACTCTTTTGGGTAACGAACAAACCGACTTCTTGAATCAGGCAGCTCGTCTATTTTTTCATATCCCTCAATTCTTGCAACCCTAACATACCGCCTTGGTGCGTTCGCAGCTACAACGCTCCCACTTGAGTTTTTTACAAGATCAATAATTGGCTGGTACCACGCATCCCAACTTCCACTTCCCGCCCAGGACGTAGACCGAGTTAATGATGCAAATGTTTCAGCATCAATAAAATCATCCATGTAATCATCAACAAAGATCTGCTCGTCTCGCTCGAGCATTTCAAAAGCAACAACACTTGTTGGCCATTTTTCTAAAACATCCCCAGTAATGGCAAGCTGCACCGCGTGCCCAACGGCATGATCATGTAACTCTCCAAGCAGAACAATTTCCGCACCGGCAACCCGATCCATAAGCGCAACCCAGTCTACAAGTTCACCATTACTGGTATCTGTGATTGTGACATATTCCCTCACATTAAATCCAAGATCACAAACAGAAAGTGGTCCCCCCGGAGGAGACGTACAGTTTGCGACCGAAAATAAACAAAATATAGATATAGATACCGAACCAAATTTAATCATCCAAGTATGCTGACAAGAACCCGCATTCCTGTCAATGCTTCTCAGCTCCAGCGCACCCAATGTTGACCCTGAGGCAATTTTAACCAAGGCAAAAAGAGCCACAAAAACCACGCTATCTAATTAAAAAGAGGTATTTGGTTCACCCCAGGCTAATTATTACACAAACACTTAATTGATTTCCGGTCAATTAAATACAAAAAACCAATTGAATCCGTTGGCAATAAGTCTACGAACAGTCATAATGAGGAGTCCATGATGATTACAACAATTCTTACCGCGGCAACAATTCTATGCGCCCAAACACCAGAACCACCAATACCCAACCCGTATGAGGGCTGGTTGATGACGAATGTAGAAATAGAGTCCCCAGAGGAAATACAATATTTGCGCGACCTTGGTGCAAGATCACTGGCTTGTTATGACCACCGCGGCCAGACAGAGATGTTGATGACGGAAAAGATGGTAGAGAATGCTCGTCTTCATCATATTGAAACAAAAATTACAGAACGAGACATCGCCAACTACATACATAAAATAGATCAGGTTCGCAGTGAGGCTCGAGGTTCAGGAATTGGTGGTTGGTACAGCGATTTTAAAACCTGGCCAGAAGTCAACCAACATCTACAAGAATTAGCAAATAGCGATCCCGAACTCGCCTCAGTTTTTGAGGTTGGCACAAGCCACGAAGGCAGGACGATGTGGGGAATTAGAATCACATCTCCGGGAGACACAACAAACCGAAAACGAATTCTGTTCAATGGTTGCCAACATGCCCGCGAATGGATTGCGGTTATGGTTCCAGTCTATATTGCAGAACACCTCATTGAAGGGTGGCACGACAACCCAGAAATTCAGTCATTTCTGAATACAACGGAAGTAATCATCGTTCCGATCGTAAACCCAGACGGATACGAGTTTACATACGCTGCGGGTGGCGATCGGTTTTGGCGAAAAAACAGAAGAAACAACAGCGGCTCGTGTGAAGGAGTTGATCTTAATAGAAACTGGGACATCGATTGGAATGGCGGGGATAGCACAAGCACATCAACGTGCAGCGATGTTTATGTTGGCCCAAGTGTTTTTTCTGAACCAGAGACACAAGCCATGCGGACATTGATTGAATCACTTCCAAACTTTGTTACACACATTGATTTTCACAGTTATTCACAACTTATTCTGAAGGCCTGGGGATACACCTCAACACCACACCCAAACGACGACATTATTCACGCACTTGGCGAAGCGATGCACGACGCATACCAATCGGTTCACGGCGAGCAATACACGCTTGGAACCCCAGGTGATGTCCTGTATTACGCCGATGGCACATTTCAAGATTGGACAACAAGCGTTGGAGCGTTTGGATATACCGTGGAACTTAGGCCAACTGGTTCTCCCGGCTTTGATTTGCCACCAAGCGAAATAGTTCCAACTTGTGAAGAAAGCTTTGAGGGTATTTTGGCAATGATGCGGTTTATGTCAAATCCAGTTTCTGTGACTTTTCCAAACGGTTTATTATCATTTGTAACACCGGGAGAAATGCACGAACTCTCTATCAGCATGCAAACCCCGCTTGGTGGTTCAGTTGATCCATTAACAGCAAACATTCACATTCGTTACGGAGAAACAGGAACAGAAGCAACCGTTCCACTTCAACACACTGGCGATGATTTATTTACCGCCAGCATTCCAGGATCACTATGTGGTCTTTCCACAGAGTTTTGGTTTGATGTCGAAACCACATCTGGTCAGTATCAAAGGTACCCAACAGACAACACCGTATTAACAGTTGGTGTTGCGCAACTCATTGAAGAAATAACAATGGATCAAAACCCAAATTGGTCTATAGAGGGGCTGTGGTCTTGGGGCCAACCAACGGGTGGTGGCGGCCAATACGGAAACCCAGACCCAACAAGTGGTGCGACGGGCAACAATGTAATTGGCTACAACCTAAACGGTGACTACGAAAACAACCTCTCAGAAAAACACCTTGTTGCCGGCCCATTTAATCTTTCTGGAAACCAAAACACCCAGCTTCAATTTTTAAGATACCTAAACGTTGAACAGCCCGTGTATGACCACGCAACCATTTCGGTTAAATCCGGCAACGATTCATGGCAAACAGTTTGGACAAACTCATCAGAAATCACAGACAGCCAGTGGCAAGCAGTGTCGTACGATATATCATCAACAGCAGACAACGCTTCGGAAACATGGATTCGCTGGACGATGGGAACAACAGATACGGCATGGCAATATTCTGGTTGGAACATTGACGACGTGTCTATTTCAGCATCTATAGAGTCGGGCGTGGTTGGCGATGTTAATTGCGACGGATTGGTAAGTGTAGAGGATGTGCTCACGATTATTTCATCATGGGGACCTTGTGTGGGTTTTTGCGCAGAAGACATCGTCCCTGACCAAAATATAAATGTATCAGACCTTCTCCTTGTGATTGCGAATTGGTAATCTACACATAGTCTTTACACAAAAGGAGAGGCATGATGTTACTAATACTTACCTGCGTAATTATTGCACTGTCATCATTGACGCCAAAAGAGTGGCTGGATCCACGGCTCGACACGATTGACCGAGAAGCCATTGAAGAAATGATTTCGTTTTCTATTCCCCCGTTTCACGAGGATGTAGAGTGGGTTTTACAAGAAGGCGACGAGCCACCGGTGTGGGAAAGCCTCCGTGGAAGGGTTCTTGTTATTCAAACATGGTCAAACCAATCCGCTTCTGGAAGAGTTGCACCGTTTGCCTCTCAAAAAATCATCGATGGCATAGAGCAAAAAGAAGAGGTTGTGCTTATTACTCTTCACACACCACAGGGCGCAAATAAAGCAAAACAATTTATACAAAAAAGAAAACTCACGGCTCTAACTGCAATCGACAATTCTGGTGAAACATGCAACCACCTTGGTGTTTATTATGACCCAGTAACTATTATCGTTGATAGAAGTGGGGCAGTGCGTCACGCAGGGTTGCGAACCAGGGGTTTGTCAAAAGCAATTCAATCTCTTCTTGCTGAAGAGTATGATCCAGCCAAAGTAGTCGAAAAATTTGTTCCAAAAAGAAAACCAGTCGAAGTAAAAGTTGGGTACCCACCATTTAGTGACAACTATGGCAACGCAACAAATGTGCAAGGAAAAAAAGCACCACGGTTTTTTGTTGAGGAGTGGATTTCAGAACCACTTGATGTCGAAAACAAAATGCGAGTGGTTGAGTTCTGGGCAACATGGTGCCCACCCTGTAGAAAATCTATTCCCCACCTTAATGAACTCGCTGCACATTTTGGCGACAAGGTAGCATTTGTCGGCGTTTCGGGAGAGAGCGCAGAAAAAGTAACAGCATTTCAAAAGAAAACGCCTATGAAATATGGAGTAGCAATTGACTCGGGTAAAAAAATGCAGAACAAGATTAGTTGCAGGGCAATTCCACTTGCATTGGTGATTGGCAGCGATAACAAGGTAAGGTGGCAAGGAAATCCATCAATGTTGACCAAATCAATCATCGACCAGGTTTTGCGTGCTGATTCTGGTGAAACAGAAACAGTGGATAGGGGCAGATGGAAACTGAACAAACAAAGCAAAAAATAAATAGCCCTCACAATACACCCGCAAACCCATTTATAGAAGTTTGGTCCATTGCGTGGCCAACCATTATTACAATGGTTAGTTTTACATTCATGCAGTTTGTCGACAAACTCATGGTAAGCAAGGTTGGCCCACTAGAAGTCGCGGCGCAAGGCAATGCCGGCACGTGGTCGTTTGCAATGATTGCAACAGTGATGGGCGTGGTGACAGTTGTAAATACATACGTGAGCCAATATTTGGGTGCTGGAAAACCAGAACTTGGTCCCAAATACCCGTGGGCCGCCATGTGGGTTTCTCTTGTTTTATGGATAACACTTTTGGTTCCTTGGGCGATAATTCTTCCGTGGGTTTTCCAATCAATACATGTTGGTGAAAATATTAACAATGCGGCTGAATTAATTTCCCTTGAATCTAGCTACGCAACAATTACAATTCTCGGAAGCGTTTTTTTATTAGTGGGCAGGGGATTTACACAATACTTTTTTGGCATGCACATGCCAAAAGTGATTACCATTTCGACAATTATTGCGAATATTATCAACGTCGTCTCTAACTATATTTTTATATTTGGCGAAGCGGGCATACCGGGGGTTATTCCAGGTATACCGGGAACGCCCGCGTTGGGTTTGGCCGGGGCAGCGTACGGAACGGTCATTGGAATGTTTTTTGAAATGCTCATCCCGTTCATGGTTTTTGTGAGCGCGAAGTTTAACAACGCATATCAAACCCGAAGCCCCTGGCGACCATGCATAAAAACATGTAAACAGTTATTTCGTTTGGGATGGCCAGGAGCGATTCAGTGGGGAAACGAAATTATTTGTTGGGCAATATTTATGACCGTGTTTGTTGGACATTTTGGAACAGACGATATGACTGCCGGTTGGATTGCCCTTGGATACTTAAATTTAAGTTTTATGCCGGCAATTGGTTTGAATGTTGCGGTTAATTCAATAGTGGGAAAATACATTGGTGCTGGCAAACCAGACGTTGCAGTTTCTCGGGCGAGGGTTGGTGTTTTTCTGGCGATGGTATATATGACATTGTGTGCCTCTGTTTTTATTGTTTTTAGAGAGGACATGATTGGATGGTTTGTAACGGGATCCGACATAGAACCAGAGCGGCGAGCTGCAATTATTGCCCTTGGATCTAAAATGCTCATCCTTGTTGCCTTGTTTCAGACAGTTGATGCACTTGGCATTGTGTACTCGGGTGCACTTCGCGGGGCAGGAGATACTGTTTGGCCGGGTGTTGTCACAGCTATCTATAGTTGGGTGTTTATTGTTGGTGGTGGCTGGGTGGCTGTTACCTACTTTCCAAACCTTGGGTCAATCGGCCCCTGGATTGCTGCTGCCACGTACATTATTCTCATTGGTATAACTATGGTTATTCGCTTTGAAAAAGGGAAATGGCGAGAAATAGACCTCCTAAAAGATCCTGATCGACTTGAAGCGGCAAGATCAGCGCCAATCACTATTGGCCCCCCTGTGGCCGGGGCAGACGCCACCGTCGCCGACCTTGGAGACCACGGCCCAAGGTAAGTGTTGGCGAAAAGTGGAAAATTATGTACAATAGATCGTTGCAACCCACAGAAAGATGGAGAATTAATCCGTGATAGTAGAAAACAGTAATAACAACCTCGAGACAGTCATTGGCGGCGGCGATTCAGTAGCTGCAGATCAACACTACAACACCGCTCTTGAATTAGAACAAAACGGGTTTCGGGTTGGAGCGATTGACGAGTTACGCAAAGCGATAACCGTTGGTTCTCATCCAGAACACCTTTTTAAACTCGCATACCTTCTCGATTTGGTTGGCGAGGAAACGGAATCTACGGCACTTTACGAAGAACTCGCATCCGCAGATCGTCCAAACATGAACGTATTGCTTAACCTTGCTGTTGTCTACGAAGACCGGGGAAGGATTAACAAGGCAGAAAAATGCTTAAGGCAAATTCTTGATACCGATCCAACACACAAGCGTGCCCGTTTGTATC
>Ga0114996_10009518_pt1 | contig 10645 bp, 10 predicted proteins | sample ArcticOcean_MG_C_4_FD_87039 | JGI IMG/M metagenome (GOLD analysis project Ga0114996, IMG submission 87039) | Marine microbial communities from western Arctic Ocean - ArcticOcean_MG_CB4_134 | ecosystem: Environmental > Aquatic > Marine > Oceanic | place: Arctic Ocean: Canada Basin | collected... | reverse complement strand
TGATTGCGCCGAGAGGATTCTTTGCTCGCCAAAAAGAGTTACGGCACGCGGGCTCCACGCCTAGTGGTCCGATTGGAAAAAGCTGATGACTCCCATCAGAGCTATGGTGGTAGCACAGCCAAAATACATCATGAGCCCCATTCCAGAATCACCAAACACTTCCAGCCAGTAAATACGGTTGGAAACAAAGCCCCAGTAAAAAATAAAGAAATAGGATATTAGTAAACCTGTTTTATATTTTCCATAGAGCAGGCAAAGAAAACAGGTGAGAAACATAAACCCAATTTGCCCTAAGGAAATAAAAAACACCTTGTTTGCGATAAAATCCATGGTTTCACTCATAACATTCACCCAATTTAATCCTTTTTAAAATTATGTTCCTAAGCTTTCTTTAATCCCGTTCGAAGGGACTAAAAGCGGTTTCTTTATTTGGGAAACCATCTTTAAAAAGCAAAAAGGATACCAATGAGGAGAGAATATGGGTGTCTTTCAGGAGGGAGCTATGCAACCTTTTGTATTTAAAGGGGAATTTTTACAAAAAAACTGTGCAACAAATTCAAGTTCGGGCGCGGATTCGTCCAGTAGTTATATAAAATTAATAACTAATAAGTAAAAAGGATAAATATTCATACATATATTGCAATAATTATTAAATTTTATAATTATGGGAACCGGTATTGCTCCGGGTGGGATTGAAAGTGATCCAAAGCGGCGGAGTAGTCTTCTTGGGTATCTATTTCGAAGCAACCATCCTGGGTAATATTCCAGGGGTGCAGGGGGGTGTTGCGGGCAAAATCGGTGAACGGGATTTCCCAAAGAACCGATCGGTAGGTGGGCTCATTGTTTTCATACAGGGTGACAAACCGGGGGACATCTTCCTGGCGGAGCACGAAAAATCCGATTGCTTCGCCTCCGAAACCGAAACCGGATTTTTCCTCATCGGTCAGTTCCCGTTTGGTAATGAAAGCGTGGATGGTTCCTGAAGGGTTCAATAAAACCTTGGCGCATTCGGCGTTGTCGATGTCGGCAGGTATTAATGCGAATGAAGAGCGCGGTGCTTTTTGCACATAATCGAGCAGGGCTTGGGGTGGATACAGGACATCGCCATCAAGAATCAATGCTTCATCCTGGCAATGTTTGAGTCCCATCACCATCGACAAGGTGTTGCCGGTGGTGCGGTAGACCGGGTTCTCGATGAAATGTATGGGCAGGTCCAGGTTGAGGTCCTGCACATAGGTTTGCAGCGCCGAAGCATTATGGCCGAGGATAAGATGGGTCTTGCGGATGCCCAGAGCCTGCAGGCATTTCAGGTGACGGGAAAGAAGCGTCTCTTCGCCAAAAGGCAGAAGTGTTTTATGAGGCAAATCCTGCCTGTCCAGGCGGGAGCCGTAACCGGCAAGTAAAATGATTGCTTCCATAAAAAAACCGGCCTAACCCGGATATTAGTAGTTGGAATGTTTAACCCCCCTAGTCCCCCTTATTACTCCTCCGGGGCATGAGGGCTAAGGAAAAATATTACGCAGGGGGGAATTGAGGGGCTTATGGCATGAAGGACAATATTAAGCCGTCTAGCACTCTTGTTTGCCAAGTAGAGCTATTACAAGTTGGCTCCACGCCGAGTGGGGTTATTTGCTGAAAGCCCAGAAATGTGACATGGGTTTACCGCTATCATAACGCCGGTATTTGAGCAGGGTGTCCAAGCCGTCTGCGGTGCGTTCCACGTTACTGGGTTCCTGCGGGAAATCCCCCCAACCTTGTTCATTTTTAATATCGATCAACCAGCGCACGCCTTTTTCTATAACCGGGGCGTATTTTTCCTTGGTTTTGAAGGTATCCGAAACCAACATAAGGTTCCGGCAGGCATCCATGGTATGGTCGGTATTTTCATTATCCCAACTGCCATTTTCAGCTTGTGCAGCGACCATCGAGTCCGCCGCATCCATGCACATTTTTCCGGCATACTCAATTTTGTCCATGAAGTAGGCGGGCACCAGGGTGTACTGCATCAAATGCGCGGTGGTTTCAATGCCTGCAGGATGAAAGGTTTCATCTTTCCAGAGTCCGGAATCCCTTTGCCATTGCACAATAAATTCAAAGCCCTTGATACGGGCTTTATTGATGCGTTCGTCATCTCTTTTATCCTGGGTGACCTGGTAGATGGTCAAAAAGCAAGAGACCGAACAGGTCGTGTCCAGATGGGACCACTCCGTGTCAGACCAATGCCCATCTTCTTCCTGCATGGACAGGACATATTCCAGGGTTTTATCAACCGTGGCTTGAATGTCTGGATCCTTAAGAATCAGGTTGCCTCGGCAGAGTTTGAGCCCTACAAAAGTAGTGATCCACATCGAGGTTTTATCGGTGTGGGATTCTTTAGACCAGCCGCCATCCGGGTTTTGCACTTTGACGCACTCCTTGAATTCCTGCGGTTTTTCAGGGGTCAGGTCCATATGCAGGATACAGCGTAATACGTGTTCCAGCACTTCCATATCCTGTTCCCCTTCCAGCAGGCTCCACTCGCCTTTTTTTGATTCCAGATAACCCCACTCGCTCTGGATCAAAAAGTCCAGTTCTTCTTTGTCAATCGTTGTCATAGTTTTCCAAATTTTTAATATTTAAATTGTCCACCCCAAGACAGATTATATTCATGCTGCCAAATTGGGTCAACCGGAATCCCAATAAACCGATCGCAATACTATTCAATGGAGGAGCCTCCTTTACAGAGTTTTAAATGTAAGGGCGGTCAGGTCGTCAAATTGGGGGGCATGTTCGGTGAATTGTTTGATTGTGTTTTTCAGATTTTGCAGAAACTCTTCCGGCGAACCGGTGTGGTTGGCGAACAGGTTTTTCAACCGGTCCAATCCAAATTCCTCCTGCTGTTTGTTTTTGGGTTCGGTCACCCCATCGGTAAAAATAAGAATCTCGCCCCCGCTTTGAAGGCAGTGTTCCGCTTGGTTGTATTTCATGTTGGGAAGGATTCCAAAAGGGGTCCCGCTGGCAGAACCGATCTCTTGAATAGAGTTTTTGCTTTTTAAAAGAAGCGACAGGTGGCCGCCATTGGCGATATTTAGTTTTCTATTTTTCATATCCAGCAGGCAGAATACTGCGGTGGTGAACATGCCCCGATAGGATCTTTTGCAGAGTGTGTTGTTGATCTGAGCCAGCACCTTTTCGGGTGCCGGGTCGAGTTGGGAAATGTAGCGGAAATCGCTCATCAACCGGGCCATTTGCAGGGCGGCGGGTACTCCTTTGCCGGAAACATCTCCCAGTACAATGCCCAGCATATCGTTTTCAAATGGAATGAAATCATAATAATCGCCTCCCACTACCTGGGCCGCGTGGGTCTGTGCGGCAAAAGTAAAATGCGCATGTTGCGGGGTGGAGGTTGGCAGGAAGCTTTCCTGAACCGATTGCGCGAATTCCATGTCTTTCTCCATGCGCTGGTTTTCCATAAGCACCAGATGCATGCGTGCGTTATGAATAGCCAGGGCGGCACTGTCGCAGAGCAGGAGAAAAATTTCCAAGTCACTTTACTGGAACACCCGGCCCTGGTTTTTCCCATGAATCACCTGGCACACTCCAAGAATGTTACCTTTTGTCTTAAGCGGTGAACATAAAATAGAACCGGTCTGGAAACCGGTTTTTTTGTCAAAATCCGGATTGAATTTTGGGTGCTGGTAGGCGTCTTGGATAATGATGGACTCGCCGGTTTTGGCCACGGTTCCGGCAATGCCCTCACCCATTTTCAGTCGGGCTAGGGATTTTATTTTTTCACCCACATCGCTCAGGGCGATTTGAAACACCAGCTCGTCCGTCTCCTCGTCCACCAGCAGTAAAACTGCAGGCATCGGCATTCATGACTTTTTTGGCAACGTTCATGATTGTGTCGAGCAGATTGGAGAGATTCAGTTCGGAATTAAGCAGGGAAGTGACTTTATAGCAGGTCTCCAGCTGATAGACCCGTTGTTCCAATTGGGCCAGCGGGGATCTGGGGAAGGCAATGTGTCTTTATGTTTGTTCATAGTGGGCGGAGTGCCTTCGCAGGCAAGTCAAATCCCCCCAACCCCCTTCGTAGAAGGGGGAGCTTCAATGGACCCCTCTTTTTCAAATAGGGGCTGGGGTGATTTACAACTTCTAATGCAATTTGCCATTAGATGTTAAGATAGCTAAAATGGGATAGTGGGTCAAACCCTTTCCCCGGTATGGCGTTTGTATGGTCAGGAAGTTAAAACAAGGTTCAAGCAGGAACTGGTCGGAAATAAGGTCGGTTCTTTTTCAGTCTCTTCCCGATGAAATATTTTCTAAGGGAAATCAAAAGGAATGGCTGATTTATCATTGGAACCTGGTGGTGGGAAAGGAAATCGCAGAGGCTTCCTCCATTGACAAGGTGACCAAGGGGATACTTCATGTTAAGGTTAAGGGTAAAGAGTGGGTGCCGGTTTTAGATTCTTTAAAAAAGAAAATCATGCAGGAAATAAATAGCAGGGCAGGAGAATCGTTGTTAAACGGTATTGTATTTAAGGCGGTTGCTTGATACGCTCTGAAGAGTTATTCATACTTTTAGGACAGCTCAGAAGATGAAAGACACAGCTTGTGAACTAAAGCTTGGGATCAGCCAGCGCAGAGCCGCCAAATTACAATATCTCGCATGGGCCAAGGCAGGGTTGTTAATACTCTCCCTTTTGTTCATGGCGAATTGTGCGACACCAGTCGGTACCCCAGGCTCAACGGTCGGGGACTTGTCTTCGTCTTATGCGGTTAAGTCATTTGAAAATAAAAAGCAAGATTCTCAGGCACTGGAAACACGGGACCCCCGTTCTTACTACCATTACCTGATGGCTGTGAAGGCGGAAAAGGGCTATCAGTTGGAGCAGGCCGCTTTGCATTATAAAGAAGTGGTCCAGCATGATCCGGAAACAGAAAGGTTCCACGAAAAATGGATCCGTGTGCTCCTGCGTACCGGTCAATTGGATGAGGCTGTTCGGGCTGGTCAAAATGCGCTGGCCCGTTTTCCCGAAAATGAGGACATTGAGAGGATCCTGGCGGATATTTTGGCCAGTCAGGGTAAGGTGGAAGAGGCCATCACGCATTACGACCGGGTCAGCCAGATTTCCTCAGACAATGCCCGGGCACCGTTATTGAAAGGTTCCCTGTTAGAGAGGCTGGGGCAGTTTGACCGAGCTTTAGAAGAGTATAAGAAAGGGGCGATGGTAGAACCCAATAATCCTCTTTTGCAGTTCCACCTGGGCCGGGCCTATTTGCGCGCCAGCCAGTTGCAGGAGGCCGAAACAAGTCTCGAAAGGGCAGTCTCCCTGAAACCGAACCTGCTCCAGGCCCGACATCATCTGGCCTGGGTGCTCGAGCGTCAGGGCAAAACTATTGAGGCGTTGAAAGAGTATGGACTATTGTTAAAACTGAAGCCGAATAATGAGTTTATCAAAAAAAGAGTTTCACAGCTTCACTCTTCGGGTTCTTTGAACCCGGATCGTTCGCAGGTTGAAGGCATTCCCCCCAGCTTGGAAAAGCAACCCAATATCCATATGCGCATCGCAACGATTTACTTTGAGCAAACTTTGTATATGCAAGCATTGGAAGAATTTCAACTTGTTGTTGCCCAGCACGATTACAAGGACCCACATGTCCTCATGGCGCGGATTTATGAAATCCACGGCCGTCTGGATAGTGCCGTAAAGGAGTTTGAAAAACTCAGGAAGCTGGAGCCGGAATCTATAGACATTATCCTTTACACAGCACGGCTCTATAGCTTAATGAAAAAGACACAAAATTCGGTGACCCTGCTCGTTGAAGCCGTTGCAATGGAACCGGATAACGACCAGCTTCATCACTCCCTGGCACTGGCCTATATGGCCCAAAATGAAAATGACAAGGCGATTGAACATATGGGCAAAGCCCTGGCCTTGAACTCTAAAAAAGATTCCTACTATTTTGAGTTGGGCGCCTTGATGGAAAAGGCAGGGGATTACAAAGGGGCCATGGAAAATATGCGGCTGGCGATTGAGTTAAATCCCTTGCATTCCAACGCGCATAATTTTTTAGGGTATATGTATGCGCTCGAAGGGCATGATCTTGACCAGGCCCTCGTGCATTTGAAGAAAGCCCTGACGACCCAGCCCCGCAATGGCTATTTCCTCGATAGTCTGGGTTGGATATATTTCAAAAAGGGTGAGTCGGAAAAAGCTTTAACGCAAATTCAGAAGGCCATGATCTATACCGATCCAGATCCGGTTCTTTATGACCATCTTGGAGATATTTTGTTCTCCCTGAAAAATTATGATGAGGCCAGCGGGGCATGGAAAAACAGCCTGTTTCTCACGGTAAACCCAAAAGGCGATTTGGGTGGAGAATATCCGGATCCGCAAACGCTTAAGAATAAAATCGAAAAAGTGCGCAACTTTTTGCAACAGAACTATTAATAAGACCCGTTGAATTCCTACCTGTTACCAAGCGTCGCAAACCGCCATCCATTGCTCCTCGTTTTTATTTTGATGTTTGTGGGTTGTCAGCCCCGCGTTGAACCGGTTGCTCCACATTTATTAAAAGATTCCATTACCACCGGTTACATTTTAAAAAGGCTGAAAGACCGGGCTGGGGAAATCAAAAACCTCAAATCTTTTGCCCGCACCACATTTCTGAGCCAAAAGCTAAAGCAAACATTTCGCCAAACACTAATAATTCAAAATAACCGGTCTATCCGAGTGGATACCTATGGTTTGTTTGGCCAGGCCATGGGGGTTTTTACTTATCATAAGGGTAGGACTGTATTTTTTAATCCGGCTAATGGCAGGTATTATTCCGGGCCGGAAGTGGAATCCTTGATGGAGAAAATGCTGGGAATACGGTTAGACTTTCGTGAGCATCTTCGAATTTTTACCGGTCATATACCAAGGCTCGAGTTTCTTAAGGTTTTGGATTCGCGCTTGAATTCAGATCGGACGCAATACATCCTGCGGTTAACTGATATCCAGCGCGGAGGGCGTGTAACGATTCTATTTTCAGCTATGACTCTGCTTCCTCTTGAGATGACCCGAAAACTGGGGGAGCGTTCCGTCTATTCTGTCAAATGGCAGAAATACGCAAAGGTTGGGGATCACGACTTTCCTCATCTGGTGACGTTATCGTTTCCTGAAAAAAAGGAAACCATTCGAGTAAAATATAAAACCCCTGTTATAAACCAAGGGTTACCCTCAGATACCTTTCAGCTTATGGAACCCGTTTCTTCCTTGAAAAACCAATGACCACAATTGATTTTAAGACTCCTGCTAAAGTAAATCTGGGGCTCCACATGCTTGGCAAGCGTGAAGACGGTTTTCATGAACTCGAAACCCTGTTCCAAATGGTGAATTGGTGCGACGAGATTCAAATTGAATGTCTTGCGGATGGGTTGGAGTTGAACTGTAATCAACCGGATATTCCCACTGATGAAGGAAACCTTATCATCAAGGCCGCCCGCTTGTTGCAAAGCCGTTTTCCAGATCAGTGCAAGGGGGCAAGAATCAATTTAAAAAAAAATATTCCCCATGGGGCTGGATTAGGAGGGGGCAGTGGCAATGCCGCCGGAACCTTGTTAGGACTCAACTTCCTATGGGACTTGAAATTAAAGCGGGAAGAGTTGATTTTGATGGCTTCTGAACTGGGTTCAGATGTGCCTTTTTTCCTTCTTTCTCCCTGTGCGACAGGAAAAGGAAGGGGGGAAATTCTCGAACCGGTCAAAAGTACCGTTAGATTTTATATTTTAATGGTTTATCCTGGATTTGCCTTGTCAACGGCCTGGGTGTATGGCAATTTAAAATTGAAGTTGACAAAGCATGAAAATAATATTAGCATTTTGAAAAATTTACTCTTGCAGTCGGAGTTTGCCCAATTGGGGGTGGCTTGGGTCAACGATCTGGAACCTGTTGTATTTCAAGAGTATCCAGAGATTTTTGCGATAAAAAAGCAGATCCTTGCTTTCGGTGCAAAGGGGGCGCTCCTTTCAGGAAGCGGCTCCACGGTCTTTGGCCTTTTTGACAATCTCGAAACAGCGAAAACTGCGTACACCCGGTTGGAGGGTGGGAAATTCAGGCTGTTTTTAGCTGAGAGCATTGTCAGCTTATCTGAATTATATCCTGAGGAAATGTTGTGTAGCTACTAACCTTATACCCGAAGGGGTTGTTGGCGGGTTTGTAGCCATTGGATTCTCTGCTCACGCTAGTGATTGTTCATTAGAGGTGAGGAATAGTTGGACAGAAAGCTTCGGTGCGTGGACGCGAATTGAGTTTTTATACTTTGGGGCGTCGTCAAGTGGCTAAGACACAGGATTTTGATTCCTGCATTCGGAGGTTCGAGTCCTCCCGCCCCAGCCAGATTTTTACAAGGAACTTTTAGAATATGTATTCCAGCGATAACGGGCGGATGCTTGTTTTTTCAGGTCGGGCTAATTCGTTTTTGGCGGCGAATATTTGTAAGTACCTCGATATTCCCGTGGGGGAAACGGTGATTCGCGATTTCTCCGACAAAGAGATTTATGTACGGATCGAAGAGAATGTTCGCGGCGGAGACGTTTTTGTTATCCAGCCGACTTGTTGTCCCGGCAATACCAATTTGATGGAGTTGCTGATCATGATCGATGCCTTGCGCCGGTCGTCAGCAAAAAGGATCACGGCGGTGATCCCCTATTACGGTTATGCGCGCCAGGATCGCAAATGCGAACCAAGGGTGCCGATTACATCCAAACTGGTCGCCGACTTGCTGGAAACGGCAGGAACGGATCGGGTATTGACGGTCGATCTGCATGCCGGACAGATCCAGGGATTTTTCAATATTCCCGTGGACCATCTGTTCGCCATGAATGTTCTGATTGGCCATATCCGCAAGCTTAAATTACCGAACCTGATTGTCATTTCGCCCGATGCGGGAGGGGTGGAACGGGCCAGGGCTTTTGCCAAAAGGCTGAATACCTCTCTGGCTATTATCGACAAACGCCGGGATCTCCCTAACGAAGCCAAAGCCATGAATATTATTGGTGACGTAAAAGGCAAGGTGGCGTTTATTGTCGACGATATGATTGATACTGCGGGAACCCTCATGGAAGCGACGGATGCTTTGTTGGGGGCGGGCGCAAGTGAAGTGCATGCCTGTTGTTCCCATCCGGTTCTTTCTAGTCCTGCGTTGGAGCGTATCAGTAACTCTCCGATCAAGTCGGTGGTGACGACAGACAGCATTCCTTTGGGAAACGGGCTGGAGCAAAACCCGAAGATCAAGGTACTTTCGATTGCGCCATTGCTGGGAGAAGCTATTTTAAGAATTCACGAGGAAACCTCGGTCAGTTCGTTATTCGACTCAACCAAGGAATAGGGTATCTCTAAAAACTGCTTTTGGTCACCGGCGAGCCGCCGGAGGCAGGTAGCAATAACTTTCTCAGGCGAGCAAAGAGTTGTTTCGGCTTAACGAGCCGTTGCTGGTTGGTCCCACGCCTAGTGGTTGCCGTAGAGAAAATTATTGAACAAATAGAGATCCCAAATAAATAATCGGGCTTGTGCGTTATAGATTTTATATGGCGCGCTCATAGCTGTTATCAAATGGATTGGAGTATAGAATGTCAGTTTTAGCGGGAAAATTAAGGAAAGTAACCGGAAAATCTGCCACACGGGATGTTCGAAACGATGAGGCTATGCCTGCGGTGATGTATGGATTAAAAGACAACCTCAAGCTGATTGTTGATCCCAAGGAACTACAAAAGCTCCTTAAAGAAAATGGTCGCAATGCTTTGATTGAACTCAAAATCGAAGGGGACTCCAGCCGGAAAGTGGTGTTGAAGGAATATCAATCGCATCCGTTGAGGTCGGGTTGGTTGCACGCGGATTTCCTGGAAGTTGATGTAACGAAAAAAATCAAGGTCAAGGTTCCTGTTGTGCTGGTGGGTACTGCCCCAGGTGAAAAACTGGGCGGAATGATCAACCATATCATTCGCCATCTGGAGATAGAGAGCACTCCCAGAAATATTCCCGAAAAAATTGAGTTTCCTATAGGTGAGGTGCAACTCAATCAGGTGATTCATGTATCCGATCTTGTGGTGCAAGAAGATGTGACAATTATCAATCTTCCCACTGATGTGGTGTTGACTCTTCACGAAGAAAAGGTGAAAGAGGAGAAACCTGAAGACGAGGAAGTTGCGGAAGGCGAAGAAGCTGAAGCCGCTGCCTCGGAACCGGCTGATGCTGCCGGGAAGAAAGAAGACAAATAAAAGGTGTTCTTGATTTTGGGTCTGGGTAACCCCGGGCCACGCTACGAGCTGACACGGCACAACGCCGGATTTTGGGTGGCGGACAACCTGGCCGACAAATATAATATTCGGCTGGAACGCCACAAATATTTCTCCTTGTATGGAAAAGGGGAAGTTGAAGGGCTCGAAGTTGTTATAGCGAAACCGATGACTTATATGAATGAAAGCGGAAAAGCGGCCAAGTCGTTGCTTTCCGCTTTTAATCTTTCACCGGAGCAACTGCTGGTGATTCATGACGACATCGACCTTCCCTTTGGCAAGGTTAAAAAAAAGTTCAAAGGGGGCGATGGTGGGCAACGCGGAATTCGGTCAACGATTCAATCTATACGGACCCGGGAATTTGCGCGGGTTCGCGTGGGAATC
>Ga0114996_10009517_pt1 | contig 10646 bp, 10 predicted proteins | sample ArcticOcean_MG_C_4_FD_87039 | JGI IMG/M metagenome (GOLD analysis project Ga0114996, IMG submission 87039) | Marine microbial communities from western Arctic Ocean - ArcticOcean_MG_CB4_134 | ecosystem: Environmental > Aquatic > Marine > Oceanic | place: Arctic Ocean: Canada Basin | collected... | reverse complement strand
GCTTTATAGTGACAAGGATGACAATGTTCTAAAGGTTATATTGGAGATCTGATCAAGAGTTGAGACAAATCTCCAATATTCGATCTGTTTGAGAAAGATCGTAATGTCGGGTGAACTCGGCTGTTGGCCAAATAGTTTTTGCGTGTTCCACTATAACTGTGAATTGCTCTGGGTCCATTTCGAGTAATATTGTAGCGTCGCTTGCTAGTAGATTACTTGCCTGACTTAACAATTGGTTTATCAACCTACAACCATCGAGCCCGCCATCCAGTGCTTCTATCGGCTCGTGCAAAAAAATCTCTGGAGCCAAAGTAGGGATTCGTGAGGATTCTAAGTACGGTAGATTTGCAATCAATATATCTATGGTGCCAATAAAACAGGTGAGCAAATCACTTTTAACTAAGTGCACAAATTCCCCTACATCGTGCGTGTCGGCATTTGTTTTAGCGAGTGACAACGCAACATTTGATATGTCCGTAGCATATAAGCTGACGCCACTCACATTTGAAGCGATTGCAATACTTATAGCGCCACAGCCAGTTCCAACTTCTACAACGGCTGGAGTGGGTTGAGCAGGCCTATTTTGAATTCGCTGAATTGCCAAGTCAACAAGTAATTCAGTCTCGGGCCTTGGAATGAATACTCCATGGCGCACGCCTAACTGCAGCCCGTAGAATTCTCGGTTTTGCAAGATGTAGGCCAATGGCTCTCTTTGTAATCGCCTTTCGACAAACCCATCCAGCGCCAGGAGTGCCTTTTCCGGAATTTCGTCATATAGGTTTGCGTATAGGTCAGCACGACTTTCCCCAAGAGCTGTTGCAGCAAGTAGACTGGCTTCAATGTGACTCTCAGTAATTCCATACGACTGTAATGATTTTTCGACATGCAGTAATTTATCAACAATCCTCATGGTCGAATTAGGCAGTGTGAAGTTGCTGCTTTTGCTCATCTTCGTTAATGAGATCAATTATTTTGTCGATATTGCCGGAAAGAATCGACTGAATATTATGGAAGCTTTTATTTATTCTGTGGTCAGTTATCCTATCCTGCGGAAAATTGTACGTACGGATTTTTTCTGACCTCTCACCCGTTCCGACTTTAATTTTGCGTTCCCGGCTTAAAGTTTCTTGATGCTCTCTGTGGGCCTTATCATACAGCCGAGCCCGCAGGACATTCATAGCTTTATCCTTGTTTCTCAATTGGGATCGCTCATCTTGACAAACAGCCACTATGCCAGTCGGAACATGTGTAATTCGGATGGCGGTAGCCACTTTGTTTACATTTTGACCTCCAGCCCCCCCAGAATGGAAGACGTCAATTTTCAAATCTTCCGCTTTTATCTGAAAATCAACTTCCTCTGCTTTTGGCAAGATAGCCACGGTGGCCGTTGAAGTGTGGAGGCGCCCCGAAGATTCCGTAGTGGGCACCCGTTGTACCCTGTGGGCCCCACTTTCAAACTTTAGGCGGCTGTATACGTCCTCACCTTTTATCTCAAATATAACTTCCTTCAATCCCCCCACCCCTGAGTCATGGGTATCTACTAGGTCAAGATGCCATCCCCTCAATTGAGCATAACGAGAATACATTCGGTAAAGCTCGGCAGCGAACATGGATGCCTCATCTCCGCCGGCACCGGCTCTTATCTCAACAAACACGTCGCGAGAGTCTGCGGGATTCTTCGGGAGCATTGCTTTTCGTAATTCTTCTTCCAAGTCAATCTGTTTCTGCTCCAAAACCCCGACTTCATCTTTGGCAAGTTCAATAAGATCTTGGTCAGTAGCTTCGTTTATGATAACTCTGGCTTCCTCTATAGCTTCTAGCTGTTTTTCATACTGTGTATAGGTAACTACAACAGGAATAAGAGAGGCTCTTTCCTTGTTCAGAACAATTAATTGGTGAGTGTCAGTGGCAATTTGCGAATCCGACATTAAGTCGTCAATTTCTTTAATTCTTCGACGCATTTCAGATAATCTATCAAACATGAAGACCTTTACTTATCACAGGTTCTCTAAGCCCCAATTGGAAACATTTGAGAATCAAAGGCGTTTAACCTGTTTGGATATGGAATATACGTATATAATATACCTTAAATGCAATTTGTCCTAAGTCAATTGTGATGGTTCTAGGGGGTCGAATGAGTCCTTCTCGAAGATTGGTGCTAACGGTTGTGCTGTTTGTTGTCGTATTAACCTTGGTTAGTTGCGGCCAACAGATATCTCCTACTCCTATCCCTACCGCAACATCTATACCTGAACCAACTCCAACAACGGCACCTACACTTGTCCCGACACCTACTGCGGTTTCTACACCCACGCCTACCGCCGTTCCAATGCCTACGGCTACCCCAACTGCCACGCCGGCTCCAACGGCTACCCCAACTTCGACCTCTACGCCTACTCCGACACCGACACCTCGCTTGGATACAATCATTCCACAAGTACGGAAATCGGTGGTTAAGGTTATATCAGGCACTACTCAGACCTCAGGTGTTTACCTAACAAATCCTTCTGGGTATGTCTTAACCGCCAGTAGGGGTCTAGGAATTAGCCCTAAAGTAGTAGTCGAAACTTCGGATGGAACTCAAACAGATGGTTGGATTGTAGGTAGGGACGATTCTAAAAATCTGGCACTTGTAGAAGTGAGTGGCTTGGGAATACCTAGCTTATCTATCGGAAGCTCATCCGGTATTAAGGAAGGCACGGAAGTATTATCTTTCGGATATATGAAGGACGCCGCTGGCTTGCCATTCATAGGTCAGGCGCAGGTTACCGGTATCAAGAATGAGTACGCTATTGGATTAAGATTCATACAGTTTGATATCGAGATTGAACAGGGAGTTGTAGGAGGCCCAGTTGTAAATAGGGAAGGTGATGTGGTGGGGATTAATGTGGGTGGATCCTTCCTTCACAGCCTCAACATTGCCCCTGGTAATTCGGGGTACGCCTTAGTTTCTGACAAATTTAAGAGCGACCTAACTACGATTAAAGAAGGTTATATGCGAACGGCTGACAAGGAATTGCGACCTGCTCTAGTGCCAACATCGTTATCCCCGCCACCACAACCCATCATATTTAGTGGCGTAGCGCGATCAGGTGGTTTACCCGTCTCGAAAGGCGAGCGCATTTGGGCAAGGGTCTATGGATCAGAGCAAGATGATCTGTGGATGTCAGCTTTAATCGGTGAAGATGGCAAATACAAACTTACAATTGGGGCTGTATCTCGATTCTACATAAATAAGCCAATAGAATTCTATTTGAGTGGGAAGAAACACCCGACCACGCCTAGGTTTACCACAGTGGATGGCATAGAGGTTTTCTTGGATCTAGTTTTCTAAAGTGCTACCATACTTGAAATCATATTCGTGATTTCTGAAACGTGTGTCTCTTTCTGGGATCCTTCGTCCATGTCTCTTAACAATACAGTTTGATTAACGATCTCGTCCTGACCAATTATTATAGTGAAACGGGCGTTTAAATTTGATGCATATCGCATTTGGGATTTCAGACTTCGGCTTCTTGGTGCCATCACCGACGAAATACCACTACCTCTGAGCTCATTAGCTATCAGAATGCCGGCCTCAACAGCTTCGTCTCCCAAGCAAGCAACTACGATTTTCCTCATTCTATGATCTTTAACCAGCGCCGTCTGTTCTTTGAGGTTAGCTATTAGTCTCTCCACTCCACAACCAAATCCTACCCCTGGTGTCACTGGTCCACCTAATTGTTGAATGAGGCCATCATACCTACCGCCACCCAAGACGGTGCTTTGTGATCCTCCCCCCTGCGGCTTGATTTCAAAAACCGTCCGTGTGTAGTAGTCCAAACCCCTAACCAGTCGATGATCCTCCACATACTCAAGGCCTGAACTCTTGAGATAGCGGCGTAGTTTGTCCCAGTGATCCTTACAATTTTCGCAAAGGTATTGTACTGATTCGGGCGCCCCTGCTATAAATGGGGCGCAGGACTCCTCTTTACAATCCAACAATCTTAATGGATTTCTTTCAAAACGGGAGTGGCAATCTTTGCAAAGTTCATCTAATCGCCCGGCGTAATATGATTTCAAAGCTTCCAAATATGCCGGCCTACATTCGCTGTCACCAATGGAGTTAATTACAAGATTCATTTTCTTGAGACCCAGTTGTGTCGTCATGTCCCATCCCAGTTGAATAACTTCGGCATCAACCAACGGATCCGGATCGCCGATCGCTTCGACGCCAAACTGGTTATGTTGCCTAAATCTCCCTGCCTGAGGTCGTTCATATCTGAAGATAGGACAAAAATAGAACACCCTGACCGGTTGTGGCAAAACGTGCATGCCGTGTTCCAAATATGCTCTGCAAACAGGGGCCGTGCCCTCCGGTCGAAGTGTTAGTGACTCCCCACCTCTATCATCGAATGTGTACATTTCCTTTTGTACTACGTCAGTTTGATCTCCCACGGTTCGTGCAAATAATGCAGTTGATTCGAAAATGGGAGTATTTATCCTGTCGAAACCATACGTCATACATACAGATTCGATAACATCTTGGACGTAGGACCAATACTTTTGTTCGCTTGGGAGTTGATCTGAGGTGCCCCTAGGCGCTTTGTACAATTACTTAGTCTCCTGATAATCGCGTCAAGAATACCTTAGGGCTGTCTCTTAGTAAAGATCGTCTTGGCCTAGAAGGAATTTTGTTACCCCAAGCGCAGTGGGTTATACTTCGTAGGAACGATGTACAGGTCCAAGGTTTGGGCCTTAGAGGGGATACTCAACTGAAGAATGTAATTCAGGTAATCGAAGATTATCTACCAACCGAACGAGTGAATTTTATCCGACGGGCTTATCATTTTGCTGAAACAGCCCATGAGGGACAGGTACGCTTGTCTGGCGAGCCTTTTATAAACCACCCCGTAGAAACAGCGCTGTATCTTGCTCAATTACGTATGGACTCGACAACTATAGCTGCTGCGTTGCTGCACGATGTTATAGAGGATTGCGATGTAACCAATGAAGAGCTCGAGGCGGCCTTTGGTCCAGATGTAACAAGGCTGGTAGACGGAGTCACAAAATTGAATCGGCTCGACCAGATTACCATAGAGGATCGCAAGACTGAGCTGACACATACGGAACACGCTGAGCAGGCGGAGGATTTGCGTAAATTGCTCGTGGCAATGGCCCAGGATTTGCGTGTCGTATTGATCAAACTAGCCGACCGCCTTCATAATATGCGCACTCTAAGATACTTGCCTAAGAACCGGCGGATATCCGTAGCCCAGGAAACAATGGATATATACGCCCCGTTGGCACACAGATTAGGCATGTGGGATATCAAGTACAGACTTGAAGATATCGCTTTCAAAGAATTGGACCCGAAAAATTATAGAGAAGTGGCGAGTTTAGTAGCTAAGGGAAGAGGCGACAGGGAACGCTATATTACTCAAGTAGCGAATACGCTGGCTGCAGAGCTAAGGGAACATGGGATAGAAGCAAAAGTTACTGGTCGAGCCAAGCACCTATACAGCATTCATCAAAAAATCCAATCCTATGCATTACAAAACAAGGATTTCAACGATATTTACGACCTTTTTGCGTTAAGGGTACTGGTAGATCATAAAGACCACTGTTACACAGCACTAGGAGTACTTCACAGCTTATGGACTCCACTCCCGACTCATTTTGACGACTACGTTGCGAAGCCAAAAGAAAATCTATATCAATCGTTGCACACAACTGTAGTTGGGCCTGCCGCTACACCTTTGGAGGTTCAGATACGAACTCACGAGATGCATAGAATAGCTGAGTATGGAGTAGCATCCCATTGGCTTTACAAAGAAGGCCAGGAAAAAGCGTCACCTTTCGAAGCAAATATGAACTGGGTTAGGCAACTCCTTGATTGGCAACGTGAGGTAAGTGGCCCGGAAGAATTCATTGAAAACGTCAAGACCGATCTTTTGCACGATCAAGTATTCGTTTATACCCCAAAAGGGGACGTAAAGGAATTACCAGTAGGATCGACGTCCATCGATTTTGCATACAGAGTACATACCGAATTGGGACACAGATGTATTGGCGCAAAAATAAACGGCAAATTGACAGCCTTGAATACCGCGTTGGAAAATGGTGACACAGTCGAAATCATCACCAGCAAGGTTCCAAGAGGGCCTAGCCTGGATTGGTTGAATCTTCACGCAGGGTATGTGAGAAGTGCAGCAGCACGACAGAGAATTCGGTTATGGTTCCGACGTCGCGAGAGGAGTGAAAATGTTCAACGGGGGAAGGAACTGCTTTCCCGTGAACTACGCCGCCTGGATCTTACTCCTACGATCGAACAAGTCACTAGGTTGTTTAACATGAATTCGGCTGAAGAGTTGTTTTATGAATTCGGCAGTGGAAATGTCCCTCCGAATGACGTCTTGGCTCGCCTTAACACAATTGAACCAGTCGAAGGCACCCAATTGGAAAGACAAGATACCGGTACAGGGTTGTATTCAGGAATAGAGGTTGTCGGGGTAGGGGACTTGGTTACTGTGGTAGCAAAATGCTGCTCCCCGTTGCCAGGGGACGATATAATAGGATACATAACTAGGAACGAAGGCGTATCAATCCACCGTGCAGAATGCAAAACCAATTTCGATGAAGACGGACCTCAGAGATTCATCCAGGTCAATTGGGGAGCACGTAAGAATCTATACCCAGTATATTTGATACTTGAAGCCTGGGACAGAGTCGGATTGTTGCGAGATGTAACCACACATGTATCCGAGGAACGAGTAAATATCGCCTCGTTGAAGACTAGGGATCCGCAAGAGGGTATTGCTATAATGGACTTAACAGTGTTTACTACTGATGTAAATCAACTTGGTAGGCTTTTCGCAAAGCTGGAAGAAGTAAAAGGGATAATCAACGTAAGTAGGATTAACACTCATAACCAGCCTAGTCCAAGAGTACCAAAATCTGAAACCAAAACTATGTAGGATGGATAGACATGCCAAGTGAAAAAGCAAGACGAACCTCTGTAAAAAAAGCAGAGAGGAATAAGGCTACTAGGAGTTTAGCAAAGAGCATTGTTTCGCGTACGCGAAAAGCAATCGCTTCAGGGGATATGGAAGCGGCTAATACCGCTAATGCCGAAGCTGCATCGGTGCTAGACAAGGCTGTTAAGAAGGGGTCGCTCCACCCCAACAACGCCGCGAGGCGTAAATCGAGACTGGCAACTCAGGTCAGTAGATTAGTCTGATCAATTTCAATGATTCGAAAGAGTTACGACTTCATCATTGTTGGATCAGGCTCAGCCGGTGGAGTACTAGCAAACAGACTATCAGAATCTCCAGCAATTTCCGTACTCTTAATTGAGGCCGGTCCTGATTTTCTGACTTTCGAGTCACTCCCAGACGAACTGAAATTCAGTAATACCCAGTTTGCTTTCAGGAAAGATGCAACTTACGACTGGGGCTATATTGGCATAGCATCCAAGAGAAAGGCTCATATGTCAGTCCCAAGAGCTCGGGTAATGGGAGGATGCACGTCTCACAACGGTCCTGGACCGATGTTTTATAGGGGGGTGCCGGAAGATTACGATAATTGGGCATCTTTAGGTAATACAGAATGGGCATTCAATAAGGTTCTACCATATTTTATCAAGCTGGAAAGACAAGACGATATTAAGAGCGCATTTCACGGAACCGAAGGTCCGATAAGAGTGAGGCGCCACATGAAGAGGGACTGGCTTCCTTTTCAAGCAGCTGGCTTCGAGGCTTTTTTGGATTTAGGGTTTCCAGAGCATGAGGATGTTAACCATCCACTATACACAGGCGCGGCTCCACGGACACATAATGAAATTGAAGGCGTTAGGCAAGGCACACTCCTTTCGTATATAAATCCAATCCGTGAGCGGAAAAATGTAACGATTCTTTCTGAAACGATAGTGACTAGGATTAAATTTGATGGTAAAAGAGCGGTGGGAGTAGAGGCTCAACAGAATGGTCAAAAACTGACATTCGAAGCTGGGGAGACTATCATCTCCGCTGGTGCCATTGCATCTCCACAACTTCTAATGGTTTCTGGAGTCGGCCCACCTGACCAACTCAGGAAACAAGGAGTGAATGTTTTGCATCCGCTGGCCGGCGTTGGTGAAAACCTCCGAGATCACATCCAATTTCCCACTATTGCTTACCAACCTAACGAAAACCTGACCCTGGATCCACACGCTCCAAGGCAACAGAACCAGGTTAGTTATACCGCGACTGGTTCAACATTGCGTAACGACATCGTAATCACACCAGTCTCGTTTGTTGTGGACCTTAACACCAGTGGTCCTATGACTCCGATAGGTGTTGGCTTTTCAGTCATATTGTACTTGGCCAAAAGTTCCGGTTCGCTCCGCATAACTAGCCCCGACATTAGCACACCGCCTCAAATGGATTTTAGGTACATGGAGGATCCTTTTGATTTAATGAGAGTTAGGGAAGCGGTACGTACCTGTTTAGAGTTGGGTGGGCGGCCTAAGGTATCTCAGTTACTAAAACACCGAATTACCCCAACGGATGATGAACTTTTAAGTGACGATTCTTTGGATGACTGGCTCCTGAGAACTGGCTCTACGAGCTACCACCAGGCTGGCACTTGTAAAATGGGCCCCCCTTCCGATGAATTGGCTGTGGTAGATCAGTTCTGCAAAGTACACGGAATGGAAGGTCTGCGCGTTGTAGATGCGTCGATTATGCCGGACGTGATTAGAGCTAACACCAATGCAACAACATTGATGATTGGTGAGCGAGCGGCAGATATGATTAAAGCCGCCCGTTAATTACATATCTCCATCAGGCTCAATTTGACAAGTGGCATGGGTGATTAGTATATTAGTTACAGTGAATAGAACATTTGTACTACATTAAAGGCAAGCAATTGAACTACTCTAACCCATCAAAACAATTATCGATCAAACAAAACCGTATTCTTAGATTCGTTGAGAATTTCATAAATACGAATGCGTACCCTCCAACGGTTAGAGACATTCAATTCGGATGTGAAATCAGTTCAACGTCTGTGGTCGACTACAATTTGAGAATCCTTACTCAGAAAGGCCATATTAGGCGATCTCCCGATGTTTCAAGGGGAATAGGCCTTGCTGGCAACAAGGAAGGATTCCCACGGAATATGATCCCCTTACTAGGCTTCGTAGCAGCCGGCGAACCGCTGACGCTGCCCAGCTCAGAGGGTCTAACCAAAGAGGACGCTTACGATCAGGTAGAACTACCTACTGCCATGCTGTCGGGAATCCGGTTAAGGGGAACCACTGATCTCTACGCGTTACGGGTTAGGGGACATTCGATGATTGACGCCCTCGTTGATGATGGTGATTTGGTTGTAATTCAACCAACCACTAGTGTAAATGACGGTGAAATGGCGGTTGCTTGGTTAAGAGAAGAAAACGAAGCTACGCTGAAGAGGATATACAACGAGGGTTCGGTCATTAGATTACAACCCGCTAACGTACAAATGGCTCCGTTGTTTGTCTCCCCAGAAAATCTTGAAATCCAAGGCAGGGTAGTAGCCGTCCTGCGGACTATCGTCTAAAAGGTATTCTGCTCTATTTTATGAGAGTTATTCTAAAGTTCTTTGATAGGTGTGTTCTCTGTCAGAAACTTTGACCATCAAACCAGCGAGCTGAGGGGCGGCCCTGCCCGCCATCAACAGGTATATTCGCCCCATTTATCCACCCTGCCCGTTTCGATAAGAGGTAAACAATTGCATCTGCCACTTCTTCATCGGTTCCCAATCGATGGGACGGGAGATCCTTTTCCATCCACCTGTCGAATTCGGCTGGATTGTCATTTTTGAATCTTTCCCAGTTGCCACCAGCAAACATGATTGACCCAGGAGAAACCGTGTTGACACGGATGTTGCTTTCGGCTAGTTCCCAAGCAAGAGTGCCTGCCAAGAATATTTCTGCAGCCTTCGCGCTTCCATATTGACCCCTTGGACCAGGTTTCCAACCTGATATAGATGACACAATGACAATTGCGCCCCCACCCCGCTCAGTCATATGAGGAACCACTGCCCGTATAGTCCTTACTGAATGGAGTAAATTCAGATCTAAGGTAGCAGCCCACTCTTCGTCCGTTGCTGCGAGGGTCGATTGGCCGTGTGAGCCTCCAGCGTTACATACAAGCAAGTCTATGCCACCAAGGTTTTCCACCGAGTCTGCCACAAAGCGCTCAATGTCACCGCGATCAGTGACATCCGCGATTGAGCCCCACACGCTGGGGTTAATCATTGCTAGATCTTCAAGCTGCTTAGTTAAATCTACTTCTCCCCTTGCACATATGCCTACTGATGCGCCCTCGTTGGCGAGTGCCAATGCTGTAGCACGACCTATGCCTCTACTGCCTCCAGTCACTAAGCCTACTTTGCCATTGATGTCCAAGTTCATGCTGCTCCTCCTATCTCTGGGACCGATAACCCATATGCATTAACTTATTCTACTCGCGCCAATCATGAGTCCATGCTTTATGAGAATTAATCATATTTTCATAAACAAATAAATCATTTTGACACGAATTGCACAGTCTAATTCCGAATCCAACCCTGAAAATGGATCACGTTGAGTTTGATTTTTTCCAAATCCGCTATAGCACTTAACGCTTTCTGCAATGTGCCAGCAT
>Ga0114996_10009514_pt1 | contig 10646 bp, 11 predicted proteins | sample ArcticOcean_MG_C_4_FD_87039 | JGI IMG/M metagenome (GOLD analysis project Ga0114996, IMG submission 87039) | Marine microbial communities from western Arctic Ocean - ArcticOcean_MG_CB4_134 | ecosystem: Environmental > Aquatic > Marine > Oceanic | place: Arctic Ocean: Canada Basin | collected... | reverse complement strand
CATCAGCAAAATAAAAATATTTAACACCCGAGAAAACTAAATCTGGTTTTCTTAATGCTAATTTTTTCAAATCATTTTTAGTAATGATCTCGGTAATTGAGACATTTCGATAACGTTTAGATAAAATCTTTAAAATGAGTTTTTCATCTAATACAATACCAACATTTTTTTGATTTGCTGTTGTGTCAGCTAATTTTGGAACAATAACAATTTCAATCGTTTTATCAATTTTATTAGGAAAAGTGTTTTTTTTAAATGGTAGAGTAGCACCTGTTGTTGAAATTTGTTTCTCTGTTATATCTTTTATAATCATAATAAATCTATTTTATTGTTCACATATAAAATACGTGAATGAAAAATTCTCTTTAGATGGGTGCTTTCCGAAAAATACTTGCCTAAGTAATGAAGTATAATATTATCTGGCAGTATCTAAAAAAACCCTTTGTATCAGTTATTATTAGCAATAGATAGGGTTTTATAGGATTATGCGGGATGACTAGATACAAACTAGATGCAAGGGAGATAAAACAAGGAAAGGAGAAGAGTGAACAAAGAAAACGCAAGTAAACTATGGAAACTTATCCAGGAAGCTGGTGATTATTTAAAAGGTAAGCTTCCAAATCATCCAAATCATCCTAAAGGAAGAAACCCTTATGCTCATGTTGCTATTTGCGTGAAAAGTAAATTTGGTTCTAGCTACAAAGATTTATCTGATAACGACTTTCAAAAAGTTGTTGAATACATTGATTTTTTAAAAAAGAATCCAAATTAAAAAAGTAGGCATTGAATAGTTAATTTCAATAAACTATATATATCTCAGGTTGAACATGAAAAAATGGAATTTAAATAGTTGGACTAAATATCCCGCAAAACATTTGCCTGTGTATCAGAATAAGAAAGAGTTGGATTTAGTATTAAGTAAAATTAAGAAATATCCGCCACTTGTATTTGCAGGAGAAACACGATCATTAAAAAAATCTTTAGCAGATGTAGGTGAAGGTAAAGCTTTTTTATTGCAAGCAGGAGACTGTGCAGAAAGTTTTGCAGAATTTAATCCTGACAATATTCGAGATACTTTTAAAGCTATACTTCAGATGTCTTTAGTATTAACTCACTCTGCTGCTCTACCAGTTGTAAAAATTGGAAGAATTGCCGGTCAATTTTCTAAACCAAGAAGTTCGCCAACTGAAAAAAAAGATGGCAAAGAGCTACCTAGTTATTTAGGTGATAATATTAATGGTATGGAGTTTTCAGAAAAAGCAAGAGTGCCAGATGCAAAAAGATTATTTAGAGCTTACTCCCAATCTGCATCCACATTAAATTTAATTAGAGCTTTTTCACAAGGTGGTTTTTCAGATTTAAGACAAGTTCATTTATGGAATTTAAGTTTTATTAACAAAAAAACTAAAGGCAAATATAAAGAAATAGAAGATAAGATAAGTGACGCGCTGTCTTTTATGGAAGCTTGTGGAATAAATCCTGACACAAACAGAAGATTGAAAACAGTTGATTTTTATACTTCGCACGAGGCTCTTCTACTTCCGTTTGAAGAAACCATGACAAGAATAGACTCAACAACAGGAGAATATCACGACACATCAGCTCACTTTGTATGGATTGGAGATAGAACAAGACAACTAGATGGAGCACATGTTGAATTTTGTAGAGGTATAAAAAATCCTATAGGATTAAAATGTGGCCCATCACTTAAACCTGATGAACTTATAAAACTTTGTAATATTTTAAATCCTGATAATGAATCTGGAAGACTTACTTTAATTTCTAGATTTGGAGCAAACAAAGCTGAAGAGTTTTTACCAAAATTAATTAAAGCTGTTAAAAAAGAAGGCTTAAATGTAGTTTGGTCTTGTGATCCAATGCATGGCAACACCATAAAAGCAACTAGCGGATTGAAAACAAGACCTTTCGATAATGTTTTGAAAGAAGTAAAAAATGTATTTGGTATCCATCAAGCCGAAGGAAGCTATGCCGGTGGGTTACATGTAGAGATGACGGGTCAAGATGTTACAGAATGTACTGGCGGAGCTCAGAAAATATTAGATAGTGATTTATCCAATAGATATAGAACTCATTGTGATCCAAGATTAAATGCTTCACAAGCTTTAGAGCTGGCTTTCTTGATTTCTGAAGAAATAAAGAAAAATTCTAAATATTCAAAAAATATTATTAAAGAAGCATCTTAATAATTATTATATAATTATTAAGATAGAATCCTGAAAAAGGATTAGGGAAATTGTTGATTATGAATGTAGAAAAACGAGCAAATATTATAAAAGACTGGATAGAGAATTATTGTAAAAATGAATCTTTTCAACCAAAAACATTAGTTGTTGGTATATCAGGAGGCATAGACTCTTCTGTAGTTAGTGCGCTGTGCGCTTTAACAGAAAAAAAAACTATTGTTTTAACTATGCCAATAAAGCAAATCAAATCTCAACATGATTTGAGTATTGAACATGGGAAATGGTTAACATCAAAATTTAAAAATGTTGAACATAAAGTTATTGAGCTTGAAAATGTATTCAATTCTTTTGAAAAAACTTTAAATGGATTTAATAACGAACATGGTTTTGCTAACTCTAGAGCAAGATTAAGAATGGCAACCTTATACCAAGTTGCTGCAGCTAATTCTGGAATTGTTGTAGGCACAGGAAATAAAATTGAAGATTTTGGAGTTGGTTTTTATACGAAATATGGAGATGGTGGGGTTGATATATCTCCAATAGCTGACTGTAATAAAACTCAGGTATGGGAGTTAGGAAAACATTTAGGAATATCAAATAAAATTATCGAAGCTGAGCCTACAGACGGACTGTGGCATGATGGTCGAAGTGATAAAGATCAACTAGGTATGTCTTACTCAGAACTTGAAAAAGTAATGGAAGACAAAAATGATCCAAATCATAAAAAATATTTAGAAATTAGAAAAAAAAATATTCATAAAATGAAACCAATACCTATTTGTAAATTTGATGAAAAATAATTTAAGATTAACTAATTCTCTCACAAGGCAAAAAGAATTATTTAAACCAATAAATTCTAACAAGATTACCATGTATGCATGTGGACCAACTGTTTATGACAATCCTCATGTTGGAAACGCAAGAAGCTTAGTAGTTTTTGACACTTTATTCAGAGTATTAAAAATGATTTATGGAAAAAATGTTAGTTATGTGAGAAATATAACTGATGTTGATGATAAAATAATTGAAGCATCAAAAAAAAATAATAAATCAATCAAAGAAATAACAGAGAGTGTTACGAAAACTTTTCATAAAGATTGTGAAAGTTTAAATTGCTTAAAACCTACTGAAGAACCGAAAGCTACAGAGCATATTAAAAAAATGATAGAAATGACATCTTCATTGATTAAGAAAGGTTTTGCTTATGAAAATAAAGGCCATGTTTATTTTTCAGTAGCAGCATTTAAAAATTATGGAAAATTATCAAATAAAAATTTAGATGAATTAAAAACAGGCAATAGAATTGAAGTTTCAGATTTAAAAAAAAATCCTATGGATTTTGTACTCTGGAAGCCATCTGATCCAAAAGATCCTGGTTGGGAATCTCCATGGGGAAGGGGAAGACCCGGTTGGCATTTAGAATGTTCAGTTATGAGTGAAAAATATTTAGGAAAAAATTTTGATATTCATGGTGGAGGTTTAGATTTAATTTTTCCTCATCATGAAAATGAAATAGCACAATCTTGTTGTAATAATTCCAATGATAGTTTTGCAAATTATTGGGTTCACAATGGTTTTGTGACAATCAATAAAGAAAAGATGTCTAAATCTTTAGGCAATATCATTACAATTTTTGATGCAGTAAAAAAATATTCTGGACAAGTTGTAAGATTAGCTTTGTTGAGTGCTCACTATAGTCAACCACTCGATTGGAATGATGAATTATTGCAAAACCAAAAAAACACAATTGAAAAATGGTACAATCTTTATGAAAAAACAAACGAAGAGAATATTCTAGATATTTCTGAAACTTTACTTGATGATTTAAATACACCAGGTTTTATTGCTAAAATACATGAATTATATAATAGCGCTAACAATGGTGATAAAAAAAGTAAATCGTTATTTAATAACGCATGTAAATTGATAGGTCTATTTAATATTAATAAAGACAAATGGGAAGATTTTAAAAAATCAAATATTAAAGTTTCGGAAGAGTATATTTTAAAAAAAATTGCTGAAAGAACTAAAGCAAAAAAAGATGGAAATTTTAATCTTGCCGACAAAATAAGGAAAGATTTATTGAACCAAGGCATTGTAATTGAAGATCAACAAGATAAAACAATTTGGAAATTAAAATGAGTAAAGACAAAATCTATATATTTGATACAACACTTAGGGATGGAGCTCAAACTGAAGGTGTTGATTTTTCTATTGAGGATAAAAATAAAATTGCAAATGTTTTATCAGACATTGGTGTAGACTATATTGAAGGTGGTTGGCCAGGTGCAAATCCTGTTGATACTAAATTTTTTTCTAATCCACCGAAACTAAAGAAAAGTATTTTTACCGCTTTTGGCATGACTAAAAAAACAGGAAGAAGCGCAGATAACGATCCTGGTTTAGCATCATTAATGAACGCAAATTCTTCTGCTGTTTGCATTGTTGGTAAAGCTTGGGATTTTCATGTGAAAGTAGCTTTAGGAATAAAGAATGAGGAAAATTTAGAAAATATTAGAGAAACTACAAAACATTTTGTTAAAAATAAAAAAGAATTTTTATTTGATGCTGAACATTTTTTTGACGGTTATAAAGCTAACCCAAATTATGCATTAGATTGTTTAAAACAAGCTTATGATTCAGGCGCTAGATGGTTGGTATTATGTGATACAAACGGAGGCACTTTATCTCATGAAGTAAGTGAAATTGTTTCTAAAGTATCAAAAGTAATACCTGGAAAAAACCTTGGCATTCATGCACACAATGACACAGAAAATGCTGTAGCTAATTCTTTGGCTGCAGTTGAATCTGGAGCGAGACAAATTCAAGGCACCATTAATGGTTTAGGTGAAAGATGTGGTAATGCTAATTTAATGTCAATCATACCAACATTGTTTTTAAAAAAATCATTTAGTGATAAATATGAAGTTAACATTAAAAAAGATAAATTATCTTCATTAACTGAATGTTCGAGACTTTTAGATGAAATTTTAAATAGGAAGCCCAATAAAAATATGGCTTATGTTGGAGCCTCTGCATTTTCTCATAAAGGTGGATTACATGTATCTGCAGTTCAAAAGGATCCGAAGACTTATGAGCATGTTGATCCTAAATTAATCGGCAACCATAGAAATATAATCGTTTCTAATCAAGCTGGCAGATCAAACATTCTTTCTCGTTTAGAAAAATACGGTGTTAAAATTGATTCCAAGGATCCAAAAGTTCAAAAAATTTTAGATGAAGTTAAAGATAGAGAATTCAGTGGATATTCTTATGATGGGGCAGATGCTTCCTTTGAGCTATTAGCTAATAGACTTTTAGGAAAAGTTCCTGAATACTTAAAAGTTAAAAGTTATGATGTAAGAGTTGCAAAATCAGACACGATTAAAACAAAAGCTAATGTTGTATTTTTAATTGATGGTAAAAATATTGAATGTGACGGAGAAGGTAATGGACCTGTTAACGCTCTTGATAATGCAATTAGATCTAATTTTAAAAAGGTTGAAAAATATTATAATTTTTTTTCTGATCTAAAATTATTAGATTATAAAGTAAGAATTTTAAACACTGGAACAGAAGCAACTACCAGAGTTTTGATAGAGAGCACAGATAAAACAGGTGTTAGTTGGTTCACTGTTGGAGTTTCTCCAAATATTATTGAAGCTTCATTTAAAGCTTTAATAGACAGTTTAGATTATAAGCTATACAAAGAAAAAGCTCCCGCTAACTTAAATGAAAAATAAGTTTGGTTTCATTCTAATAAAACCTCAACTTGGTGAGAATATTGGTGCGTGCGCACGATCTTTAAAAAATTTTGGATTTTCAAAACTACATATAGTTTCACCAAAACAATCTTGGCCTAATAATAAAGCAAAAGCTACTTCTGTTGGAGCATACGATGTCATTAAAAGAGCAAAAATTTATAACAATACTTATGACGCAATAAGTGATTTTAATATAGTTATATCATTAAGCGCAAGAAAAAGAGATATTAATAAGAAACATATTTCTATCAATCAATTTTTAAAAATAATAAAATCGAAAAAAAATACAAAATTTGGCCTTATGTTTGGCCCTGAAGCATCTGGTTTATCAAATGACGATTTATCCCTATCAAATTTTGTTTTACAGATCCCAACTTCGAGAAAATTTAAATCACTAAACTTATCACATTCATTAACTGTAATATGTTATGAGATTTTTAAATTAATAAACTTTAAAAAATTTCAAAAAGATTCAAAAAATATAAAAATTTCTTCTAAAAGCAAAATTTCATCTCTTGTGTTACATCTTAAAAGATTACTTGAAAAAAAAGGTTTTTTTGTACCATCTGAAAAAAAACACTCGATGCTCATGAATATTAACAATCTAATTTATAGATTGGAGCCTAGCGATAAAGAAGTAAGGGTTTTAGCCAGTATTATTAGCTCTTTGAGTAAAAAAAATATTAACCATAATTGACAATTACCCCTGAAACCTTATAAACACTCATCATTTAAATATGACAAAAAGACTTAAATCTAAACATAAAGTTGATCGTAGGTTAAAAGCTAATCTATGGGGGAGACCTAAGAGTCCTTTTAATTCAAGAGCATACCCTCCAGGGCAGCACGGACAAGGTAGAAAAAGAGGCAAACCAACAGATTATGGAATTCAATTACAAGCCAAACAAAAACTTAAAGCTTATTACGGAAATATAAATGAACGACAATTTAGAAATATTTATAGAAAAGCACTTGCAAAAAGAGGTGACACAACTGAAAATTTAATTGCATTACTTGAAAGCAGATTAGATACAGTAATCTATAGAGCAAAATTTGCCATAACTGTTTTTTCTGCGAGACAAATGATTAATCATGGTCATATTAGAGTTAATAAGAAAAAAGTTAATATTTCGAGTTATTTAGTTAAAGATACCGATTTAATTGAAGTTAGAGAAAAATCAAAGAAACTTACTTTTATAGATGGAGCCCTTCAAAGCAAAGAAAGAGAAGTTCCAGAATATATTCAATTAGATGATAAAAATAAGACTGCAAAACTGGTAAGAGTGCCAAAATTCTCTGAAGTACCGTATCCAGTTATAATGGAACCAAATCTAGTTATAGAATATTACTCTAGATAAAATATTAAAAGAAATTCTTTTCATATATACTTAAACAGTGAACCAAATTTTTAATTTTAAAAAAAATTATTTTTACTATTTTTTACTTATTTATTGTGTTTGTGGAATTTTTTTATCATTAAATGTTGGGATTACACATGATGAATATCATAATTTCTTTGTAGGTGAATCAAATAAGAAATTTTTTTTAAATACTCTATTTGGTAAAAATTATGAATTAGAAACACTAGAAGGACTTAATTTATATTATGGATCTGGTTTTCATTTTCTTTCTATACCAATAGAATATATTGCAAATCTCCTTTTTAATTTGGATTACATTTCTTCAGAGTCAAAAACAATATTACTAAAACATCCTTCAGTATTTATTTTTTTTATTTTATCGAGCATTTATTTTAGAAAAATTATTTTCTTTGTCACTAGAGATAAACATTACTCTTCTCTATGTGCTGTTTTATATCTAAGCTATCCTTATTTATTAGGACATAGTTTTTTTAATGTTAAAGATATTCCTTTTTTATCTGTTTGGTTAGTTTGCACATTCTATATCGCAAATATTGCTAGGAATTTTTACAAAGAAAAAAAAATCAGAAGCAAACATTTAGTTATTCTAGGTATTTTAAGTGGATATTTATTATCTATTAGAATTGCCGGTGTTTTGATTTTTATTGAATATTTAATATTTTTTATATTAACAATAAATATTTCAAATTTTAATTATTTTAGTTTTTTTAAATTATTTTATAAAAAAATAATTTTATTTTTTCTTATAATCTTATTTTTATTTTATTTTTTAAGTCCATCTTATTGGAGCAATCCATTAGAAGTAATAAATGGAATTAAAGTTATGAGTCAACATATACAAACAGTCTGCACACTTACATTGGGTGAATGCATGAAAGCACAAAATCTGCCATCATCTTATTTACCTATCTGGCTATTTTTTAAATTACCAATTCTAATTCTTTTTGGTCTTGTTTTTTTTATATTTAAAGAAAAATTTTTTTTTCTCTCACCCAACAATGTGTTAATTATTGGCTCAATATTAAGCTCAACTTTATTAATAATTTTTCTGTTAATTTTATTCAATGTAAATTTATATGACGAGATAAGGCAAGTAATGTTTCTTATTCCTTTAATTTTTATTATTTCAATGTCAGCCATGTTTATTCTACCAAAAAAAATCTCATATTCCTTGATTGGTATTTTTATAATATTTTTTGTTTTTCAAAATGTAAAAATTTACCCTTATAACTATGTATGGTTTAACAATCTGACAACTTTTACAAAAGTGAGCAATAATTTTGAACTAGATTATTGGGGAGTATCATCAAAAAAAATTGCCTTTTTCTTAAACAAGAAAAATTTAGATTCAGATGAGTGTGTTATTTCAAACAGAAATCGTGGAATTAAAGATTTTATTGAAAATAAAAATATTTGTTTTCTACCATTTAACGATTTACACAAGAAGAATGCACGGCCATTTTATGTAGCATTGATGGAAAGAGGCACCAATAAAGGATTGCCTAATAATTGTAAGAATATTCATAATGAAAAAATAAATATAAATTTTTCTAGAGAAAATTTAATTATGGCTAAAGTTTTTAAATGTGATTAATTAAGTGCTAATTCTTTTTTAATTTTAATGATAAAATCTCTAATTAATATTTTTTCCTCTTCATCTAAATAATTTTCTTTTTTGTTAGCTTTTGCAATTTCTTCTTTTAAAGAAGTGATAATTTCTTTCCTACCATCAGAAGAAGTAAAATAATTTACCTTTTCATTGATTTGAGAGATTTCTTTACCTATTGTGAATTCAAATATTACAATCATGGCAATGGCAAAGATTATAATTTTATAAATATATTCTCGCATCTAAATAAGTTTTTTTTCTTCAAGCAAAGTTTTGAGCTCTCCCTTTTCAAACATTTCTTTTACTATGTCGCAACCCCCAATGAATTCACTTTTAATATATAATTGAGGTATAGTAGGCCAATCGCTAAATTCCTTTATTCCTTGTCTTAAATTTTCATCTTCTAATACATTAATGCCATTAAAATTTACTTTTAAATGTTTAAGCGCATTTGAAACGGCCATTGAAAATCCACACTGTGGAGCGTCAGGTGTGCCTTTCATAAATAAACAAACGTCATTAGCATTTATTAGATTTTTAATTTTTTCTTTAATTTCCATTATTTTTCCTCTGTAACGATTGATAATGCGTGCAATTCATTTCCCATCCTACCTTTTAGGGATTTATATACTAGTTTATGCTGATCAATTCTACTTAAACCATTAAACATTTTAGATTTAATAATAGCTGAATAGTGATTATTGTCACCCATGAGATCTTTAATTTCTATGGATGCATCAGGAATTGATGAAGTTATAAGTTTTTTAATTTCTTCTATTGGTAAAGCCATTAGTAGTTATTATACCATCGATCGTTAATTTTATATAGTTCTTTAATATCAATTTTTAATTCTCCTTGAATCTCAAAATAATCTTTTTGAGTTGAGCCAATATTTTCATAAAAAATGTTGTTATTTTTTAATATTTTTTCAACCTTTCCTAAATTATTTTTATCAACTTCTAAAACATATCTACTTTGATCTTCGCCAAAAAAATATTTCAATAAATTTGTTAACTTTTTTGGCTTATTGATTTTAACACCACAATTGGATCCCATGGACATTTCTGCTAGTGTAATGATTAAGCCGCCATTTGATACATCGTGTACAGAGTTTACTAGATTGTTTTTTATTATCTCTAGAATATTTTCTCCATTATTTTTCTCATTAACTAAGTTTATTTCTGGAGGTTGACCATCTGAAATTGAGTAAATTTCTTCAAGAAAAACACTTTGCTCTAAGTGGCCAAAAGTTTTTCCAATTAAAAGTATAGTGCTATTGTTCTTTTTAAATTGATGATTAATTGGTTTTTTAAATTTTGAAATTAATCCAATTCCACCAATTACCGGTGTGGGAGAGATATTTTTCTTATTAGTTCCATTATAAAAAGATACATTTCCTGATACTACTGGGTAGTTTAAGAATTCACACGATTCTTTGATACCTAATAAACATTCAGCAAATTCACCCATGATTTCTGGATTTTCAGGATTACCAAAATTTAAACAATTTGTTATTGCTATTGGCCGAGCTCCTACAGAAATTAAATTTCTCCAATTTTCACAAACAATTTGCTTGCCTCCAGTTATCGGATGGGCTTTACAATAGTTTGCAGATGAGTCCACAGAAACAGCTATTGCCTTTTCTGTGCCGTGTATTCTTATTATTGCAGCGTCCGAACCAGATTTT
>Ga0114996_10009509_pt1 | contig 10649 bp, 10 predicted proteins | sample ArcticOcean_MG_C_4_FD_87039 | JGI IMG/M metagenome (GOLD analysis project Ga0114996, IMG submission 87039) | Marine microbial communities from western Arctic Ocean - ArcticOcean_MG_CB4_134 | ecosystem: Environmental > Aquatic > Marine > Oceanic | place: Arctic Ocean: Canada Basin | collected... | reverse complement strand
TCTTCCCAGCAACACAACACCCAATTCATAATAGGAAGCCCCATGCCTGGCATCCAAGGCGATAGCATTGGATAATAGAGATTGGGCACGCCCCCATTTCCCTTCACCGGAAACCAGTTTCCCTAATTGATAATGGCTTTCCGCATCTTTAGGGTTTAGCCTGATGGCTTTTTCCAGTGCTGCCTGAGCTTTATTATTCTGGTTTTTATCTGCATAAATTTTTCCTAACCGTGCCTGGACAACGGGGTTATCGGAATCTAGGGTCTCCGCAACCTTGTAAGTTTCTAGAGACCTCTCAAACATTCCTTTGATGTAATACCAGTCGGCAAGGCGGATTTGAGCTGAGAAGTTTTCTGGAAACAATTCTGTCGCTTTTTTGAAAGTCTTTACCGCATCTTCTTCCCTACCACTTTCCAGAAGAAGTTTTCCTAAAGTTAAGTGCAGTCGGGGTTCTTTATCTTCAAGTTTTATCGCTTCGTTGATTTCTGCAATGGCTTTATCAGGTTTTTTTTCACGGGAGTACAGGAGGCTCAATGCTTCATGAGACTTGAAAGAATCCAGGTCCAGACGCACACTCATCTCGAGTGCTTCACGGGCTTTGTCCAATTCCTCCTGTTCCAGATACAAAAGGCCTAAATCATGGAAGGTTGTTCCCCTCTCGGGGTCGATTTCCAGCGCCTGCATATAGGACGTTATCGCTTCCTTCAATTGTCCTTTGGAGGAATAGGATTTTGCCTGCTTGATCCGGTACTCCCCATTGGCAGGATTTAAATCAATGGCTCTCTGAAATTGAGCCAGCGATTCATTAAAACGTTTGTCCTCGAAATAAATATCCCCAAGTCCTGCATAAACTCTGGGTTCGGCTCTGGAAACGGCCAGGGCCTTTTTGAAAACAGCTTCCGCATCGGTATAACGTTTTTCAGCAACAAGTTTGTAACCCTCTTCGACCAAGGGTTCCAGTTCCCCCTCCCCATTCGGATAAAACCAAGTCACCCCGGCAATCACGAGAATAATAGCCGCTATTCCAGCGACTTTTTGCCATTGGAAAAAATTCTTACTTTCAGCAGAAGGTACTCCCGGAACATTAGAAACCGTTTTGGGAACAGGTCCTTCCAGGGTTTCCATCTCCTCTTTGACAGTTTTAGGGGGCTCATCGACCATCTTGCAACGGCCTTCGAAGTTGGAACCCTCATCAACGATCAAATGATAGGTAGATATATCTCCCACCAACCGGCTGTCGTTCATCAAGGCTACTTTGCTCTCTGCAAACAGGTTTCCCTGAATAAAACCCATATTGGTTACATCATGGGTTTTTATGTTGCCTAAGACCTTGCCCGACTTGCCAACAACAAAATGGTTGGAGGAGTATATTTCTCCCTCAAAGTCGCCATCAAAATGAACCAAACCCTTCACCCATAGGGTGCCTTTGAGTCTAGTTCCTTTTTCAAAGTAGGAGTCCATTTAGATCACAAAGAAAAATTTGAATACATTTGAAAGCTGGAATGATTTGGATAGTACCAAATAATAGAATAAGTTACAACCCAGTACCGAAGGGACACTTGATTGAAAACCTGTGCTCCTCCCAGCAGTTTATGATGGATGTTTATATATAAGGGGTTGCGAATCGATAACGACTATCGGTACAGCAGTTGAAAGTTTAATTTATAACTGTTAGTTTGTTTATTTTCGTATTTTCTCACTTCGGAATCCCTCCGAATTTTAACATTATTTTTTATCAGAGGTAATATGTCCAGAAATCAAGACCGCTCCTTAAGTGAATGCCGAAAAATCAAAGTTACTAAAAACTACACCATGCACCCGGCAGGCTCTGTTCTCATTCAGGTGGGAAACACCAAAGTCATTTGTGCGGCCACAGTTGAGGAGAAAGTCCCTTCCTTCCTGCGAGGCAAAAACAGCGGCTGGGTTACAGCGGAATATTCCATGCTCCCCTCATCCACCAATACCCGAAGCCCTCGCGAGGCTTCCCGTGGCAAACTTTCGGGAAGAACTCAGGAAATCCAAAGGCTCATCGGCCGTTCACTGCGTACGGTTATTAACCTCAAAAAATTGGGAGAGCGTACCATCTGGCTCGATTGCGATGTCATTCAGGCGGATGGCGGTACCCGTTGCGCTTCCATCACAGGAGCCTTTATGGCAACGGTCTTGGCCATGAAAAAATTGAAAAAGGAAAAATTGATCGATGAGTTACCGATCAAAGATTATGTCGCCGCAGTCAGTGTGGGAATTGTTAACGGAAAAAAAATGCTTGACCTGGATTACAGCGAAGACTCCAATGCCGATGTCGATCTCAATATTGTCAAAACCGGTTCCGGCGGATACGTCGAAATCCAGGGAACTGCCGAACAAGAACCCTTCGATGACAAACAATTAGCTGGCCTTCTCAAACTCGCCGATAAAGGCATTAAAGAACTCATCACCCTACAGAAAAAAATCGTCGACCTCTAGGCGTGGCCAGCGTGACGCTGGACCCAATGAGCAATCGCTTTTGTTTACTAACAAAGAGTTGTCTCGAGTTAACCGGCGAGCCACTAGGGAAAGATCATCCTCCCCCCTCATGGGGAGAGGAAGCAAAAAGTCCCTTCTCTCCTGGAGGGAGAAAGTTAGGATGAGGGGGACAATATATATGGAGTCCATCATTTGCTCATACAATATTTAGGCTAGCGATGTTTAACCACTCCAGTTTTTGGGCAGATTTTTGCGAGAGTGCAGGACCCGCAAAACGGCGAAACGGGTTTACAGATATTTTGTCCGAATGTAACGAGCAAATTGTTATATCTCTTCCAGTATCTGCGAGGCAGTTTCCCCCTCAGCACCATTTCGGTTTCATCAGGAGACTTGGTTTTTACATATCCCCAACGATTGGAAATACGGTGAACATGAATATCTACACAGATTCCGGGTTTGTCATGCCCCAGAATTAAAGTCAGGTTGGCGGTTTTGCGTCCGACCCCCTTTAACTTAAGAAGCTCATCCAGTTTATCAGGAACCTTTCCGTCATAATTATCTACCAGGCTTTTACATAGTTCTTTCAGCGACTTGGTTTTGTTTCGGAAAAATGCCGCGGGGTAAATGGCCTTTTCTATTTTTGCATGCGAAAGTTTCAATAATTCTTGCGGATTTTTTGCCAGTCTAAACAAGCGGGATGAAGCCGTTTGTGTGACCTCATCCCGTGTCCGCAGACTAATGATGCAACTGACCAGAACAGCGAAGGGATCATGCTCCCGGCTTATAACGGTCACACTGGGAGTCGGAAATGAACGAACAGCTTTTATCACCTTAGCAAAAGCCTGGCTGATGTGGAATTCTTCCAGCATGATTATTCTTGTTTCGGCGCCTATTTTTGCACTTGAAAGCAATTCTTATTAGTAAAAAATCGTTGATTTTGCTACTATGAAGGGTTTGAAAACCCCTCCCCTGCAAGAGGTTTAGGGGTGAACCTTAAACCCGGATCTTAGAAATATGCAGCATACCATTTCTGTATTAATGAACAATCGGTTTGGTGTTTTGTCCCGCGTATCAGGTCTTTTCAGTAGCCGTGGATTTAATATTGAAAGCCTGAATGTCGCTGAAACATCCGACCCTGAAGTTTCTCGCATGACCATAGTTACTCGGGGTGACAACGCTAAAATTGAACAGATCACCAAACAACTCAACAAGCTGGTCGATGTTATCAAAGTCGTTGACCTGACTGAGGAAAAATTTGTCGATCGGGAATTATTGCTAGTCAAGATGAATGCTGAGGTCCGGGTCAGGGAAGAAATCCTTAGAATCGTGGATCTGTTTCGGGCCAAGGTGGTCGATGTGAGCCCCAGCACTTATACCATTGAAATCACCGGTGACGAGGGAAAAATAACCGGTTTTCTGGACCTGCTGGCCCCTTTGGGAATCAAGGAAGTCGTCCGGTCGGGAAGAATCGCCGTCAGCCGTGGAAACAAATCGCTCAATTAAAATAGTACAAATATAAGGAGAATCATTTTGTCGAAGCTTTATTATAACAAAGATGCGGACATCAAAATCTTAAAGAAGAAAACCATTGCCATTATTGGTTACGGCAGCCAGGGGCATGCCCATGCCAGGAACCTCCACGACAGTGGAATAAAGGTTGTCGTTGGCCTTAGAAAAGGTAGCGCTTTCTGGAAAAGAGCCCAAAAGGATGGACTGAACGTCATGACCGTTGCGGAAGCTACAAAAAAAGCCGATATTCTGATGATCTTGATTCCCGATGACAAGCAAAAAGCCATGTATGAAAAAGATATCGAACCGCATTTGTCAAAAGACATGGCCCTGGCATGGGGTCATGGGTTCAATATTCATTTTGGCCAAATTGTCCCACCGAAGGATGTGGATATTTTTATGATCGCCCCCAAAGGTCCTGGACATCTGGTCAGGAGAACCTATGAACAAGGCGCAGGCGTTCCCTGCCTGATGGCGGTACACCAGAACGTTACAAAAAATGCGAAAAAGATAGCCCTCGCTTATGCCAAGGGCATCGGCGGAACCCGTGCAGGTGTATTGGAAACAGACTTCAGGGAAGAAACCGAAACCGACCTGTTTGGAGAACAAGCGGTATTGTGCGGAGGAGTCACCGAATTGATCCGTGCCGGATTCGACACTCTGGTAGATGCCGGATACAGTCCGGATCTGGCTTATTTCGAGTGCCTTCACGAGGTCAAATTGATTGTTGACCTCATTTATGAAGGGGGCATCAGCAATATGCGTTATTCCATAAGCACTACTGCGGCATATGGAGATGTAACCCGCGGACCACGCATCATCACTCAAGAAACCCGTGAGGAAATGAAACGGATTCTTGCCGAGATCCAAAGCGGAAGTTTCGCTAAAGAGTTTATCCTGGAAAACCTGGCCAACCGCCCCATGTTTAACGCCCTACTGGCAAAAGATAAAGAGCACCGTATCGAACAGGTCGGAGAAAAGCTCAGGAAAATGATGCCCTTTGTTGGCAAGAAGGTGCAGTAAAACCCAATGCGTATTCCTATTGCTAAAGATGGGTATATGTTTATCCTTCCCCTTGCTGTTTTAACAGGGATTTTTTGGGCTTTGTCCTGGTTGTGGGTCACCGGTCTTTTTGCAGGACTGTTCCTTTTTGTCACCTGGTTTTTTCGTGACCCTGAACGGAGCATTCCCGAAGACCCTAATGCCATCGTTTCCGCTGGAGATGGCCGGGTTGTTGAAATTGTTCAGGAAAAAGACCCCTTACTGGATGGGGTCTATACACGGGTTAGTGTATTCCTCAATGTTTTTAACGTTCATGTAAACCGGGTGCCCATCGCTGGAAAAATACAGGCCACCCGCTATAATCCTGGCAAGTTTCTCAACGCGGCCAGCCACAAAGCTTCCCTGGATAACGAACAAAGCGCTATTCTTCTGAATAATGGTCATGTTACAATTTTAGTCAAGCAGATTGCCGGTCTGATCGCCCGCAGAATTGTTTGCTGGGCAGAAGAAGGCGATGAGTACCAGCGAGGGCAACGCTTTGGCCTGATCCGGTTCGGCTCACGAGTAGATATCTTTCTACCTGAAGGAACAGACATAAAGGTCGAGATTGGCGATATTGTCAGCGGAGGAAGTTCCATCATTGGCTATCTAAAGTAAGAAACCCATGTACCGTAGAAAAGGCATTCATATCCTCCCCAGTTTGTTCACCACAGGAAATGTTTTCTGTGGTTTCTACGCGTTTGTCGCAGTGCTGAATGAACAGTTTTATTTCGCCGCCTGGGCCATTGTGGCAGGAATGATTTTTGACGGGCTGGATGGCCGCATCGCCCGGTTGACCAAAACCACCAGCGCATTTGGTGAACAATATGATTCGTTGGCGGACATCATCACCTTTGGTATGGCCCCTGCCTTCCTGGCCTATTCATGGGTATTAAAACCGTTTGGCCGGTTGGGCTGGATGGCCGCTTTCCTGTTTCTACTTTGCGCCACCCTGCGACTGGCCCGATTCAATGTGACCAATCCTGAGATTCGCAGTAAACATTTTATCGGCCTGCCGAGTCCAGCATCAGCAGTTGTGATAGCCTCAATCGTGATCGCCTTTGAAGACTTGTTTGCCACGCGCATGAACCCTTTCATAATGGTGATGGTGGTTTATGCCCTGGCGTTCCTCATGGTCAGTAATATCAAATACCCAGCCTTCAAACAATTCGACTTTAAAAAACGGGTGGTGTTTTCCCGTTTCCTGTTCGTGATTTTATTCATTTATGTTCTGGCAACGATACCACGGGTCGCATTATTTATTCTTGGTATCACCTATGCCATTATCGGCCCAATTGGCTTGTTGATAAAAAACAAAAAACTGGCGGCCGAGTCCAATGAAACATCCCCGCCACCTGTAAACACTCATTAGCTACTAGGCATAGGGCTGACAAAGCTTAACAAGTTATTACTACTTACTTCCCCTGCCAGTGGGCCATTGGAGAAATTTTAAGATGTCATGGATAGATAAAATCAAGGCAGGTATCGGCGGAAAAAAAACCGCTAGGGATGAAGATCTCTGGGTTGAATGCAAAAAATGCAAAGAACAGATTTATATTGCCGAACTGGAAACCAACCTGAGAGTCTGCCCCCATTGCGATTACCACTTTCGTCTGGCAACCCGGCAAAGAATCCATCAACTCATGGATCAGGATACTTTTAAAGAGTACGACCAGCACCTGACATCCGCAGACCCCTTAAAGTTCAAGGACACAAAAAAGTATAAAGATCGTATCAAGTCATTAGGTAAAAAAGGCCTTTCCAACGATGCGGTGATCACCGGTTCCGGATCAATGGAAAGTTTGCCCATCGAAATCTGCGTATTTGACTTCAGTTTTATGGGTGGGAGTATGGGCTCAGTAGTGGGAGAAAAAATCACCCGCTCCATCGAACGCGCCATGGAGAACAATTCGGCACTGGTTATTACAAGCAGTTCAGGCGGCGCACGAATGCAGGAGGGCATTTTTTCCCTCATGCAAATGGCCAAAACCTCTTCGGCACTCAGCAAACTGAGCGAAATGAAAATTCCTTACATATCCATTTTGACGGACCCAACCATGGGGGGTGTCTCTGCAAGTTTTTCCATGTTGGGAGACATCATTCTTGCCGAACCGGGTGCCCTGATTGGGTTTGCCGGACCGCGTGTCATTGAACAAATCATTAAACAGAAACTTCCCGAGGGATTCCAAACAGCGGAATTTTTATTGGAGCACGGGCTGATCGATAATGTAGTCCACCGTAAAAATTTAAAGTCCACCGTCGCCCAGCTACTCCGGGTGCTGAAAAGTAGTCCTGTCCCAGAGTCCTCACCAGAAATGGAAGAACCTACCCTCACCAAACCCCCCGAACTTCTCGGAGCCTAATTACTCGGCGTAAGGCCAACTAGCAAAAGAATGAATGAACAGGCAACCGGTTAGCTCGGCTTGATGAGTCCTTGCTATTTGCATCCCCTGCTAAGGGGCCAGCGGCCGGTGGCAACTAGCAATAAACTTATCTTGGCTGGAAAAGAGGTGTCTCGGTTTGATGACCCTTTGTCACTAAGGGTAATTATTTCTGAAGAAGCAGTTTGTCAATTTCTTTTTTGAAGGTGATGAACGGCCGGGTGCCGTGGATGAGGGTTCCATTTACCAAGTTATCTGTAGTGAGGCCCACCACAAACCCGGGCGTGCCTGTGATGCTCGCATTCCTGGCATCTTTGATATCCTGTTTGATTCCCTCATCGTACCGGCCAGCAGTCAAACAGGTTTTGAAGGCATTGTTTCCCACCCCGATAGATTTTGCGTAACCAAAAATATCATCCTTGTTTAATTTTCCTCCCCCGTCAAACAGCGCATCGTGCATTTACCAGAATTTATCCTGCTCACCAGCGCAGTGAGTGGAAATGCCGGCGGCTTTGGCGTGTTGATGAAACGCCAGTGGCAAATCACGCAAAACAAAACGCAGTTTACCGGTATCGACATATTGTTTCTTCAGCTTCTTATACGCCTTCAAATAAAACTTGCGGCAAAATGGACACTGGTAGTCGGTGAACTCCACCATCGTTACCGGGGCTTTCAAGTCTCCCAAGATGGGATTGCCCAGTGTAGCAACACTGGCAGTGGTGGGTCGGGCTCTGCGTCCTTTTGCGGGTGCGGCGAGTCCCCTCTTCTTTATTTCTTTAAGTTCCTGGCGAATGCCTTTCAGTTCTTTCAAGATCGCATCGCCCTGCTCTTTAGTGATGCCTTCGGCGTAAACCTGACCAAGAGCAGACAAGGAACAACAAAAGGGCGTATCGAAGGACTGTAGTCATATGACAGTAACTCCCAAAAAGGCCTTTTTGTCATTCTGAGGAGCCTGGTAGCCCACTCCTACCCCTACGGGGCATGAAGTCTAAGGAAAAATACCACGCGTGGGAAGGAAAATGAAGCAAAGACTTAGGCATTGTTCCAGTCAAATAAAGCCATTGCTATCTCCCTTCGCGGCTCGCGACTAGGCGCCGAGGCTTTTAACTGTGTCCTCGATGGACATGGCAACGCAGGTAAAGATGGGGGTGTCTTCTTTAACATACCGGCTTCCCTCAGTTTCTCTCAACTCCTGAACCAGGTCAAGGAAATCGTCCGGGCAATCGGACTCGAAAGCCACCACAAACTCGTAATCGTCAATACCAAAACTATAGGTGGTGTTCAACTTGACGGTAGGATACTTGTTGCCGATATATATATGTTCGTCCATGATTCCCTGGCGGGTGAACTGGGTCAGCAGATACCATTCGCGCGTTTTGACAAAAGGATAAATGAAAAGATATTTCGCTTTGCCAGGAATGATATGCGTTCGGTCTTCTTCATGTTCCGGGTTGATGAAGTCCATATACATCGACCGCTTGGTCATAGAAAGATAGCTATATGGGGTATTCAAATAGGCTCCTAAACCAGTCTGCAGAAGCCGGGTAGTCATTTTCTGAAACTCTTCCATACTGTAGCAGATGCGCCATATCAGGATATCTACATCGCCGCGCAGCCCAACCATGGAATAACAGAGCAAAATCATATCCAAACTATTATCATACTCTTCAAGAACATCGATGAACTCTTTCATGCCCCGTTCGCGTTCTTCCTTGGGCAATCTGCGAAACACAGGGTCAAGTTTATAGAAGGTGAAACTGACGTATTGACGTTGAACGGGTTTTCCATCGGCAGCAGCTAGCTTTTCGGCTTCCCTTTTTTTCTGGATCATTTCCATGGCTGCGCCCTCACGTTCCTGCCGGGCACGGGAAACCACAGCATCATCCACCACTGCAAGGCTCTTGTCCTTGGCATATTGCTCGATACCCCGTACTACGCTCTTGCGGACGAAAAACGGCACGTTCTTCATACGGGTCTGGGCATCATCGGTCCATTCCAGTTCTAATTCAGGCATAAATTCTTCTAATTCTTTGTCGTCAATACTCATAGTTTCTTCTCAAAGTAAAAATGGTTTTCAAATGGCTTTCGGAAACCGCCATTATATCTGAAACTGTTTAAAAATCAAACCCCTATTACCAGGCGGGGGGCCGACTAGTAATAAAGCGAGAGCGCAGGCTACCGGTTAGCTCGCCAGCAAAAGTTATTGGACGCTACTGCTGGCCGGCTGTGGCGAAAATGGTTTTCAGGGCTTAGATTAATGGGGGAATAATATCAGAGTTGGTGAGGAAATTTCTATGAACTCGGCTACTACTCTGTTGAGCACACAAAGTTTTATTGACCTTGAGAACGAGTTTGGGGCTCACAACTACGAGCCCTTGGATATAGTTTTGGCCCGGGGCCAGGGCGTCTGGGTCTGGGACGTGGAAGGCAATAAGTATCTGGATATGCTGGCATCGTACTCCGCCCTCAATCAGGGCCATTGCCATCCACGCATCCTGACTGCCCTGATCGAACAAGCCAAAAAGCTTACCCTGGTCTCCCGGGCTTTTCGTTCCGACCAGTTGGGTCCCTTCTATAAAGAAATCTGCGAAATGACCCACTCGCACAGCGTCCTGCCTATGAACAGCGGTGCCGAAGCGATCGAAACCCCCCTCAAAGCCGCCCACAAATGGGGATACCAGATCAAGGAAATCCCCGACCACATGGCCGAAATTATCGTCTGCGCCAACAATTTTCACGGTCGAACCATCACCATTGTAGGATTCAGCACCGAAAAGCAATACAAGGAAGGATTCGGCCCCTTCACACCCGGATTTATCACCATCCCCTTTGGTGATGCAGATGCCTTGGAATGGGCCATCACCCCTAATACCGTCGCATTTCTGGTGGAACCTATTCAGGGCGAAGGAGGTATTATTATCCCGCCCTCCGGTTACCTGAAAAAAGTGCGCGAAATCTGCGATCGCCACAATGTCCTACTCATCCTAGATGAAATCCAGACAGGGCTCGGCAGAACCGGCAAACTCTTCGCCGAAGAGCACGAGGGGTATCGAGTCCGACCTCACCCTGATAGGCAAAGCCCTGTCAGGCGGATTCTACCCCATCTCAGCTGTGCTCTCGAACAAAGAGGCTCTGTCCATATTCCAGCCCGGTGACCACGGCAGCACCTTCGGCGGCAACCCTTTGGCCTGTGCGGTGGCCAGGGAAGCGTTGAGAGTGATTGAGGAAGAAAATATCATTTAAAAATCACTA
>Ga0114996_10009506_pt1 | contig 10651 bp, 12 predicted proteins | sample ArcticOcean_MG_C_4_FD_87039 | JGI IMG/M metagenome (GOLD analysis project Ga0114996, IMG submission 87039) | Marine microbial communities from western Arctic Ocean - ArcticOcean_MG_CB4_134 | ecosystem: Environmental > Aquatic > Marine > Oceanic | place: Arctic Ocean: Canada Basin | collected... | reverse complement strand
TGTGGCCGGAACAGACCCACTTGACTTCATTTTCGGTGGCGATTTTCTCAAGCTTACGGAGCGAGGGCCCGTAGTCCGAGAGCACGACTGAGGGGGTCTAGAGGTTGAGCGGTTTGACGAGATCGCCGGTGATGAGAACGCCTTCCTTGTCGTCGAGCAGCGAGATGGAGCAGGGCGAGTATCCCGGTGTGTCCCCATATCCGGAGGCTGCGCCCGCCGAGGTTAAGCACGTCGATTTCCTTCACCTTGCGGCACGCCTTGCCGGGCTTGATTTTGTAGCCCTCGGGCTCGAATTCGGGCGGAAACGGGAGGCCGTCCGCCCATTTTGAGATGACTTCGGTGCAGCGCGTGACATGGTCGTCGGTAAGTTGATCTGCCCCCAGCGGGTGGACGCCGACGGTGTCCCAGCGTTGGGGGCAGCCGATGTGGTCCCAGTGGGTGTGGGTCAAGACATGATTGATGGGCTTGTCGGTAAAGCCCTCGCAGCGCGCGCGGAGGTCGCCGAAGCCCACCCCGCGGTCGAGGAACAGGGCTTTTTCATCGCCGATGAAAAGAAATATCTTCCACCGGCCGCTCTCAGTGAGTTGATAGGTGCCCGGCGCGAATTCCTCGACCCTGTACCAGCCCTCGAGACTCATGGCATTTTTTTCTTAAAATAATTTGTTAGAGAAGTTTGTCTCCGCGTTATTTTCTCGCGTTGTCGTTTGTCCAGACTCTCACGCCCGAAACGTCGTATTCATCGACGACACCCCACTTGCCGGCCTCAACCTTTTTTGGAGGCTCGTGCTCCCCGGCCCATATCTCCTCGACGACTTCAGCTATCTGCTCGATGACCGACGGGTCGGGATGGGGGGCAGTGTGGCCCGAGCAGACCCACTTGACTTCGTTTAAGTTCGCGATTTTCTCGAGCTTTCGGAGCGAGGGGCCGTATTGCGAGAAGACGGCCGTGGGCACCTGAATAAATAGCGGCTGGCCGGGTTTCACGAGGTCGCCGGAGATGAGGACGCCCTCTTTGTCGTCGTAGAGCGAGATGGAGCAGGGTGAGTGCCCCGGCGTGTCCCACACGCGGAGGGTACGCCCGCCGAGGTCGATGACGTCGCCTTCTTTTACCTCCCACCCGAATTTTCCGGGCGGGATGGTGAAGGTCTCGGGATCAAATGCCTCAGGGAAGGGCTTGCCGCTCCATGTATCGACAAAATCCCGGCAGCCAGCCGAGTAGTCGTTTGCGAGGTTATCCTTGCCATTCGGGTGAACGCCCACGGCGTCCCACTCGTGCACCGCGCCGACGTGGTCCCAGTGCGTGTGGGTCAGGACATGCTCGATGGGCAGATCCGTGATGCTCTCGCACAATTTCCTGAAACTGCCCACGCCGAGGCCGCCGTCGAGCGCGAGGGCTTTTTCCTCGCCGACGAATAAAAACATGTTCCAGCGCCCGGCCTCGGTCGCCTGATAGGTGCCCGGTGAGAATTCCTGAACGTCGTACCAGTTCTGGGTGTCCATCTTCTCTGTCTCCAGATCTTTGTGCGGCTCGAATCTCCGGTGTGGCCAGGCCGGTCGCCGAAGGTTGATTATTTTCGCGCGGCGTCGTTAATCCAAACCTTGACGCGGGGGAACTCGTATTCATCCACCTCGCCCCACATGGGGCCGCCGTTCACTTTCTTTGGCGGGTCATGCTTCCCGGCCTTTAGCTCTTCGAGCTGCTGTGCCAGCTCGCCGATGATCGAGGGGTCGGGGTAGGGCGGGGTGTGGCCCGAGGTGATCCACCGCACCTCGACCTCGGAGGCGAGTTTTTCCATCTTCCGGAGCGAGGGCGGATAGTCCGAAAGTTTAGCTGTCGGCACCTGGATGAACAGATACTCCTCGGGGCGGATGAGGTCGCCCGAGACGAGAATTTTCTCGCGTTCATCGTAAATCGAGATGCTGCAAGGGGAGTGCCCCGGCGTGTCGTAGACCTGGAACTTGCGGTTCCCCAGGTCGAAGCTGTCGCCCTCTTGCAGGGTCCAGCCGAAGGTGGCGGGGGGGATGTCGTAATTCTCGGCGTCGAACTCCTCCGGGAGTTTATTTCCGTTCCCCGTCCACATCTTCACGAATTCCTGGGCGTTCTTGGTGAGATTCTGGGCCAAAAAGTCTTTTCCTTTGGGATGAACGCCCACCTTGTCCCAGAGGTGCGCGGCCCCGACGTGGTCCCAGTGCGTGTGGGTGAGGATATGATCGATGGGCAGATCGGTGATGCTCTCATGGAGCTTGCGCAGATTGCCTATCCCGATGCCGCCGTCGATGGAGAGGGCTTTTTCGTCTCCCACCAGCAGGAGCATGTTGAAGCGCCCGCCCTCTGTGATTTGATAGCTTCCGGGTGCGAACTCGTTGACGGTGTACCAATCCTGGGTGTCCACTGGCTCTTCCTCCTAGAAATGCGGCGAATCCGCGCATCCGGGCGTCTGCCCGATGCGCGGCGGCATGATGTGAATAATTACCTGTCGAACTTTTTGTTAATCTAGTCCCACGGGAGCGCCAGATCAAGCAAACAGATCAGCCTTTGAAGACCGGGTCGGGCTGGCTGAAATAACTCCCGATCAGGTGAAAAATGATCTCGAAATTCTTCATCTGAAGGCTGGCATGCGAGATGCCGGGCATCACGGCGAACTGCTTGTCCGGGTTGGGCAGCAGATTGAAAAACTCGATCAGATCCTCGTAGGAGGCGATGCCGTCCCATTCCCCCCGGGTGATGAGCACGGGTACCGTCAGCTTGCGGGGATTCACCACGGGCAGGTGCCGGGTCATGTCGATGTAGGTGCCGTTCGGCACGGAATCATCAAGCTCGCAGCAAGCCTCGGCGAACGCCTTGATCACGTCGGGACGCGCGGCCTTGGCGTGCTTGTCGCGGCTGAAGATGCTCCGGATGAATTTCGAGTGAATGGCCCGGCGGGCGGTGCCAGGAACCCCAGTGAATTTTTTAGCCCGATCTTTCAGGGTGGGGCTTCCCTTGCCGGTCCATACAAAGGCGTCGAGGATGACGCGCTTGACGAACTCAGGGTGTTGTTGCGCGAACAGGGCCGCCCGGAGCGCGCCCGAGGAGATGCCGTACATCAGGAAAGACTTGGCCCCCGAGGTCTTGCGGATATATTTCGCGGTGGCGTGCAGTTCCCCGACCGCGCGCTTGATGCCCGCGAACACTTTGCGGTCCTTCGTCGAGCGGCCGTAGCCCTCGTGGTCCATCGTCCAGACGTCGAAGTCACGCTCGGCCAGATAATCCATCAGCGAGTGGCCTTGCCTGCCCGGCACCGTGAGGTCAAAACAAGGGGTCGAGGCCATCGAAGAGCCGTGTACGAGGATGACTGAGCCCGCGGGTTTTCTGAGGCCCTGGCGGCGTTTTCTCCAGAGAAAAAGGTCGGCGCCGTCGTGGTGAGCCCAGTGCTCGGTTCCGATGATTTTCGCCTTCGCCATGATGTGTCCTTTCGTATGAGACATAGATGCAGATGTGATAAGCGTCTGGAGTTATTCACTTGGGTGGTGCGATATTTCAGCGTACTATGGCGGGCTCAAAATGAAAATCGCCCTTCAGGCGTCCCTGGTGGAATCTCCCCAATATGGAGGAAAACTCAGTGGAGTTCGGATTCGATCATGTCCATTTTCTAGTGAGCGACGTTCGCGTGCTGACCGAATATTTTGAGCGTGTTTTCGGCATGGAAACGCTTGAATTCCTCGACGACCACAAGGGGGCCGCGTATTCTATTTTTCAATTGGGTGGCGGCACCCTGAGGATTCGCGGAATGCGCGATGAGGATGCGCCCGACGCCAGACATCCCAATCTTGTCGAGGGGCTCGACCATGTAGGATTCGCCGTCGATGACGTTGAGGCCTCAGTAGCCTGGCTCGAATCAAGGGGGGCCGAGGTCTTGATGCCTCCCCGGAATACGGGAATCGGCGGGCGCTCGATTGCGTTCATCAAGGGGCCGGGAAATGTTCGAATCGAGCTTTGCGAGCGCGTGTCCTATAGCGGGCCGAAAATTTGATCGACAGCGGCGGGAGACCGGCGGCAGGAAAGAGCGGCACGATGGAACTGGTGACGGGATGCGCCTCCCTGGTTCTGGTGTGGGGGCTGACCCAGCCGGTCATCAAAGCCGCCTACGCGGGCATGAGCCCCTTCGCCCTCATCTGGATTCGGGCCGCCGTCTCGGCACTCACGCTCACCGCCTGGATGATCGTCATGCTGGTGCCCGACCGCGTTACCCACTCCAATCCGAGGGTCGAGCTGGGCCACCGGATTCTCAACGGACTTCTCCACAACGCCTATATCCTTTTTCTGTATATCGGAATGACGGGCACCCAGGCCGCGAGGGCCTCGCTTCTCCTCTACACCCAGCCAATCTGGGTCATGCTCATCGCCGCCCTTGTGTTTCCTGGCGAGAGAATCACCCCCCGGCGCGCGCTGGGGTTCGCCACCGCGATGGCGGGAACCGTCACGATTTTCGCGCAGCGCCTCGCGGGCGAGAGCGCCCTGTGGGCGGATTCGTTTCTCGTGATCGCCGCCGTGCTCTGGGCCGTTCAGGCGATTCACTTCAAGCGTTTTCTCGGCGGCTCGGACATGTTCGCCGTGACGCGGTGGGCCATGCTCATCGGGGCGCCGCTTTATCTCGCGCTCTCGTGGCTGACGGAGGATGGCGGGCGCTACGCTTTCGGTATGGCCCAGCTTTACGCGTTTTTTCACATGGGGATTATTTCGAGCGGCCTGATTCTCGTTCTTTGGGCACATCTGATGCTCAAGCATTCTCCGGCTCGGGTTTCGGTGTTCCTGTTCCTGACGCCCGCGGTGGGGGTTGCCGGAAGTACGATTATTCTGGGCGAGTCCTTGGGTTGGAACCTTCTCGCGGGAGCGGTACTGACGATCACCGGGGTGTGGCTGGTAACGGTGGAGGGGAGAAGGGCTCTCGTTAAATAGTTTTTGTTTTTTAAGGTGTCTATTGATTGAGTAGATTTTTTATGCCGAAATTGTTCGAAACCTCGACGCGGGTTGAGGTGGCGGGTAACAAGCCCAAGTTGATTGACGAGCACGTCGGGCGCGTGGACTCGGGGGAAGAGGCGGCGAGCGTGGCCCACATGCGCAGCCCGGGGGGATGAGTCGAGCCGGGTCAGACGCCCACGTTCGATAAGTTCACTGTGGTGTTGAAAGGCGCGCTTCGTGTTGAATCTGAAGGAGGTGCGATGGAAGTAAACGCCGGACAGGCGGTGGTGTGCCGCAAGAGGGAGTGGGGCCGCTATTCGGCGCAGGGGAAGGCGGGGGCCGAGTAAATCGCGGTGTGCCTTCCCGCGTTTTCGATGGAGACGGTGAGCCGGGACCCCGCTTAGGGACTGGTTTTACGCGAGCCGGGTTTCTCGCAATGAGGCGCTGGCCGTTATCACGAGCGGGGGTTATTTCTTGAAAACGCTTTCGGGAACGAGGACCGCGCCCTCCATTAGCCGGCGGGCTGTCCGGTAGACGATGACTTTTTCGGCGTGGGGGCCGTTCACTGTTTCGGAGACATATGCGCCGATGGGTTGGACGCCCGAAGCGTGGCCCAGCAGGAGGTCGCCTTCTTTTGTGTGGGCCGCCTCGTAGGGTAGCGTTCCTGGTATTCGGGCGGCGACGGCCAGGCACATCGAGCCAGTGAGCGGATAGGCTCTGTGGGTCGTTCCCATCGACATCATCCGGCTCAAGATGTCGTAGGTGTCTGCCGGGACGGGGGAGCCCGTCAGATTGAGATAATCCCCCGGCGGCGCGACGATGCCGATCTTCGGGACAAGGGGCGAGGACTCCGAGGCGCTGCGCCTGTCGGGCGATATGCCCATGCGGACGGCGGCCTCGGCCCGTATCTGCTCTAGATTCACCATGACCATGCGATTGGCGTCGATTGCGCCGGGCGATTCCGCACCGGTGATGCCCAGATCCCTCGCGCGGACGAATACGCAGGGGGTGCTGGCGTCCACCATGCTCACCGCTATTTTTCCGACCCCTTCGATGTCGAATTCATCGGTGGGAGCTCCGGTGGGCAGGAGTTTGCCGGTTGATGAGCCGCCTGGATCGGTAAATTCAAGCCGGATGGGCGAGCCGGTTCCGGCGACGCCGGGAAGCTCGTAGTCGCCCTCGACGGCTGGGGTGCCGCTTTTGACCTGAAATTTCGAGATGATGATTTTTTTGGTGTTCGTGTTGTGGATGCGCACGGTGGCCTCGCCGTCCGCCGGAGGGGGAAGAAGCCCTTCATCGACGGCGAAGTGCCCGACCGCGCTCGACATGTTTCCGCAATTGCCGGCGTAGTCCACGAGCGGGGTGTCGACCGAAACTTGCCCGAAGGTGTAGTCCACGTCGGCGTCCGGCCGGGAGGCGGGGCCGATGATGGCGATCTTGCTGAGTGATGAAATGCCCCCGCCCAGGCCGTCGAGCTGCCTGCCGTTCGGGTCCGGGCTGCCAATGGCGCGCAGAAATACGGCATCCCGAATTTTCGGGTCCTCGGTTATGTCTTTGGCGTGAAAAAATATCGCGCGGCTTGTGCCGCCCCGGTAGAAGACGGCGGGTATTTTTCTCTGGCTTATTATCCGATGCTGCCCGGCGCAGTTACTAGCGCGGGGCTTCTCCCTTTTGAGAAGAGGCTAGTCGTACACCTCGGGGTTGACGAGTGAGGTGACCCGCTCTCCCTCGACGGCGCGGCGGATGTTGTCGCATAGGAACTGAACGCTGCGCCGCTGGACACCCGCGGAATGGGTTGAATTGTGCGGCGAGATAAGAACGTTGGGCATATCGAGTAGCGGGTGCCCCTCGGGCAGGGGCTCGGGCTCGGTCACGTCGAGCCCGGCGCCGCCGAGTTTGTCGCCTGCGAGGGTCTTGGCGAGGGCGTCCGAGTTGACGTGGCCGCCGCGCCCGACGTTGATGAGAAAAGCCGAGTCGCGCATCATTTCGAGTTCTTTTTCTCCGAACAGCCCTCGATTTTCTTCGGTGAGCGGCATTGAAAGCACAAGATAGTCGGCGCGGGGCAGGAGTTCTTCCAGCGTTTCCACCTCCTCGACGGCGAATCCCTCGGGCTTGAATTTCCCTCGAGTGCGGGTGTGGGCGAGGATGTTCATCCCGAAGGGGGCGCAGCGCCTGGCCACGCCCTGGCCGATGTTGCCGAGCCCTACGATGCCCAGCGTCGCACCTTTTAACTCGTTGTGCTGGATGGTGGTTCGGCCCAGCTTCCAGAGCCAGGGGCGCCGGGAGAGCATGAGCATGAAGGTGAGTGCGTGCTCGGCGATGGGGTCGGCCCGAACGGCGCCGGGGGTGTTCATCGCCGGGATCTTCAGGGCCGTGGCGGTGGCGACATCGACTGAGTCCATGCCGGTGCCAGCCCGGCCGACGGCGTACAGGTCGGGCGCGGCGCGCATCATCTCACCGGTTAGGGGCGCGAAACTCGTGAGCATGACCCGCGCGGTTTTTGCCTCGCGAAGAATCGTCTCGGTGTCGAACGCCTCGGGGATGACCAATTCGTAGTCCTTGTGCAGGCATTCGCGCAGCATTTGCTGCTTGCCCGGGTCGAGCATTCTCTCGTCCACATGTAGAACGCGGTGCCCCATCGTTGTCGGCTCCTGGCCTCGAAATAGATTTATTCCAATTAGTCGTAAATCTCGGGATTGACGAGCGCCTCGACGCGCTCGCCCTCGACCGCGAGGCGGATGCTTTCGGCCAGCAGGGCATAGCTTATCGTCTGTGTGCTCAGGGTCTGGGCGGCGCAGTGGGGCGAGATGGCGACGTTCTCGAACTTCATAATGGGATGATCCTTTAGCGTCGGCTCGAGGTCCACCACGTCGAGCCCGGCGCCGGCGATTTTCCCAGCCTCGAGCGCGGCGACGAGGGCATCGGTTACAACGTGCCCGCCTCTTGAAACGTTCACTAGAAATGCCGAGGGTTTCATCAGGGCGAGTTCTTTTTCGCCAATGAGCCCTTGGGTGTCCGTGTTGAGCGGAAGCGAGAGGACTACAAAATCGGCGCGGGGAAGCATCTCCTCTAGCGAATCCGTTTCCTCGATAGTGAAGCACTCGTGCTTGAATTTACCCTTCGTGCGCGTATAGGTTAGCACCTCCATTTCGAAGCCGGCGCAACGGGTGGCGATCCGCTGGCCGATGTTGCCCAGACCCACGATTCCGACTGAGCACTCCGACAGCTGAACATGGAGCGGGGGGCGCTCCTTGCCGCGCCAGAGCCAGGGTTTTCTCGCCAGGAGCATTATCATCGTAATGGCGTGCTCGGCCACCGGTGTGGCGCGCATCCAGCCGGGGGCGTGCGCAACGGGGATTTTCATGGCGGTGGCGGCCTCGACGTCGATGGAGTCAACCCCGGTGCCCGCCTTGCCGACGACGCGCAGGTTCGGCGCCGCCTTCATCATCTCGGCCGTAATGCCGGCGAGCCCCGTTACGAGGGCGCTCGCCGATTCGAGTTCCTTGTAGAACGCATCTCCCTCGAATACCTTAGGGACAAATAGCTCGTAGCCCTCAGCCAGATTGTCGGCGAGAAATTTTTGGCGAGCCGGATCTTTCCAGTTTGGGTCGACAGCAATGACACGGTAGGTCATGTGTGGTGCTCCATTAATGTGTCGGAATTACCCGTTTCTCAAGTTTTGCCTTTTTATATGCGGATTGAAAGGCACGCCTTCTGTGAACCGGAACGAAAGTGAAGAGGTTTCACGATTCGAAAGGTTTCTGTACGAATAAGCGGCTGAGTATACGAATTCGAATTTATTTTAATTTTCAATATGGGGTCATTATCTCTTACCCGATGGGAATGTCAAGAATTTCTTGAGCGCGCCCGCGCGGAGCTGGGCCGCCGGGGTTCCCGGTTTTCGATGCTCTCCTTGCTTGGAATTGATAGGTTTTGAATCGGCCTTCCGCTGCCGATGCATGTATCCCTCAAACCCTCATCAATTCCTCCCATCTCGTCGTATATCTCGGGGAACGCATCTCTCCCTTCATGCGCCATGTGGCTTCGAATCCCTCCGCCCCGTAGCGCACGACGGCCCGCCCCATCCGGGCGTTGAGAATATCGAGCGCTGACATGAGCGCGTCCGAACGGGAGGAATCGAAGTTGTCAAATAACTCATCCTGTACATGCCCGGCAGGAGCGATATCAAAAAGGAGCACCCCTGCCTTGTGGTAGAGATAACCCGGTTTGTAAATGCGGCGGAGTGCGGCGAGGGCCGCCCGGATGAAAAACCCTGTGTCGCTCGTAGGATGGGTGAAACACACACTTGCCGCGTTACTGTACTGCGGTTCTCCCTCCCGAAAATTGTTCGTATGAATGAACACGCTCAGAGCACGGGCGTGAGACCCCTCCCTCCGGAGCTTCTCCGCCGCCCGTGTCGCATAGCTTGCGGCGGCCTGAGAAAGTTCTTCAATGGCGTCCACCCGTTTCCGAAAAGAGCGGGAGACGCAAATTTCCTTTTTCGCTGGCGGCGCATCCTTAATCGATAAACAGGACACTCCCCGCAGTTCATAGAGAATTCGCTGGACCACTACGCCAAAACCCTGGCGAATGCGGGTGGGATCGGCTTCCCGGAGTGCGAAAGCGGATTCGATCCCCATCCGGCGGAGACGCTTTCCCAACCGCCTTCCGATACCCCATATATCCTCGACGTCCATCCCAGAGAGGGCGGCGCAGATGGCTTCCTCCTCGAGCAGCGCAAAGACACCCCCGTTCCGCTTGGCCAGTTTGTTCGCGGCTTTGGCTATAACCTTGGTGGAGCCGATCCCGACGCCTACGGGTATACCCGTCCAGCGGTAGATACGCTCCCGCATATTTCGGGCATGGTCTGATAGGTCAACACCTGCAAGATTTTCAAAATCGAGAAATGCTTCATCAATAGAATAAATCTCCACCCTTGGAGAGAACTCGCCCAGGAGCGACATCACGCGGGCGGACATATCGCCGTACAGGGAATAGTTCGAGGAGAGCACAGCACAGCCCATCCGGTGGAGACGCTTTTTTTCTTCATGGTAGGGCGCGCCCATTTTGATTCCAGTTGCCTTGGCTTCCTCCGATCGGGCAATGATGCACCCATCGTTGTTACTGAGGACTATAGCGGGACGGTTCATCAATTTAGGATTGAAGACACGCTCGCACGAAACGTAGAAATTGTGGCAGTCCACAAGGGCGATGGCGCACATGGTTCAGAGGGGGTGGATCGCATTGCTCACCACCCCCCATATGGTCAGTTCCATCCCATCAGTGATTTCGATGGGGTGGTAGGCGCCGTTCTCGGGAAGAAGGCGCATGGTGTCCCCCCGTATTTCGAGCCGCTTGACGGTGAACTCTCCGTCCAACACCGCCACGACAACCTTGCCGTTCACGGGCTCAAGAGATCGATCCACCACAAGGATATCTCCGTCATGTATTCCTGCATCCTGCATCGAGTCGCCCTGGACCCGGACGAAGAAGGTGGCGGCGGGGTGCTTTACGAGATGAGCGTTGATGTCGAGGCGGTTTTCGATGAAGTCATCGGCGGGGGATGGGAAACCCGTGGGCCGGCCTGCCAGGACGCGAGCGAGGAAGAGAGGCAGCCTGCGCCCCCGACTTGAATCTACTCGATAAACTGCCTCAATTCGCATATATGCCTCCATTTAAGGGAGATGATCTATAAGCGAATATAAAACG
>Ga0114996_10009501_pt1 | contig 10656 bp, 8 predicted proteins | sample ArcticOcean_MG_C_4_FD_87039 | JGI IMG/M metagenome (GOLD analysis project Ga0114996, IMG submission 87039) | Marine microbial communities from western Arctic Ocean - ArcticOcean_MG_CB4_134 | ecosystem: Environmental > Aquatic > Marine > Oceanic | place: Arctic Ocean: Canada Basin | collected... | reverse complement strand
GTGTGATTTTTGGTGAATTTGGATTTAATATATCTTGAAAAATTTCAATAATTTGACCTTTTGTAAATAAGCATTTTTGTTCTTGTTGGGGGTGATAGTGATTGGCTCTAATTGTTCCTTTTTTAGAATCAATTAAACCTATCATGTTTATAGGCTCGGTTAATTCGTGATTACTAATCTTTCCCCTTGAATCAATATATTCATTTTCTCCATCTCTTACATGCTCCAGATCTTTAATTAAATTTTGCTTAGACCATTTAGAAATCATTTCTTTAATACTTTCATCTAGAGCATAAAGAAATTTGAAACCAGTATTTAAAATTTTTTCATTCGATAGAGAGAATCCCATATTTGGAATTTCATCATTAGTTTCTTTTAAAGTTATTTTTGGATTATGTTTTTTACAAATCTCTGCAACTTCTTTTACGGTTACTGTATCTTTTGTTAAATTAAATATCTCTGAAGAAATATCATCTCTTTCTTCCATAAACTTAAAACACCTTGCTACATCTATAAGAGGAACTAAACTTTTAACCTGCCTACCGCCAGAAAAAAGTTTTAATGTTCCATTTTGTGAAGCGATTTTAGAGAAAAGATTTGGCATTATATCAATGCGGGAAGTATCGGTTGAATATCCATAGACCGAGCCTAGTCTTAAAATGATATAATTTTTTCCAGATTTTTTTAATTGTTTTTCATTAATTGATTTAGACAATGCATATGCGAGATTAGGTTTGGTTTCTTCGTCTTCAAGTATATCATTTTTAACTTTTTCAATACCTTCGTAAACTACGTGCGTTGAAGGTAAAATAATTTTACATTTATCACTTATTACATCAAGAATATTTTGAGTGCCCACTTCTCCAACTAATTTAATTTTAGAATCATTTTCTGCATTACTCTCACTTTGAACTCTTGGAACATCTGTTATTCCTGCAAGGTGATGAACAATATCTGCATCCAAGCAATATTTCTTAATCAATTCTTTATCTAATACATCTCCATGAACAAAATCCATGTTCCAATTTCTTATTTGGTTAACTCTTTCAGAAATAAACCTATTATCAATAACTGTAATTTGATTATTCCAACTTATTCCAGAATAAATCTTACACAGTTCGGTGCCTATGTAACCAAGTCCACCAGTGATAATTATTTTTTTAGACATTGTTGCTCTTGTGCTTTATTAATTATATAAATTATTATATATACTAAACAATTAAATATTCCATTTATATATGAAAATCTACGATTGTTTTATGTTTTTTGACGAAGAGATGGTTCTAGATCTTCGTTTAAATATTTTAAATAAATATGTAGATAAGTTTGTCATAAATGAAGCAACATATTTACACAGTGGAAAACCAAAAAAATTACTTTTTGATATAAATAATTATAAAAAATTTAAAGATAAAATTATTTATAATATAATTGATAAACAGCCTCAAGGAATTGAAGAAATTTATGATAGTGATGATGATGAAAATGATAGAAAGGGTCAAAAATTAGTAAACAATAGTAGCAAGAGAGAACATCATCAAAGAGAGAATCTTGGAAATTCACTCGATGATGCAAGTCCAAATGATATAATACTTAGTAGTGATCTTGATGAAATACCTAATTTGGAAAAAATTAACTTTAAAGAAATAGAAAAAAAAATAGTTATTTTTAAACAAAAATTCTTTTTCTATAAGTTTAATTTACTTTACGATGAAGTGGCATGGTATGGAACTAGAGCATGTAAAAAAAAGGATTTTATTAATCCTCAATGGTTAAGAGATGTTAAGGTTAAAGACTATCCTCTTTGGAGGTTAGATACATTTTTTTCTAAAATTAAATATTCAAGTATTCACCATATAGAAGATGGTGGTTGGCATTTTACAAATATTAAAACACCTGAAGATATTGAAAAAAAATATTTAAATTTTCTTCATCATCAAGAATTTGAATATAGCGGTTTAAAATTAGAAGATATAAAAAATATGGTAAAAAATAATAAAGTTTTATATGACCACAAAGTTGATCAAAAAGATTATAAATGGAAAGGCACTAAATCACTAAAAAAAATATCATTAGATGAAATGCCTAATTATATTAAAGAAAATACTAAAAAATATATAGACTGGTTAGAATCTTAATGTGCACTTTCTGATGTAGGTTTCTGGTTATTTTTTGGATCAGGAATTTGTAGCCACTCAACAGGCTTTAGTTCTGCAGTAAGTGCTATCTTTAAAACTTCATCAACATTTTTTACTGTAATGATTTGAAGTTTGCTTAAGACATTTTTTGGGATATCTGCTAAATCTTTTTTATTATCTTCAGGAATTAAAATTTTATAGATGCCAGCTCTATGTGCAGCTAAAAGTTTTTCTTTAAGTCCTCCAATAGGTAACACGTGTCCTCTTAAAGTAACTTCTCCAGTCATAGCAATATCTTTATCAACAGGTATACCAGTGATAGATGATACTAATGATGTTACCATCGCAATACCTGCTGAAGGCCCATCTTTTGGAGTTGCTCCTTCCGGAACATGAACGTGAAAATCTTTTTTTTCAAAAACTGGTGGAATAATTCCAAACTTAAGTGATTTCGATCTTATATAAGATTTTGCTGCTTTAACAGATTCTTGCATTACATCTCCCAATTTGCCAGTTATTTCCATTTTTCCTTTTCCTGGCATTGTTGCAGATTCTATCTTTAAAATTTCGCCACCGTATTCAGTCCACGCAAGACCTGTGACTACACCAACTTTATCATCAGTTTCTTTTTCTCCATAATTAAATTTCTTTACACCTAGAAAATCAGTTAAATTTTTTGAATTAATTGCAGTATCTGCATCAGCGTTAATTAAAATATTTTTAACTGTTTTTCTTGCTAATTTTGATATTTCTCTTTCAAGATTTCTAACACCAGATTCTTTTGTATAATTTTGAATAATCTCTTTTAATACTGGTTGGTTTAAATTCCATTCACTTTTATTCAAACCATTATCTTTTATTTGTTTTGGTATTAAATAATTATTAGCTATATTAATTTTTTCATCTTCTGTATATCCAGGAATTCTAATAACTTCTAATCTGTCTAAAAGAGGAGGTAATATATTTAATGTGTTTGCGGTTGTAACAAACATAACATCAGATAAATCATAATCTACTTCTAAGTAATGATCATTAAACGTCTTATTTTGTTCAGGGTCTAAAGCTTCTAACAAGGCTGATGATGGGTCACCTCTGTAATCATTTCCAACTTTATCTATTTCATCTAATAAAAATAAAGGATTCTTTGTACCAGCTTTTTTCATCAATTGAATAATTTTGCCAGGCAAAGAACCTATATAAGTTCTCCTATGACCTCTAATTTCCGCTTCATCTCTTACCCCACCTAAAGACATCCGAACAAATTTTCTACCAGTTGATCTGGCAATAGATTTTCCAAGAGAAGTTTTACCAACTCCGGGTGGGCCAACTAAACACAAAATAGCCCCTTTCATCTTTCCAACTCTTTTTTGTACAGCCAAATACTCTAAAATTCTTTCTTTTACTTTATCTAAGCCGAAATGATCTTCATCTAATATTTTTTTAGCATTAGAAATGTTAATACTTTCTAATTTTTTATCTTTAATATTCCATGGCAATTCAACCATCCAATCAAGATAGTTTCTTACTACAGTGGCCTCGGCTGACATAGCACTCATAGATCTTAGTTTTTTTAATTCAGCTAAACATTTTTTAGCTGCTTCTTTCGGCATTTTTGCTTTCATTATTGCATCCTGCAACTGAGCTATTTCGTCTTTACCATCATCAATATCACCAAGCTCTTTTTGAATGGCCTTCATTTGTTCATTTAAATAATATTCACGTTGAGTTTTTTCCATTTGGTTTTTAACTCTTCCTCTTATTCTTTTTTCAACACTAATAACGTTAACTTCTTTATCAATATGATCCATTATCTGATCTAATCTTTTTTTCAGATCAACAGTTTCTAATAATTTTTGTTTTGCTGGAATAGATATATTTAATTGTGAAGAAATATGATTAGCAATTTTTGAAGGATCTTTTTGGTCTTTTAAATTAGTTGTAACTTCAAAAGAAAATTTTTTATTTAAATTTGATAATTTTTCTAATTTTCTAACTAACGCTATAGAAAAAGCCAACAACTCTTCTTTTTTTTCTATAATGTCTTCTACTAAGTTAAATGTGCTTGTTAAAAACTGTTCTTTATTGTTTTTAAACTGTGAAATTTTTACTCTATTGATTCCTTCTATTAAAACTTTTACCGTGCCATCAGGTAATTTTAATAATTGTAATATTTTGCTTTCACATCCATATGTATAAAGATCTTCAATATTTGGGTTATCAATTTCAGCATTTTTTTGTGTAATTAAAATAATTTTTTTATTAGATTTCATTACTTCATCCAAAGCTTTTATGGATTTATCTCTTCCAACGAAAAGAGGAATGATCATTCCTGGAAATACAACTATATCTCTTAAGGGTATGCTTGGGTAAAATTCTGTTTTTTCCATATAACCTAGTATATGGTTATTAATTGGATTATTTCAACTAATTTATTATGCCGCAGTAGTTTTCTTATTTTTTACGTGGACAACTTTAGGTTCGATATTATTTTTGACTACAGCTCGATCAACGACAATTTCCTCAACATTTTCCATGTTTGGTAGTTTAAACATGGTTTTTAATAGCAATGATTCAATAATTGATCTCAACCCTCTTGCACCAGTTTTTTTTTTAATAGCTTTTTTTGCTATTTCTACTATAGCGTCATCTTTAAAACTTAATGAGACATTTTCAAATTCAAATAATCTTTTATATTGCTTAATTAAAGAATTTTTTGGCTCTTTTAAAATTTTAACTAACGAACTTTCATTTAATTCTTCTAAGTTTGCTAAGATTGGCATTCTTCCAATAAATTCAGGTATCAATCCATATTTAATTAAATCTTCAGGTTCTAAATTTTTCATTAGTTCATCAGTTGCTTGATCTTGAAAATGTTTAACTTTTGCCCCAAATCCAATTGATGTTTCCGAACCTCTTTTTGCTATAACTTTATCTAGTCCAGCAAAAGCACCGCCACAAATAAATAAAATGTTAGTCGTGTCTACTTGTAAAAATTCTTGCTGCGGGTGTTTTCTTCCGCCTTGAGGTGGAACGCTAGCTACAGTTCCTTCCATAATTTTTAATAAAGCTTGTTGAACCCCTTCACCTGACACGTCTCTTGTGATTGAAGGGTTTTCAGATTTTCTACTTATTTTGTCGACTTCATCAATATATACTATTCCTCTTTGTGCTTTTTCGACATTATAATCTGCTGATTGTAAAAGTTTAAGAATTATATTTTCTACATCTTCTCCTACATAACCTGCTTCTGTTAGTGTGGTTGCATCTGCCATTGTGAATGGAACATCTAAAATTCTTGCCAAGGTTTGTGCTAATAAAGTTTTTCCACATCCGGTAGGACCAACTAAAAGGATATTAGATTTTGATAATTCAATGTCATTATTATTTTTTGATTCATAATTTAATCTTTTATAATGATTGTGGACTGCTACTGACAAAACTTCCTTTGCATGAATTTGTCCAATTACATAATCATCTAAAATTTTACATATTTCTTGAGGTGATGGCACGCCCTCTTGGTTTTTAACAAAAGAATCTTTATTTTCTTCTTTTATTATGTCCATACATAATTCAACACATTCATCACAAATAAAAACTGTAGGACCAGCAATTAATTTTCTTACTTCATGCTGACTTTTGCCACAAAATGAACAATAGAGTATATTTTTATTATTTTTTTCACTCATAAAATTTATTTAACGAATCAACTTATTTTTAAAATAAACTAAAGTTAAAACTTATCAAGCATAAGTTGTGAACAAAGACTAAATATAGTGTTCTAAGATCTTTTTTCTACTACTTCATCTATTAAGCCAAAATCTTTAGCTTCTATCGGTGACATGAAGTTATCTCTTTCTAAAGCTTTTTTGATTTGATCTTCACTTTTTTTCGTATGTTTAGAATATATTTTATTTAGTCTTTCTTTAAGAGATATTATTTCTTTTGCATGAATTTCTATATCTGTTGCCTGACCTTGAAAACCTGCAGATGGTTGGTGAACCATTATTCTTGAATTTGGAAGAGAAAATCTTTTACCTTTTTCTCCCGCTGCTAACAAAAATGATCCCATCGATGATGCCTGTCCTATACATAGTGTTGACACTGGTGGTTTGATATATTGCATCGTATCATAAATTCCTAATCCAGAAGTCACTAAACCTCCAGGGCTATTAATATAAAACGAAATTTCTTTTTTTGGGTTTTCTGACTCTAGGAATAATAATTGAGCAGTAATTAAAGTAGAAACATTATCATTAACTGGTCCTACTAAAAAAATTATACGTTCCTTTAATAATCTGGAATAAATGTCATACGCTCTTTCTCCTCTATTAGATTGTTCAACAACCATAGGGACTAAGTTATTCATTTGGTCTCTAAATTTATCATTCATACGAATCAGTAGTTTAAAAATTATACAACTAATGATTACTTTTTTCTAATTTTTTTATTTTTAGAAGGTGATTTATTAGTTTTTTTTGATTTTTTAGCCAATGTTTTGTTTGTAGACCTTTTTTTCTCTTTATCACTATGATCATGTTTTTTGTCATGGTTCAAATTCAATAATTTTTCTGCATCTTTTAATGAGATTATTTTTAAGTTAGGTTTTAATTTTTTTTTAATTAAACTTATAATTTTTTCTTCATATATTGAGCCTCTTAAACTAGATGATGCTGAAGGATTTTTTTGGTAATAATCTAGTACTTGTTTTTGTTGTTCTGGCATTGATTGTATTTGTTTTTGAATTGCATCTTTAATCTCTTGTTCTTCTACTTTTAAATTATTTTTTTCACCAAATTCATTTAATATAAGACCTAATTTAATTCTTTTTTTAGCAATTTTTTTACTTTCGTTTTTCATTTTCATGTGTGGTGCCTCTTGTGTAATTAGAGACAGTTCTTGTTGAATCAAATTATCTGGTACATCTACTTCATGAAGTTTTTCTAGCTGATCTAATATATCTTCTTTAGATAGTGCATCTAAGCTCGTTTTATATTGATTAGAAATTTGTTTTATCACCAACTGTTTTAAATCATTTAAATCTTTCGCTCCGAGTGTAGTTGCAAAGTTGTCATCTACTTTTGTCGGTTCAGGTTTTTTAATATTAATAATTTTACATTTAAAAATTGCTTCCTTATTTGATAATTCTTTTTTTGGGTAATTTTCGGGCAAGTTTACTTTAACATTTAATTCTTTTTTTTTTTTAACTCCAAGCAATTGTTTATCAAATCCTTTTATAAATAAATCTTTTCCAATAACTATTTGAGTATTTTTTCCTTCTCCTCCCTCAAAATTTTTATTTTCAATAGTTGCTTTATAATCAAAAACTATTAAGTCCCCTTCGTTGCTAGATTCATTTTCATTTTTTTCTTTAAAATTATCTTGATTTTTTGCAATATCATCTATTCTTTTTTTAACCTCTTTTTCATTGACTTTAACTTCATAATTATTAAATTTTATATTTTCTATTGATTTTAGCTTTATTGAAGGTAGTTCATCTATTTCTAAAGTGTAGGTTAAATCTTTGCCTTCACCATGTGTTTTAAGTTCAAGTTTGGGTTGACCGGCTACCTTTATTTTTTTTTCTTCAATTGCTTTTGTTGAAGTTTCACGTAAAATTTTTTCAAGAGTTTCGCCATATACAGCTTGGCTAAACTGTCTTCTTAATACTTCAAGTGGAACTTTTCCTGGTCTAAATCCTTTAATATTTGCAGTTTTGCTAAGTTCACTTAGCCTAGTTAAAATTTTTTCTTCTATAATTTTTTTATCAACAAAAATTGTAAGTTTAGTTTGTAGTCCTTTTTTAAAATCTACTGTTATTTTCATAATATTTGGTGGGCAAGAAGAGACTCGAACTCTTAATCCGTGAGGAACCGGTTCCTAAGACCGGCGCGTATACCAATTCCGCCACTTGCCCGCACACCTTTGTTTATCAAATTAAAATATATATTTCTAACTTATTTTTATTTTACTTCCTCTATTTACAATAAAAATTCCTATTATTACAGCAATCAAAGAGATGATAACTTTTGATGTTATTTCTTCATTTAAAATTAAAAAACCTAAAATTACACCAAAAATTGGTATTAGATACGCTACCTGAGACTGAAAAATTAATCCATTGTGTTTTAAAATATAAAAACGTAAAAGCCAAGCTATGCCTGTAGAAAATACGCCGAGGTAAATTAGTGAAAGCGTTGAATCTATGCGTGGAGATAAATTCCATGGTTGTTCAATATAGAATGAAATGGGTAGTAATATTAAACTACCCCAAATTAAAATTGATGCAGTAACATTTTCATTCTTTTTGTTGCTAATCTTTAAAGTAAGCAAACCTCCGATTACATAAAAAGTAGATCCACACAAAATTAAAAGTGCTGAAGAAAAATTATTTCTATTAATTAAAATATTATCAGAAAATAAGAAAATAATTCCAGAAAAACCTACCAAGATACCTATAGACTTAATTAAATTAATTTTTTCATTTTTAGTAAAAAAATGAGCCAAAAAAGATGCGCTTAAGGGTGTGCTAGCCATTAAAATCGCCGCTAAATTACTTTGGACTTTTTGCACTCCATAAGCAATTAAAAAAAAAGGTATTACCAAATTTATAAGCCCAATAGCTGCAAACCAATGCCAATCTTTAGAAAAAGCTTCTATTTTAATTTTATTAATATAACAAAGTATAACTACTGGAATTGTTCCAAAAAAAATTCTTAAAAAAGCTATTGTCAACGGACCGTAAGAATATGTAGCAATTTTTATATTAAAAAATGCAGAAGCCCAAATTAAGGCTAGTAATGTTAATACAAAATAATCTAAGGGCTTTGTTTGTCTCATTCTGATAATTCTACTTCAAATCCTTTAGATATTTTGATCAGTTGATCATAACTAACTTTAAAAACACAATTGGGATGACCAGCTGCTGCAAATATATTGGTAAATCTACAAAGTGTTTTATCAATTAGTATATTTAATTTTTTAATGTGTCCTACTGGTGAAACTCCACCTATTGAAAATCCTGTATATATTTTAACTTCACGTACATTAGCCATAGAAACATCTTTTTTGCCTAAAATTTTTTTTAATTTATTCAGTGAACATCTCTTATCACCTGCAACTAAGCAAATTAAAAATTCGTTGTCTGCTTTAAATAGTAAACTTTTTACAATTGCCCCAACATCACATTTTAATGATTTAGCTGCTTCTTTAGCTGTTCTAGCGCTAGAATCTAAAGTTACAATCTCTATAGAAGTATCAAAATTATTTAAAATTTCTTTAACTCTTTTAACTGGTTCATTGTTTAAAATATTTACCATTTTTTTAATTTTTTTAAAGCAGAACGTGTTCCTAAAATAATATCTTCTGGAATTAAACCTGATTCATAATTTTTAGCTCGCCATAAAAGCATGCAGTAGCACAACTTAACAAAAAAGGATCTATTTTTTTTCCCTGTAAACTCTTGTTTTTCATCATAAACATAAGCTTTCCTTCTACTGTTTTTATGGTTAAATTTCTCTTTACTTGGAAATTTCTTTATCCATAAACTTGATGGATTAATCGAGTATTTTAAATTCTTTTTCTCCATAAATGTAGGATTTATCTAGTTTTTTATGACGCTATGTTGGAATTGCATATCTGTTAATTAATAAATTCATTTTGTTAATTTACAGAAGGTTAGTATTTATTCAACCTGGAAGGTTAAATAAAAATATTTAATTAAATTTAAAAAAAATATATATAATAATTATAATGAGTTCAAATAAAGTATTAAAATTAATAAAAGAAAAAGAAATTGAATATGTAGATCTTCGATTTACCGATCCTAAAGGTAAACTTCAGCATGTTACTATGGATAAGGGTGTTGTTGACGAAGAAATGTTAAATGAAGGAATTTTCTTTGATGGTTCATCTATAGCTGGCTGGAAGGCTATTAATGAATCTGATATGATACTGAAACCAGATCTAGCAAGAGAGGTTGTAGATCCATTTACTTCCCACAATACTTTAATTTTATTCTGCGATGTAATAGATGCTGTAAACAAGAAGCCGTACGAGCGTGATCCAAGAAGTACAGCAAAAAAAGCTGAAACTTATTTAAAGAAATCAGGTATTGCTGATAAAGCTTTTTTTGGACCTGAGGCAGAGTTTTTTGTTTTTGATGACGTTAAGTTTAAAAATGATATGAATGAAACTGGATTTAAAATTGATAGTTCTGAAGGACCTTATAATACCGGTAAAGATTATGAAAATGGAAACATGGGTCATAGACCAGGAATTAAGGGTGGTTACTTTCCAGTTCCACCTGTAGATAGTGCTCAAGATATGAGGGGTGAATTTTTAAAAGCACTTAAGGATATGGGAATTAAAGTAGAAAAACATCATCATGAGGTTGCTCCAAGCCAACATGAATTAGGAATGTATTTTGGAACGTTAACTGACCAAGCGGATAATATGCAACTTTATAAATACGGAGTTCATATGGTTGCTCACTCATTCGGAAAAACTGCTACTTTCATGC
>Ga0114996_10009499_pt1 | contig 10659 bp, 7 predicted proteins | sample ArcticOcean_MG_C_4_FD_87039 | JGI IMG/M metagenome (GOLD analysis project Ga0114996, IMG submission 87039) | Marine microbial communities from western Arctic Ocean - ArcticOcean_MG_CB4_134 | ecosystem: Environmental > Aquatic > Marine > Oceanic | place: Arctic Ocean: Canada Basin | collected... | reverse complement strand
TTCCCACGCATTCTTTGCCTCGATCTCCTCCTGCACCCGACCGAGTTGTTTGAGGACCTTCTCCATCTCCTCGGGCGACATCTCTTCGGCGAGCTTTTCGTTCAGGTCGTCTTGGCGCTTCAGCAGATCACGAATCGGCTGCACCGCCTTCTCGACGTTGCCGCGCACCGATTCGTCTTCGTCGAGTGTCGGTTCCTGGGGCACGTAGCCGACGGTCAGCCCGTCCCGCTTCCGCGCCACGCCTTCGAACTCCGTGTCCAGGCCTGCCATGATCCGAAGCAGGGTCGACTTGCCGGCGCCGTTTTGACCGATGACACCGATCTTCGCGCCCTCGAGAAATGTCAGGCTGACGTCGTTCAGAACCGGCTTCTTGAGATCGTAAGCCTTCGTGAGCTGTTCCAGGGAAAAGATGGGCTTGTCACTCATTTCGGCGCGGGAGGGTAACGAAAAGCCGAGCCCGTTGACACTCCGAGACAGCACCTGGATCATCCTTCCATGGCCTTCGCCGTCCCCTACACCGCCTTCATCCTGCCGTCTGGTCCCGAGATGATCGTGATCCTCGTGGTCGGGATCATGCTCTTCGGACGTCGGCTCCCGGAGGTCGGACGGACTATCGGGCAGACGGTGGTGAAGCTGCGCCGGGGTCTGACCAAGTTGAAGAACGAGATGGACCTCGACAGCAGCGTGGGGGATGTGAAGGATGCCTTTCGCGAGACCCGCGACGACTTCACCCGGGACGTCAACCTGCCCCGCCTCCGGGATCCCGGCAAGGTGTTCGAAGACTTGACCGACGAGACCCTCTCGTCAATCGTCCCCCCAGACGTGTTCGACGACGTCCCGGACTCACTGTTCAGCACCAACGGGGAGGGTCCCGAAGCGGACGGGTCCGCGGGGCTCGGTGAGCTGGGCGAGACGGGTGATGGCGCCACCAAGCCCGTCGCCGGATCGTCGAACGCCTGACGCCAGCCCCGCACAATCGCTTGTCGGGCTGGTACCAAGGCCCCCTCGTCCCGGGCCCTACGACTATTGGTACTACAACCCGATCGCCCGCTACTGCAGGTAGCGTCGTCCGCTCGAACCTAGACAGGGGGCCTGCGGGCTCCCTGTTTCAGTTGCGGCCTTTGCTGATCGAATCCTTCACCGCTTGGTCCCCGGTATCGAAGAGGTTCGTCCAGCCACCCTCTTGTTCGGGTTGCCGCGACGACGACGCCGATTCCTGACCTCGCAACTTCGCTCGCTTTTCCTTCGCTTGCTGATCGGCCGCTAGCCATTCCTTGAAGATCTGGAACTCGTCCATGAGGACTTTCTTGTTCTCCGAGATCAGACCGACGTAGGGGAAGATCTTGACCTGGTACGAAGTCTCGATCTCGACGAGAGCGTCCGCCGGCGTGAGGACTGGCATGGACACCGTGAGCAAGTTGTCGAACACGTCCAGCGGAACGAGAAGATGCTCGAACAACTTCTCCGGTGGCACCCTCGACTTCGCCTCATCCGAGATCTGGTAGCCGCCGGCCAACAAGAATGGCAGCTGGAAGACCTCGACGACGACTTTCGCCAGATCCCACTCGGCGATGTGCCCGGACTCGACCAAGACGTCGACGAAAGATTCGCCGCGCTTGTCCTGGACGTAGAGGGCGTCCGTAATGGCGTCGACCGGGACGATGCCCTTCTGCGTAAGGACTTCGGCCAGTCGCATGCTCGTGAGCTTCTCTAGCCCTTTCACATCAACTCTATCGGCCTGTGCTGTGGTGGTCTTGAGCAAGCCGTCCGGCGTCTTTTAGCGCGAAGTGTCACAATACCAGCACGGCTCTGCCTGACGGCAGGCGCGGGATCATCCAGGCTCATCAGGCGAACTGCCACAGCGTCAGCAGCCCGTGCACGGTCAGGACCGTGATCATGCCCGTGACGATGCTCAGGTTGACTGAGTTGCCCACGTCGAGGCCGGATCGCTTCGGTCCCATGGCGAGGTGGTAGGTCCACACCGCGACGAGATAGCCGGTAATAAGGGTCTTCAGGAGGATGAACCGCAGGTCCTCGAGCCCCGTCCCGTTGAAGAACGCAGCAGTCCATCGCACGGTCGTGACGTCGCTGACGAGGGCCGCCGATCCCATCGAAGCCAGCGAGCTGAGGACAAGGCCCCCGAATGTCACCAAGGGCATCGCGAAACAGAACCCGAAAAGGAGCGGCGTCAGCAAGTAATCCGCCGGTCGAATTCCCATCAGGGTCAACGCCGCGACCTGATTCGTCCTTCGCATCGTGCCGAGCCTTGCAGCCGCACCCGCCGCCATCCGCGCGGTGAAGAAAAACCCCACGATCATCGGGCATAGGACGGAGATGAGCACCTTGCCAGCGCCGGTGATGATCTGATCCTCGAAGGCTCCTTCCACCGGACTGTTGCGCAGTGCGAAGAACGTCGCGAGGAAACCGAGCATGAGCGAGCCGACCCCGACAAAGAAAGCCGACTCGACGACACAGCGCGTGACGCTCCTCACGCAGAGCTTGAAGAACACTGGTGGAAGGTGGACAACGCTCTGGCCGATCGTCTGGGCAATGCTGCCGAGTTCGCGAACCAACCTCTTGCTCGCCTCCCAAAGCGGATCGTGATCGGCCTCCGCCGCGGCGACAGGCACCACGGTCGGAGTGTTCTTCGCCTCGGAGTCCCCCGGATCCATCAAGCGGAGTGAGTGCGCGTCCGCATCGATGTCGATGATCCCGCTGGCGATTCCATCGAACGCGGGCAAGTCGTGGGTGATGACAATCGTCGTCCTGCGTTTGCCGGCTTCGCGGTGTGTCTCGAGCAAAAGTTCCGCGAGTTTCCGCGCCGCGTTCGCATCGAGTCCTGCGGTCGGCTCATCGAAGATGAAGAGTTCGGGCTCCGCCGCGAGACCACGCGCCACACCCGCGCGCTTCCGCATTCCACCGGAGAGGTTCGCGACGCGATCGGGCGGTTCTTCGAGTCCGGTCTGCGAGAGCAGTGCGACGGCGAGTTTTGTCGAACGTCCGGCCGAGGTCAACGCGAGCTCTACGTTTTCTCGAGGTGATAGATCATCGAGCAGACCTTCGTCCTGAAGCACCGCGGCCACACGATTGCGCAGCGAGTTCGGGTATCCGATCTCGACGTTCTCGCCGAGAACGACGCACCTTCCCGTGACCCGGGGACGTTGTTCTCGGGCGCTCCAAAGTCCGGTAAGGAGGCGCAGGATCGTCGACTTACCGGAACCGCTCGGTCCCCGGAGCAGGTAGAACCCGCCGGAGGGAACGTCCAGGGTGCAGTTCTCGAGAATGGTCCGCTTCGTGTGACGCTCGACAAACGCCATGCCGAAGTTCGAGAAGCGCAGCGCCAGGGGGGTGGCGCCGGGCGAGGTCACTTTCCGGGCCTCAGGGACGTCGGAATCGAGGTGAATGTCACAACCCTCGGCTTGACGTCGGATTCGCTCGTCTGCCCAAGGAGTCCGATCACTTTGCCGTCCCGCAGAAGAATGCTGCCCCGGGCGCTGTCCAGCTTCACCGACTTCGGATCGAAGGACACTGGTTCAGCGAGCACACCCCCCTCGCCGACCATGCGGAGAATCAGCCCCCCGGTAATCAGGGTCTTCTGCTCCACGAACATCACGAACTCTGGCTTGGTCGTCGGGTAGTCCCGGGGAAAACCTTGCACCGCCAACACCACGAGATCGATGTTGGGCGGCGTCCAGATCCGCGTGGCCTTGAGCACACCCCTTCCCGGCAGTTGCACGGCGATCTTCTCGTTCTTGATCTTCGCACGCTCGCCGAACGTCTCGGTATAGAAGTAGGCCGCGTCGCAGACGCTCCGCGCCGTCAGAACCAACACGCGACCGTCACTATCGAGGTAGAGGATGCCTGTTCCTTCGCGGCGCACGGTGTCGTTCGGGCTGAGATAGTCGACATCTATCGCCTCGTAGACGACCCGAACCATCGCGACCCGCGCGCTCTGTTTCGATGTTGCTTCTCTCGGTTTGGTTTTCAGGGCCTCAACCGGCACGGGGGAGATCTCGAAAGGCGGTCGTTTCATCGCCGCCGCGACCGGATAGCCGTCGTGGACCGGAACACCGGTCTTGGGTGGCGTGTAGTACGCGATGAAGGGACTCATCACGGACCCCAACTCGTTGACCGAAACCGGATTCGAGAGGCTGAACTGGAAACTCAGCTGTGGTTTCGAGACCCAGAACACAGACGCGTCGGTCACGGTCGAGCGATAATTCGCAAACACGCGCACCTTGGCTTCGACGTGTGTGCCGCTCGGTGCGAGAACGATGCTGCGCACCTCCCCCGTCGCCATCCCGCGAAACATCACGCGCGCGCCGACGATCACCCCGTGATTCTCTGGCAACAGAACGCGCATGAGCAAATCGCCGAGCTCGACCGGGGGTAGCGTAACTTCTCGTCTCGGTTGCTGCGGCGCCTCGACACCGAGAAGGCCGCTCCCTGATGGGAGTGGTTCGCCGAACGGCTGTGGCGTCGAAAAAGACACGTAGGAATCCCGGACGAGTGTCTCGAGACCACTCACGCCGGAAGAGATGCCGTGGAATCGGGGTGTGACGATCCAGAACTGACTGTTATTGCGGACGAGCCTGGCCTTGTCCTTCGCGATCGTCATCAGGATGACCGCGTGAGCACCATCGTCTTCGATGTCGACTCGGCGCACCGAGCCAACCTGAATCCCGCGGTACTTGATGTCGGCGCCCGTCTTGAGCCCGCGTGCGTCGAGGAACGTGACGTCGAGGCGGTAGAACTCCTCGAGGTCGTTGGACTTCAGCTGACCGAACAAGAACCAACCGCCGACGCCCATCACGACGAGCGTGACAATCCCAAGTAAGTAGCGAAGGCGGTCCATGCGGTTGCTTAGTGGTCGCTCAGATGTCCAGGTTTGTCGCCTCCAAAGCGTGTTTCTCGATGAACTCGCGCCGAGGTTCGACGTCGGGGCCCATCAAAACCGAGAACATGTCATCCGTCGCGTTCTTGTCGTCGACCGTCACCCGGTAGAGAGTGCGGGTCTCAGGATCCATCGTGGACTCGAAGAGCTGGGAGCCATTCATCTCGCCGAGACCCTTGTAGCGGTCCACGATGAGGTCGTCCTCGCACAGGCGCTGAACAGCCTCGTAGGCTTCCCTCAACGTGCTGCATGCGATCATCGTATCGCCGACCTTGATCTTGATGTCCACGGGCCCCCTGAAACTCTCCGGGGGTATGCCGGGGGCCAACAGCTTCTTCATGAGTGGAGTGATTCCGGCGCCCATGTGCAGGTTGTAGACCTCGACATCCGCATCTTCGCGGCTGCAGCTGGACTCGGGACCGTCGTAGACGCGCAGCGTGCCGTCCCCTCGCAGTTTCTCGAGTTCGGCTTCGAGCAGCGCTTCGGTGTCGAAGAACGTCCCGGAATCCTTGCGCATGAGGTAGTAATCCGGCAGATCCATGTCGGGCACGCGGGCCTGCGCCAGGAACTCGCCGAAAGTTGCCCCCAGGTCCGCCGGCAATTGGCGTTCAAAACGCAAGATGTCTCCGACGTTCTCGAGCAACGTGCGTAGCGACGCCCCCTCGAAGGACTTTGTCCCATCGTCCATCGTCGGCACGGTGAGCGACGTCGAACCGAGTCCTATCTCCATGACGATCTCCGCTTTCTCTTTCTCGTTGAGGGCGTAGCGGTACTTCTTGCCCTTCTTGCTTTTGACAAGAAAGAGTGGGGGCTGCGCGACGTAGATGAAGCCGCGTTTGATCAACTCCGGCATCTTGCGGTAGAACAACGTCAGCAGCAGCGTGCGGATGTGGCTGCCATCGACGTCGGCGTCGGTCATGATGATGATCTTGCCGTAGCGCAGTTTGTCCTGCTCGAACTCGTCGGTGAGGAAGCCCGTGCCCAATGCCGTGACGATCGTCCGGATCTCCTCGTGGTTGAGGATGCTGTCGACCGGAGCTTTCTCCACGTTGAGGATCTTGCCGCGCAGTGGAAGGATGGCCTGGAACGAGGCTCGGCCTTGCTTCGCGGTACCACCCGCGGAATCACCCTCCACCAGGAACAACTCGGCCTGGTCTCGGGGCGTGCCCTTGTGGCAGTCGGACAGCTTGGCGGGCAGGGCGTTGCCCTCGAGGGCGGACTTGCGCCTGACAAGTTCTCGGGCTTTGCGCGCCGCCTCGCGAGCGCGGAGCGCTTCCATAGCCTTGGTGAAGATCGCCTTCGGCGCAGACGGAAACTCCTCGAAGTGCTGCCGCAGGCCTTCGCCGACGACGCTCTCGACGATGCCCTGCACCTCGCGATTGCCCAGCTTGCCCTTCGTCTGGCCCTCGAACTGGGGATCCGCGACCTTGACCGACAGAACCGTGGTCAGACCCTCGCGGAGGTCCTCGCCGCCGGGCGGGGTCTCCTTGGCCTTTATCAGGTTGGCCTTCTTCGCGAAGCTGTTCAGGGCGCGGGTCAGCGCCGAACGGAAGCCGGCCAGGTGCGTGCCACCTTCGATCGTGTTGATGTTGTTGACGAAGGTGTAGATGTTCTCGTTGTAGCCGTCGTTGTACTGGAGGGCGAGTTCGACCTCATAGGGCACCATGTCCGGCTCGGTCGGTGAAGGCACGGTCTTCGAGATGTAGATCACATCGTCATGGATCGCCGACTTCGCGCGGTTCAGGTGCTTCACGAATTCGCGAAGACCGCCCGGGAAGCAGAACTCTTCGGACTTGTCGACGCGATGATCCGTGATCGTCAACGTCAACCCGACCGTCCCCATGAGATACGCTGTTTCGCGCAAGCGCTTGCGCAGCACATCGAACGAGAACTCGTTGTGGTCCATTACCTCGAAGTCGGGATAGAACGAGACCTTCGTGCCGGTCTCGTCGGGACTGCCGGTTTCTCCGATGACCTTGAGATCGCTGGCTTTCTTCCCGCGCTTGAAGGTCATCTTGTGGATCTTGCCGTTGCGGTAGACCTCGACGTCGAGCCACTCAGCGAGCGCATTGACGACCGAGATACCCACGCCGTGAAGACCACCGGAAACCTTGTACGTTCCCTTGTCGAACTTCCCGCCCGCGTGCAGTTTCGTGAGGATGACCTCGAGCGCGGGCATGCCGGACTTGTGCTGATCGACCGGGATCCCTCGACCATTGTCGCGAACCGCGATGGAACCATCCTTGTGGATGTGGACATCGATGCGGTCGGCGTAGTTCGCGAGCGCTTCGTCGACGGAGTTGTCCACGACCTCCCACACCAGGTGGTGCAGGCCTCGCATGCTAGTATCTCCGATGTACATCGACGGTCGCTTGCGCACCGCCTCGAGACCTTCGAGCGCCGTGATGGCGCTGGCGTCGTAGCTTTCTTCAGACATGTCCGGTTCCGCCCATACGGAAGGTGATTTGGGCGACTTTCTTCTTGGTCAGGAGTTCGTTCATCCGCTCGCGAATCTCATCGCGCCGGAATCCAGAGAGTTCAGCGAACAGTGGTGAAGAGTCGACTTCGACGGTTAGTTTGCCGCCACGGAACCCGGTCACCTTGCAGTGTGGAGACTGGTCCGAGCCGAGCACCTGCTCGAGCGCGGAAGCCAGATCAGACCTACTCGACTCGGCCTTAACGTCCCTGATGATACCCTTCAGCAGGTCAGAAACCCGCTCCGGATCGACCACAATCAGGAGCCGCTGATCGGCATCAAGATGTAGGTAAACGACTCTCCCAGGGTCATCTTCGCCGGGGTCGAATCGTCGCTCATGTCCAGTCGGACGACCTCAGGATCGGTCACTTTAAGCGCCTCCAGGAGGTAATCCGGATTGAAGCTCAGGATGCCTCCGGCGCCCTTCACATCCACATCCATGACCTGGTCAGCCCGGCCCACGCCGGAACTCTCCGCCGACATCTCCAGGCTCTGGCTGCCGAAGTTCATCCGGATGACCCTCAGATCGCCGGAGCTCAGGATCGCCACCTTGCGGACATTGCGTTCCAGGAGGTCCCGATTGATCTCACAGGACGTCTCGGCGGCCTTTGGGATCACCACGTCGTAGTCCGGAAAGTTGCATTCCAGGAGCTGGGAGGCCAGCGAGATGTTCGCGAACCGGAATCCGACCTGGTTTTCGGTAAAGGTGATCTCCAGGTCCTCGGTGCTGTCATCAGAGATGGCTTTGGTCAGCAGTTGGAGCGCGCGGACGGGCACGACTGACTTGATCGTCACGGGCTTCTTCTTGCCGCCTACCAGGTTGTAGTAGTTGAGGGCGAGGCGTCGGCCGTCCGTCGCCACGAGCCTCAGGCAGTCGTCGCGGCAGTCGAAGAGCACCCCGTTGATCATGTAGCGGGACTCTTCCCGGGCAGCGGCGAAGATCGTCTTCCTGACCATCGAGAGGAACTCTCCCGCGGGCAAGTTGATCTTCTGGCCTTTGCCCACCTGCATTTCGGCCGGGAATTGCTCGGGATCATCCCCGACCAGGACGAAGGATCCACCGCTGCTTTCGATCGTGCACCGGAACTCCTTACTCTCGAGCGTGAGGGTTGGTTCGTTCAACTCCCGGAGCAGGGCGCTGGTCTCCCGTGCTGGCAAGAGAACCTTGCCCGGCTTCTGCACCTTCACGGATTCGACCGTGACCTTCGCGGAGATCTCGTAGTCGGTGGCGAACATCGTGAGACCGTTGTCGCCAGCTTCGAGGAGGATGTTCTGCAGGATCGGTTTCGGCGTCTTCTGCGGGGCGATGCCCGCGACGAGCGAAAAGCTTTCCTGGAGTTGGCAGCGGTCGGAGAGGATCTTCATGGATTGAAGTACGCTCTGAGTGTTTGGAACCGCCCGGTCCGCTCCTCGACGATCACTTGCGGATGCGGGCCTTTCCGGGGTTGGATATAGAAGAGATTAAAAACTATTACTCTCTCTCTCTTACAGCTCGCTCAAGGTGTGGAAATCGTATCGAACCGACGATGCGAATTCGATTGAGAAGACTGGAAGATGGCGCTTCTTGCGCGGTTCGCCGCGCGCGATCGAGGTGGACAACAGCGGTTTCCGCCGTGGGATCGCTGCGGGAAATTGCGGAGAGCTCGGGGAACGATTGCGTGGTGCGACTCAAGCCCGAAGGATTCGCCCACGGGAGTCGACGTAACATCCCAAACTGTTGGACATGAGTTTTTGCGCGCCGATGAACGAGGGGGTGCGGTCGCGTGAATCAAGGCACACCAGCGTTGTCAAAAGTTGTCAGCACGCCTGGTCGCGGTGCGGACGACCGTAGTTCGAGGAAGCGTCGTTTCTATCACGACTACGAGATGACCCGGGCGAGGACCACAGCGGCCCTTGGCCTCTACGGGTACGCGCCGCCGCTCGGGAGCCGTCGATGGAGTTTCGCGCGGTCTCAACGCTCACGGTGCAGCCTCCGCAACTCTCTACGACCGGGTTCTCACCAACTGGGCTTCCCCCAACAGGGTTCTCCCCTCCAACCGGACGATCAAATCGGTCGCTGGAACCCTCCGGACTCCAGCCGGCCACTCAACTTGGTGAGTAGCTCACGGAACATCCTGTCGCTCTTGGACCGCTTCTTGATCTTGGTTACGGCGTAGAGCACCGTCGTGTGGTCGCGGTTGCCGAAGTAGCGGCCCACTTCCTCGAGAGAGTGATCGGTGTACTCCCGCGAGAGGAACATACCGATCTGCCTGGGAAGGCTGACCTTCTGCGTCCGGCTCTTACCCGTCAGGTCTCGTGCCGTGACTGAGAACTCGCTCGTGATCATGCTGATCACGTCGGGAATGCTGATCTGATTCGATCGAGAGGATGCCACGCCCTGGAGCGCTTCTTCAGCCAAACCCAGGGAGATCTTTCGTTCGGTGATGGCGGCGACGCCGATCACCTTGATCACCGCCCCCTCAACCTCGCGAACATTGGTCGTGATCCGTTCGGCGATGAAACTCGCGACGTCGTCGGCCAGATCGACCATACGCATCAGTGCTTTGCGTCGAACGATCGCGAGGCGCGTCTCGAAGCAGGGCTGCTGGACATCGGTGACGAGACCCCACTTGAACCGCGAGACCAACCGCTCCTGTATGGTGGGCAGATCCACGGGCGATCGGTCCGAGGAGAACACGATCTGCTTCTGCGAGTTGTACAGATCGTTGAACATGTGGAAGAACTCCTCCTGGGTCTTTTCCTTGCCCATGAGGAACTGCACGTCGTCGATCACCAAGGCGTCAGCCGCCCGGTAGTGCTGACGGAATTCAGGCAGCTTGCGGGACTGGATCGCCATGATGAACCGATTCGTGAACTCTTCGCAGCTGAGGTAGACGACCCGCGACAGGTGTCCGCGTTTGCGAATCGCGTGACCGATCGATTGCAGGAGGTGGGTCTTGCCCAGGCCGACGTTGCCGTGGATGAACAACGGGTTGTACGCGCGACCGGGATTCTGACCGACGGCGAGGGCCGCCGCGTGAGAAAGTTGGTTGGAGGCGCCGACCACGAACTGATCGAAGGTGTAATCCTTGTTGAGCGAAGACTCAGCGAGTATCCGCTGCGATTCTTGCACACTCGCTGAACCGCCTACTTGACTCACAACACCACTAAATGTTGGGGGGGCCTCCTCTTCCATGACACCAGAGAGCACGCCGGGCACCACGCTCTGCACGCTGCCTTCCTGGTTGCGGGCCTGGTCGGTGATGTCTCCGGCAGAGAAACCACCAACGTCTTCACCGACGCCGGCGCC
>Ga0114996_10009496_pt1 | contig 10661 bp, 9 predicted proteins | sample ArcticOcean_MG_C_4_FD_87039 | JGI IMG/M metagenome (GOLD analysis project Ga0114996, IMG submission 87039) | Marine microbial communities from western Arctic Ocean - ArcticOcean_MG_CB4_134 | ecosystem: Environmental > Aquatic > Marine > Oceanic | place: Arctic Ocean: Canada Basin | collected... | reverse complement strand
TTCTGCCATAATTTGGTATAATCCTGCCAAAGCGCCATGTTGGCTTCCATCATCTTGGCCGGGTCGGACATCATGTGCGATGTCAATTCCATAAACGCGTCGCCGATGTTCAAAGGGTCGGGGTTGAAGGATCCCTCGTTGGACTCATCACCGCTACCAGACCCTGTCGCCTTGCCGCCCGGCATTTGGCGGGCCAGGAATTCACTGATCAACCGCTGAGACGTTTCGGCCATTTCGGTCATGGATTTGGAAATTTCGGCGGTATTCGGTATACCGCTGTCGCTGCCTTGTTGATCGGTCATTGCAATCCTTTATGATTGGCTGCATTGGAAAATGTGGGGGTGGCAGGGTTATGTGCCCTTTTATGCTGCAGTGCAACATAAATCTCCGGCGTTTGTAAACGGTTAACCTTTTTAGGGCAACGTGCAATTCTAAGGAATGATGCGATTCTTGGGGAAAGAAGAAAATGAGGGGTCCAGAAAGAATGTTTAACGTTAACCATGTCTCGTCCCGCAGATTACCGGGCAGGACGGCAATGATGGTGATGGGTGTTGTCCTGAGCACATCATTTATCGGCGCTTGTTCGCAGGTCCCCGACGCCGTAAACCCGGCCGAATGGTATCGGGGTACGGTCGATTTCTTTGCCGGCGAAGACGGAAAGGCCGCTAAAACCAGCAAGGATTCCGGTCTTGCCGCCGACCGGGGCAAGGCGCCTCCCGGGTCTGAAAAGGGTTTTCCCAATCTCGCCTCCGTAGATCAACAAGCGCGCGCCCGCGACAATGCGGGTGGCGGTCTCTCGGCGGATACGGAACGTCCGAAATACGCCCCCGCCATTCAACGCCAGGGCGCGTCGTCCTCAACGCTTCGCGACAAGCCCCGCCCGGCGCCCAGGCCAGTCCCGGCAGCGCCTGTGGTGAGCACGACTCAACCAGCGCCGCTGGCGGTGCCGAAGCCATCCGTGGCGCAAGTACAGGTTCCGGGTCAGCCGCAAATGGCGAAACCTGGGCCGTCGCCGCAATTCGCACCATCCGGAATGACCGCCGAGCAAAAGGAAACGCAAGCCCGCCTGACCCGTCAACTGGCTGAAATTCGTTCGCGCGCCGCCGGACCCGGTTCCGCCCCCGTGGCGACCAGTGATTTCGCCCGCGGCGGGGATGAGCTAGCGACTATCGTCATTTCCTCGCAAGGGATCATCAGCGAAGGGCCTGCAGCCGCCGCGGCACAGGCCGCCGTTCCCTCTGCTCCCGCCGATCCATCAACCGGACGAGATTCCGCAAGCCGGTTGACCTCCAGCAAGATCGGCACGCTTGGACAAGAGGTCAAGGTGGCGACCATTCTGTTTGATAACGGCTCACACAAACTAAAGGCCCTGGACAAGAGAATCCTCAGCGCCATTGTTCGTCTGCAACGCGGGAGTGGCGGCAAGATTAGGATCGTCGGCCATGCCTCGTCACGCACCCATAATCTGACGCCGATTAGGCACAAGATGGTCAATTTAAAGATTTCCGTTGCCCGCGCCGACAAGATTGCCGCTGCTTTGGTGCGCCTAGGGGTTAATAAAAAGAACATCGAAACCGCTGCTGTATCCGATGCCCAACCGGCTTTTTACGAATTCATGCCGTCCGGGGAAGCCGGTAATCGCCGGACCGAGGTTTATCTGACCCGTTAGGGCACCAGCAACGTTGCCGGTCTTAGGACTTGTACCGGTGACCATCATCTGGCAAGTGGATAGAATCTAACTTATGGTGCCCATACTACGGCTTCCCAAGTTCGACCGGAAAGGCGCCCGATGCGCGGTGATGCGGTGTATCACAAGCATTGGGTAACGCGTCCGGCGGGCTTGGGAAGCCGCCCTTTGGGTTGCATATCCTGGCCTCTCGGAGCGTCGAACACCCTTGAGATGCTACGGCATCGCCTACGGGCGCTCTCCTTCCGAGAAATCAGGATATGGGATCATATGGGTACCATAAGTTAGATTTTGTCCACTGGAAGCGACATGGAACAGGAATTCCATAAAATCCGGCGTTTGCCGCCTTACGTGTTTGCCGAGGTAAATGCGATGAAGGCGCGCGCGCGGGCCGATGGCGCCGACATCATCGATTTCGGCATGGGCAACCCGGACCAGCCGACGCCGCCCCATATCGTCGAAAAACTGGTCGAGGCGGTGCAGGATTCCAAAACCCACCGCTATTCCCAATCGCGCGGTATTCCCGGTCTTCGCAAGGCCGCCAGCGGCTATTACGCGCGGCGTTTCGGCGTTGATGTAGACCCGGAAACGGAAATCATCGTGACCCTTGGCTCGAAGGAAGGGCTTGCCAACCTGTCGTCCGCCATCACCAGCCCGGGCGACGTGATCCTGGTCACCAATCCCAGTTACCCGATCCATCCTTTCGGTTTCATTATCGCGGGCGCCGCCGTGCGCTCCATTCCTGTCGGGCCGGAAGTCGAGTTGATGGAAGCCATGAAGCGCGCGGTCAAGCATTCATCACCGAAGCCGACCGCCGTGGTTCTGAATTATCCCAATAACCCGACGGGTAAGGTCGTGAATCTGAATTTTTACGAAGAAGTGGTGGATTTTTGCCTGCATCATGGAATCTACATCCTGTCCGACGTTGCGTACTCGGAAATTTATTTCGACGACGTGCCGCCGCCATCCATCCTGCAGATCAAACGGGCCTGGGATATCGCGGTGGAATTCACCTCCATGAGCAAGACCTATTCCATGCCCGGCTGGCGCATTGGTTTCGCTACCGGCAACAAAAAACTTATCTCGGCGTTGGCCCGGATCAAATCCTATCTGGATTACGGCGCATTCACACCCATACAAGTGGCGTCCGCTGCCGCCCTCAACGGTCCTCAGGACTGTGTCGTAGAAATCCGGGAAATTTATAAATCACGGCGCGATGTGCTGATTGACGGCCTTGCCGCCGCCGGCTGGGAGATTCCGTCGCCGCCGGCGACCATGTTCGCCTGGGCGCCTATTCCGCCCGGGTTCGAGGGTTTGGGCTCGCTGGAATTTTCCAAGCTTATATTGAGCGAAGCCGAGGTCGCGGTAGCGCCCGGTATCGGGTTCGGCGAACACGGCGACGGTCACGTCCGCATAGCCCTGGTGGAAAATGAGCAGCGTATCCGTCAGGCGGTCCGCAATATCAAGTCCTTCCTTAGGGGCCACGACCAGCACCGGATCGCGTCCCGGTGAGCGATCCATTGAAAATTGGCGTGGCCGGTCTGGGTACGGTCGGCGCCGGATTGCTTCGCCTGATTTCGGACCGTGCGCAAGACTTAACCCTTCGCGCCGGGCGATCCATTGAAATTGCCGCTATCTCGGCCCGCGACCGTAACGCCCACAGGGGCGTCGATATTTCGCCTTATGTCTGGCATGACGATCCTCTGGACCTGGCCCGCGATGCGGACATTGATGTGGTGGTGGAACTGATCGGCGGCTCCGACGGCATCGCCAAGGATCTCTCGGAGGCCGCCTTCGAGAACGGCAAACACGTTGTGACCGCCAACAAGGCGTTGGTCGCCCATCATGGCACGGCGCTGGCCCATGGGGCCGAAGCGGCGGGTGTGTCCTTTTCCTATGAGGCCGCCGTCGCTGGCGGCATTCCGATTATCAAGTCTTTGCGCGAAGGGCTGGCCGGAAATAGGCTCAATCGAGTCTACGGCATCCTCAACGGGACCTGCAATTACATCCTCACCGCGATGAGCGAACAGGGTCGGGAATTCGAGGATATTCTGGCCGAGTGCCAGAAACTGGGCTATGCCGAGGCCGATCCCAGTTTCGATATCGACGGCATCGATGCGGCCCACAAACTGGCCATCCTGGCCAGCGTCGCCTTCGGCGGCGAGGTTAATTTCGAGGCCGTGCATGTTGAAGGCATCCGCCATATTTCGCCCGTGGATATGCAATTCGCCGAGGAACTGGGCTACCGCATCAAGTTGCTGGGCATAGCCTCGATCCGGGACGACGGCCTGGAACAAAGGGTTCATCCCTGCATGGTCCCGGCGGACACGGCGATTGCCCATGTTTCGGGTTCTCTCAATGCGGTCGTCGCCGACGGCGACTTTGTCGGAACCATTGTTCATGAAGGTGCCGGCGCGGGTGCCGGGCCGACGGCTTCCGCCGTAGCGGCCGACATTATAGATATCGCTCGGGGGTTCCGTGTGCCGACCTTCGGAGTGCCGGCGAAACAATTGAAAACCTTCCCCTCCGTTCCCATGCAGAAGCATTCTGGGGCCTATTACATCCGCTTGATGGTGGTCGATAAACCCGGCGTATTCGCTAATATCGCGGACTCACTCCGGGATCATGCGGTGTCCATGAAATCCGTGTTGCAGCGGACCCGTGACCCCGGTGAGGCGGTGCCGGTGGTGATGACCATGCACGAAACCGAAGAAGCCTCCATGACCAGGGTGCTGGAAGCAATCGACGCCATCGGCGCGGTTGTCGAGCCGCCCCGGATGATCCGAATCGAGTCTCTTTAGAGCAAATTCCGAGCGGATGGACTCATCCGCGACGACGCATTTGCATCCAAATAAAAGGGCTGGCCTTCCAAGCGGTTGAGGTCAACAATATAGGCCATGATCAGCAAAACCATAGCGAACCGGAACCTGGCGCTGGAGACTGTCCGGCTGACCGAGATTGCCGCCATCGCGGCGGCGCAGTTCATGGGCGGCGGTGACGAAAAAGCCGCCGATCAGGCCGCCGTGAAGGCCATCCACAAGGCTTTGAACGGGCTGGATTTCTACGGCACCATCCGCATCGGCGAAGGCTCGTCGGATGAAACCGACAAGCTATTTGTCGGCGAAAAGGTCGGCACCGGCGAGGGCCCCAAGATGGACGTGGCGGTGGTCGCCCTTGAAGGCAAGAGCATCGTCGCCCGGGGCGGCCTCAATGCCATTACGGTGATCGCCATGGCCGATGATGGCGGGCTGCTCACCGTGCCCAACATCTACATGGATAAAATCGCCGTTGGTCCGGGCCTGCCCGAAGGCATTATCGATCTCGACAAGGAGCCGGGCGAGAACCTCCAGGCGCTGGCCGAGGCCAAGGGCGTGGCGGTGTCCGACCTCGTGGTTTGCATGCTGGACCGGCCGCGCCACGGGGAAATGATCGCCAAAATACGCGACGCCGGCGCGCGCATCCGGCTGATCCTGGATGGCGACGTCATCGGTGTGATCGCGACCTCTCAGGCGGAAGCCGGCGTCGATATGTATTTAGGCATCGGCGCGGCTCCGCAAGGGGTGCTGGCGGCAGCGGCGCTGAGGGGCGTCGAGGGGCAGATGCAGGGTCGGTTAGTGTTCCGCAATAACGATGACAGGGCGGCGGCCCGAGAACTCGGCATCGAAGACCCGGAACAAAAATATTCGGCTGGGGAAATGGCTTCGGGCAATGTTACCTTCGCCGCGACCGGCGTCACCCACAGCGCCATGCTGGAAGGCGTGCGCCAAATTCCCGGAGGCTGCTCGACCCATTCCATGGTCTGGCGCTCTATGACGGGAACGCTGCGTTTTATCCAGGGCCATCATACCTTTGACCGCTGGCCGGACATTCCCTGACATGGCGGGACAAGCGTCGTCCGCCAATCAATCCGCTGGGCCCGCTGGGCCGGAGTTATTCCTTGGCGTCGAGACGTCGCTCTCGGGCAAACGCTGGATCATGCGCGGTGGCGATGACCGCCTGTCCATGGCTATGGCGCAGCGTTACAACTTGCCGGATGTCGTCGCCCGGGTGCTATCCGCCCGGGGCGTCGGGCTGGACGACGTTGACGGATTTCTTAATCCTACGCTGCGCGGCCTGATGCCCGATCCCAGCCTTCTCAAGGACATGGACGTTGCCGCCGAACGGTTGGCCGGGGTCATCATGCAAGGCGAGAAGATCGGTATTTTCGGCGATTATGATGTTGACGGGGCGACCTCGTCGGCCTTGTTGGGGCGTTTCCTGCATGCCGTTGGCGGGCAATTCGAGACCTATATCCCCGACCGCCTGACGGAAGGCTATGGCCCCAACACTCCGGCCCTGCTGAAACTAAAAGACCGGGGTGCTGCCGTCGTCGTCACCGTCGATTGCGGGACATCGTCCCATGAGCCGATCAGTGCTGCTCATGAGGCGGGTCTGGATATTATCGTCGTCGATCATCACGTGGCCGAGGCTACGCTGCCGCCGGCCATCGCCGTCATCAATCCCAACCGCATGGATGACGACAGCGGACAGGAACAATTGGCGGCGGTCGGCGTGGCCTTTCTTCTCATCGTCGCGGTCAACCGCGCTCTGAGGACTGCCGGATGGTTCGATGCGCGCCCGGAGCCGGACCTGACGCAATGGCTGGACATTGTGGCGCTGGGTACGGTTTGCGATGTGGTGCCTTTGAGTGGGCTCAACCGGGCCCTGGTGAAGCAGGGGCTAAAGGTCATGGGGCGGCGGATGAACCCAGGTTTGCGCGCGCTCGGCGATGTTGCCGGATTGATGGAAGCGCCCGATACCTATCACGCCGGGTTCGTGCTTGGGCCGCGCATCAATGCCGGCGGGCGCATCGGCGCGCCGGATTTGGGCAGCCGTCTTCTCGGTACCGACGACGACGCGGAGGCCCGGGACATCGCCAAGCGTCTTGATGACCTTAATTTGGAACGTAGGGATATTGAGGCGTCTGTGCTGAAAGCCGCCGTCCTGGACGTGGAAGGATTGGGCGAAGACGCCGGCCCAATCATCATCGCCGCCGGCGAGGGCTGGCATCCCGGCGTCGTCGGCATTGTCGCCAGCCGACTGAAGGAGCGCTTCAACCGCCCGGCCTGTGTCGTGTCGCTCGACGGCGACACGGGTCTGGGTACAGGGTCCGGGCGCTCGGTGTCCGGTGTCGATCTCGGCGCCGCCATCATCGCGGCGCGTCAATCCGGGCTGTTGATCAAGGGCGGCGGGCACAAGATGGCCGGCGGCTTTACGGTGGAACAGGACAAGCTTCCCGCGTTGCAGGCTTTCTTAAGCGAACGGGTGGCCCGGGATGTCAAGGAAGGCGGCATCCTCCCGAGCCTGTACCTAGACGGCGCCATGAAAGCGCAGGCGGCCAATATGGATTTGCTGGAAACTCTGGCCCAAGTCGGCCCCTTTGGCTCCGGCAACCCGGAACCCCGGTTCGTTATCCCGTCGGCGACGTTGTCTTATGCCGCCGTTGTCGGCGACCGCCATGTCCGGGGGTTTATCACCAATGAGGGAGGCGGCCGTCTGGCGGCGATCTCGTTCAATTCCCTGGATACACCCTTGGGCCAGGCCCTGTTGAAAAGCGACGGCGCGCCGTTGCATATTGCCGGGCGGCTGAAGGCCAACATCTGGCAGGGCAAAACCTCGGCGCAACTGCATATCGATGACGCGGCTCCGGCGTGGTAGGCTGGCGGGTAACAGGGTAGGGGGTTTGCATGCTCGATAAGTGGGATATCCGGTTTCTGGTATTGGCCGAACACATTTCCGGCTGGTCCAAGGACCCGTCGACGCAGGTCGGCGCGGTGATTACCCATGCCCGCTCCAAGCGTGTCATTTCCATGGGCTTTAACGGGTTTCCCGCCGGCGTCGAGGATACCGCCGAACGCTTAGGTGATCGCGCGACCAAATACGAAATGGTCGTCCATGCCGAACAAAACGCCTTGATGTTCGCCGGCGAGCGCGCCGAGGCGGGGACACTGTACGTTCATCCCCTACCGCCGTGCGCGCGGTGTGCTGTGATGATCATTCAGGCCGGGATCAAACGCGTCGTCTGCGACCAGCCCGATTTCGAGCACGAACGCTGGGGCGAGGCGGCGAAAATCGCCGATACCATGTTCCGCGAGGCCGCCGTAGACGTCGATTACCGCCAACCGGAATGACCATCACCATCGCCCCCCTGACGCCCGCCATCGGCGCCAAGATCACCGGTGTTGATCTGGCTCGCGGCCTGGATGACGAAACTTTTGCCCGTATCCATGAGGCGGTGCTTAATCAACTGGTGCTGTATTTCCCGGACCAGGACGTACCGCCGGCGGCCCAGGTTGCTTTTACCGAGCGCTTTGGCCCTGTCGAGCCGCATCCGTTGAAGGCGCGCGATGGGCATCCTGATTATGCCGGTCTGCTGGTTCTGGAGAACGCTCCGGAAACGCGCGCCGCGCGTAACGATTTCTGGCACTCGGACATTTCATGCGCGCCGGCGCCGCCGTCCTTTTCCGTGCTGCACGCCCTCATTGTTCCAGAGGGCAGGGGCGACACCATGTTCTGCAACATGTACCGGGCTTGGGATGCCCTGCCGGATGATTTGAGAATGCGCCTCGATGGCATGAGCGCCGAGCATTCGGGTGAGGCTATCCGCCGGCGCAATAACGCCGCCGACACGGACGGCGCCAAAGACATCGAGGTGCCGCCACCGGAAACCCACCCGGTCGTCCGCCGCCATCCCGAGACCGGCCGCCGAGTGCTTTATACCAATTGCTTCTTCACGACCCGGTTGGGCGATATGACGGAGCAGGAAAGCGCCCCCCTGCTGGCCGACCTGGAGAAGCGCGCAACGACGCCCGGCAACGTCTATCGCCACCGCTGGCGGCCGGGTGATGTGCTGATCTGGGACAACCGCTGCACCATGCATTACGCCGATTACGACTACGATGAGAACGAGCTCCGCCGGATGCACCGGACCACGGCTGCGGGCGATCGTCCAATGGCGTAATAGGGGACTATGTATCCAGTATCTTTTCGACCCGGTCGGCTTCCAGGCGGTAGGGTTCTCCCATGCCGGAGCCCAGCAACGGTTTCAGATAGTCCACAAATGCGCCGGTGATGTCGGAATTGGAATCGGCGATGAATTCATCGGCCATGACCTTGGTCTTGCCGGCAACGGCTTCGAGCTCACTCAGTTTGTATTCGGCGGCGTAGGTTGCGCCCTCTGCGGTACGGTGGATGGTCACCGTGCCGTCACGATCACCGTCATGGGCGTAGCCGGCGGCGACTTCACCGACGGCGCGGGATTCACGCTGGTCGACGTCGGACACGCAACCCATGAACGAGCGTTGCAGATAGCCGAAAGTATCGCCGCGCACCCGTTTCATGCCGGTGCCTTCGCGGATGGAATCGCACAGAAGGTCGGCCAGCGCGCCGATGCCGGATAGCTGCACATTGCCGTGGGCGTCTTTTTCCACGTTTTTGGCCAGCTTGGTGGCGATAAGGTCCCCCGACTCGTCGTGGATGCCTTCCGAGACCGCGATCACGCAGCGACCGTATTTATCATTGGCCGCTTTTACGTCGGAAATGAAGGTCTCCATGGAAAATTCCCGTTCCGGCAAATAGACCAGATGCGGGCCGTCGTCATCGAACTTACGGCCCAGCGCCGCCGCCGCGGTCAGGAACCCGGCGTGGCGGCCCATGACGACACCGACGTAGACGCCCTGCAAAGCCCGGTTGTCCAGATTGACGCCGGCAAAGGCGCTGGCGACGAAGCGGGCGGCGGAGGGAAAGCCCGGCGTGTGGTCGTTGACGGGCAGGTCGTTGTCGATGGTTTTCGGGATGTGGATGCAGCGCAGCGGGTAATCGGCACCGATGGCTTCCTCGGCCAGGATGCGCAATGTGTCCGATGAATCATTGCCGCCGATATAACAAAACGTGCCGATGTCATGCGCCTTCAGGACCTTGAAGATTTCCTGGCAGTATTGTTGGTCCGGCTTGTCACGGGTCGAGCCGAGCGCCGAGCAGGGAGTCTTGGCGACGTTTTCAAGGTTCTCGGTGGATTCCAGGCTGAGATTGATAAAGTTCTCACCGAGGATGCCGCTGACGCCGTGAAAGGCGCCATAAACCGCTTCCACATCATCATATTCCCGGAATTTTAACACCGCCCCGACAAGAGATTCGTTGATCACGGCTGTCGGGCCACCGCCCTGGGCGATGAGGACTTTTCTATTGGTCATGAAGTGCATCCTTTAAGATTTTTCTCGGCGCTGTCGGCCGATTGACGATTATTATAGGACAACGATTTTATAAAGAAGCGGCGGGTATGTGCAAAGCCTCAATAGGGGCGCCGGAAATTTTGAAAATACATCAACAGGGGCTTGATAAATCCACGCCAGACGTATACCACCCTCAAGCCTTGTCGATGGCTCTTGCGACCCCATCGTCTAGTCTGGCCTAGGACACCAGGTTTTCATCCTGGCAACACGGGTTCGAATCCCGTTGGGGTCGCCATTTCTTTCCTGCCTATTTCAATGTTTTCTGCTGCTCGCGTGTATGTGAATTCAAATTTTATACTTAATCAGGGTGGAATGCGTGATTGTCGCCCTGTCCGATCTGGAGCAGCTATGAAATATGTTTTGCTGTTAGCCTTTATCCTGGTTTGGCCTTCCGCCCTAATCGCTGCGGAAGGGCAGAGCCGGCCCATCGATATCGACCAGCTCATGCAGGATCTCCGCGATCTGGATTCCAGCCTGGATAGGAAAGGGGATCACGTGGTCGGCGAGCATATGTGCTAGTCGGTTTTCCGCCTTCGCCAGTCCCACGGTATTTCGAACGTACCCTTCCACATTCCGTGACGGCGTTTTCGCGCGGTTTCCATTTTAGCACCGTAGCCCGCGGGATCGCCGGGAATTGGCAGCGCCCATCCGGTGTAGACCATATTAGCGCCGACATCGAAGCCACCCGCTGAACATCGGGCGAG
>Ga0114996_10009495_pt1 | contig 10663 bp, 10 predicted proteins | sample ArcticOcean_MG_C_4_FD_87039 | JGI IMG/M metagenome (GOLD analysis project Ga0114996, IMG submission 87039) | Marine microbial communities from western Arctic Ocean - ArcticOcean_MG_CB4_134 | ecosystem: Environmental > Aquatic > Marine > Oceanic | place: Arctic Ocean: Canada Basin | collected... | reverse complement strand
CTGATGTCCTGGCCAAGCGACTTGGTCAGCGCATAGAGGTTCGTCCCGGGCTGTGGGGGCACGTCCGGCCCGATACCATGGTCCAGGTCTTCGTAGGCTGGGCCGGTGATCGTGAAGTGGGGGCCAGTGTTGATCACTCGACGAATCCCATGCACGAGAGCCGCCCTTGCCGCGTTGTAGGCACCCCTGGCGTTCACATCGAATGCGATATTGCGATCACGCCGCAGTACCGACAAATTGATGATGGCATCCATACCTTTTGCGACAGATATAACCCCATCCAGATCCCCCGCGTCTACCTGGCGATACTCGTGGGGCGTCTCCATCTCGTCCATGACATCTGTCAACAGCAGCTTGTGCTCGCCCTCCAGCGCAGACACGACGTAGGGACCCAGCATCCCGTTTGCTCCAAGTATGAGGACATTCATGCTAGCCCCTCTCTGCAGGAGAGTATTCAAAGAAATTCATCGCGTTGTTCGTTGTGTACCGGGCCTCTGGAACCGCCGACTGGATGTGCAGCACCTTCCAGTCCGGACCCGCTGCCAACCGCAGGGCTGCCATGGCCCGTTCAACCGCCTGGGCTGCGTCGTCGAAATAGAGAGCCGATGATGACCGCACCTCTTCGCTTTCATCACCCCAGACCAGATCGCCCAGCCTCAGGCAGATGATGCCCATCTTGCGCTCCCGTCCGAACTCCCGGCACACGGACTCGCTCAGATGGGGCGAGAGCACGTCCAGGTCTGTCGTCGGCACCGGACGCCACGTCTCGGTAACCGTCATGTCCTCGTCGTAGCCATCCAGCACTTGCAGCGAGCTCAGGAGCACCACCCGGGCCACGCCTTCTTCAGCGGCTGCCCACAGCAGGTTGTAGGTGCACCGCATCGCCAGGTCGAGACGATCAGACTCGTTTTCGCCCAACCCCGTGTCGGCACCATGCACGATAGCGTCCATGCCACGCACCAGATCGTTGGTGGCGCCCGTGTGGCTGAGCGTCGCAGTCTCCACCGCATAGCCGTCGCCGGCCGGCAGCTCGCCCCTGTCCGTCAGCACTACATCGTGCCTGACCGACAGCGTCTTCGCCAGGTCTCGAGCCAGCCGCGTCGCCCCGCCTGTGATTAAAACTCGCACTCGTATAGCTCCTTGTCGGAATTTGCTCTAAAATACTACCCCAACAGGCTGGGTTCAACCATCACGCGCCGTGAGGAGCAATTCATGACCAAGACCATCACAGTATCCCCCGAGGTCAAGCAGAAGCTAAGCCACTGGTACGATGCCGATCTTCTCGATGGCGTATCGGTCGTCCAGGGCTCTATCCCCGGGCGACTATTCGGCACGTTCGGCCAGTACGCCGTCACCATCAACGGCACAGTGCACCTGACCTCTAGCGCGGATGACCTCGAATCGGACAAGGGAACCGTTCTACTGGGCCACGAGTGCTTCCACGTTGTACAGCAACAACAAATGAGCTGGTGGCGCTTCCTGGTAAAGTACGTCGTAGGCTGGCGTCCCTCCCACATCAAACACGGGTCGCGACACCCCCTCGAAGCACCCGCGTATGAACGCGGTCGCGAAATACTCCGCGCTCTCCGGCAAGAATAATCTCCTCTCCCTTGAGGGAGAGGACTAAGGTGAGGGTGATTCCCCCGCGCCGCTCCACCAGCCAAGGCCTACAATCACAAAACCGCTCCCACTAATCTCAGGAGGCAGCCCCAATGTCCACCACGGCCCAGCGACCCAGCAAGAGCCAGCTCTGTTCCATTTACTCGCGCGAGATCGGCGAAGACCCCGCCGGCTCCGCCCCGAGTTGGCAGAGCTGCCTCGTCCTGGAATTCCCCAAACCGTGGAAGGACGAGGTCACGGACTCGGCCCACTTCCCCACCGAGGTGTCAGACGCCCTGGCCAAAGCAGAAGCAGAGGGCCGTCCCGTAAGGCTCCAATGCGTCACACCTGACCTCGAGTACACGGCAGCGGGACACACCAGAGTCATGCTTTTCTACAGGGATCCAGAGCCCTCCGCCGCTTTTGGCAAGATTGACTATGCCGTCCCAAACGACCAAGCAGCCGATCTTGCGACGGCAATTATCGAAAACTCCCACGCTCTCCAAAAGTACGACGAGTACCGGGATGAAACAGATGGCGTCAGAGACATCCTTGTCTGCACCCACGGCAGCCGAGACACCTGCTGCGCTACCTTCGGCATCCCCATCTACCAGCTATTGCGCCAGGAATACGGCCCCGCCCTGGACGGACGCCTGCGGGTCTGGAGGGCCAGCCACCTAGGCGGACACCGTCTGGCCCCAAACATCGTAGACCTGCCCGAAGGCCGCAACTGGGTCCGCCCCGATATCTCGCAACTCGACGCATTGGTATACCGCCGAGGGAACGTAATCGACGTCAGCTCCCTCTACCGAGGATTGGTCCGTCTGGACACCCCATTCGAGCAGGCCGCCGAGGGGGCAGTGCTGATGCGAGAGGGCTGGGGATGGACCGGCCGGCAAGTTTCGACGAGTATCGTGGAGTCCTCAGAGAAGCAGGCGCGCGTGAGAGTCGAGGCAACGGACGAGGACGGCGGCAAGCCCACTGCCTACGACGTGACCGTCGCCGTGAGCGGAATGGTACAAACCGTCGCCTGCCTCACCGGTGAGAAAAAGGCCATCGAGGAGCAGTACACAGTCACCAGTCTGGTATCCCTGTAGTCCTGCCGTCTCTGGAAAACTCCACCCGAAATTGGGTGGAGTTAGTGTTGACATCATTTTAAAGTTAGCGTAGACTTAGTTTTGTAATAAGCACGTACACAGCCCCCACCGGTGTGCGTGCTATTTTTTGTATAGGGGGCCTCAGTGCCAGCGATTTCCAGAACCGTCACGGCTTACGTCGGAATCCTGTTGATCCTCGTCTCCATGGCGCTTGTCGCCTGCTCGCAAGACTCTACCCTCGTCGTCTACTCAGGCCGTAGCGAATCCCTGGTGGAACCCGTCGTGGAGTTGTTCCGCGAATCGACCGGCATCGCGGTCAACGTGAAGTACGGGAGCACCGCGGAAATCGCAGCAACCCTGCTCGAAGAAGGCAAGAACTCCCCCGCAGACGTGTTCTTCGCACAGGACCCCGGTGGTCTCGGGGCAGTCGTCGACATGCTCAGCACGCTTCCAGACGAGATACTGGCCCCGGTTCCATCCTGGGCCAGATCGCCCAACGGCGACTGGGTTGGCGTATCCGGACGCGCCAGGGTCGTGGCATACAACACCGACGAAGTGGACCCGTCAGAGATGCCAGACACGATGGAGGGTTTTACAGACCCTCGTTGGAAGGGACGCATCGGGTGGCCGCCATCCAACGGCTCCTTCCAGGCAATGGTCACCGCAATGCGTGTCCAGTGGGGCGAGGAGGCTACCAGGGAGTGGCTTGAAGGCATCATAGCCAACGAGCCTATTGCATACCCCAAGAATACACCCACGGTCGCAGCAGCCGCCACCGGCGAAGTTGCGGTCGGTTTCGTCAATCACTACTACCTTCACCGCTTCCTCCAAGAAGAAGGGGAGGGATTCGGAGCCCGCAACCACTACCTGACCGGCGGCGGACCCGGAAGCGTCGTCCTCGTCGCTGGCGCGGGAATACTGGAGACCACCGAGAATCGTGACGATGCCGAAAAGTTCATGAAGTTCCTACTATCTACGGTCGCTCAGCAGTACTTTGCAGCTCAGACCTTCGAGTACCCTCTCGTCGACGGCGTCGCGATCGACAGCGCCCTGCAGCCACTATCTGGACTCCAGAACCCGGATGTCGATATGGCGTCCCTTGACGACCTCAAAGGCACACAGGCACTACTCCGCGATCTGGGCATCATCCCGTAGCAGTCCTCAACACCTATGAACAAGCCCCTATCCTCGACACATATCCCCATAGGCAGCAGCCAGCAAAGCGGCACAGCCGGGAATGGGCGCTGAGATGGCCGCCACCGAGCAACGAGCGCTAGCCGGCCCGAGGGAAGCTCCCTCCTTGCTTGGTCTATGGCGTACCATCCGGACCAACGGTCCACCGCTCTTTGTATCCCTGCCCGCACTGCTCATAGCCATCGCGATGGCACTGCCTCTCCTCTACCTCGTGATCCGAAGTGTAGGGGCCAGCTCCGAGGCGTGGGATTTGCTGCTTCGCCCCCGAACGGCGCAAATCCTGGGGCGCTCCATGTTATTAGTCACGACGGTGACCACCCTATGCCTCGCCATCGCGCTGCCCCTCGCCTGGCTCACCGTCCGCACCGACCTGCCCCTGCGCCGCACCTGGGGCGTCCTGACAGCCCTGCCCCTGGTCATCCCAAGCTACGTCGGAGCGTTTCTAGTCATATCCGTACTCGGGCCAAAGGGCCTCGTTCAGGGACTGCTGTCCGGCCCCTTCGGAGTCGACCGCCTCCCAAACATCTACGGCTTCGCCGGCGCCACGATGACTCTTACACTACTCAGCTACCCCTACGTGCTGCTGACTGTCCGCAGCGTGCTGGCAAACCTCGACCCTGCCCTGGAGGAGTCTGCCCGCAGTCTGGGGGCCGGACCTATGCGCGTCCAGTTCCGGGTCGTGCTACCACTGCTGCGACCCGCCGCAGCCTCAGGCGGCCTCCTGGTAGGCCTGTACACCCTCGCCGACTTCGGGGCAGTGTCCTTGTTGAGGTACGAGACCTTCACATGGGCAATCTACCAGCAGTACCAGTCCGCATTCGATCGCTCCATCGCGGCGGTCCTCTCCCTCGTACTAGTCGCCCTCGCCGTCGGCGTCCTACTGGTCGAAGCGAGGTCGCGTGGGAAGATCCGCTATCACCGGTCCACACCAGGGGTAAGACGCCTGCCCAGGATCGTCCATCTGGGAAAATGGCGATGGCCTGCCCTGGCGTTCTGCGGCGCAATTGTGCTGTTCGCCCTCATATTGCCAATGTCCGTACTGGGCTACTGGGTCGTACGAGGAATGGCATCCGGAGAAGGTTTTGACGCCCTCTGGAGCGCCACGTGGAACTCTGTATTCGTATCGGCGATCGCGGCGGTTGTAGTCGCCGCCCTATCGATCCCAGTCGCGGTCTTGGCCGTGAGATATCCGAGCCTGCCAAGTCGCATCATAGAGCGACTAACGTTCACGGGATACGCGCTGCCCGGTATCGTCGTGGCCCTGGCGCTGGTGTTCTTCGGTACCACGCTCGCCCTGCCCATCTACCAGACTATCTGGCTACTTCTGATCGCCTATATCGTGCTATTCTTCCCAGCTGCTCTAGGCGCAACCAGGTCGGCCCTGCTGCAGGTCAGCCCTCGTCTCGAAGAGTCGGCGAGGGGGCTCGGTCGCGGACAGCTTCGCACCTTGAAGGACGTTACGGTGCCACTGATGCGCTCAGGAGTGGCCGCCGGGGCCGCTCTCGTTTTCCTAATCACAATGAAGGAACTCCCCGCGACACTTATCCTGGGGCCATTGGGCTTCAAAACCCTGGCCACATCGATATGGTCCGCCTCCTCCGAGGCCTTCTTCGCCCGCGCTGCGGCGCCGGCCCTGGTGTTGATATTACTGTCGTCGGTGCCCATGGCGCTGCTGATGCTGCGCGATAGAAAAGTACGCCTGTGACCGCCCCAGTTGTCGAGTGCGTCGATGCATCAAAGAGCTTTGGTGGTGTTTCCGCGGTCGATCGAGTCTCATTTGCCCTAGAACCCGGAGAGATCCTCTCCATACTGGGAACTAGCGGCTGCGGGAAGACCAGCGTGCTCCGCCTGATAGCCGGCTTCGAGGCCCCGGACGAAGGCGAAATACGGATCAAGGGTCGAGTCGTTTCCGCCGATCACACCCTGGTACCGCCAGAAAAACGGGGCGTCGGGATGGTGTTCCAGGAGTACGCCCTGTTCCCACACATGACGGTTCTCCAAAATATCGCCTTCGGCCTCGCGAACATCTCCGAGCAAGAACAACGCAGCAGACTCTCCGAAATACTGGAGTTAGTACGGCTCACCGAACTCGAACGCCGCTACCCCCACGAGCTCTCCGGAGGACAGCAGCAACGCGTCGCGCTGGCCCGCACCCTCGCGCCGAAGCCTGTAACCCTCCTACTCGATGAGCCCTTCAGCAACGTCGACGCCACGATGCGGGACGACCTGCGCCATGAGGTCAACTCCATCCTTCGCGAGAGCGGCATCACCACCATGTTCGTCACCCACGAGCGCGAAGAGGCTTTCGCGATGGCAGACCGCGTGGCGGTCATGAGCAATGGGAAATTCGACCAGATCGACACACCGGACGCCCTCTACCACGCACCCGCTACCAAAAGCGTCGCGCGTATGGTGGGCACTTGCGATTTTCTGGACGGAGTAGTGAGCGGGGGACGCATCCAGACCGAGCTAGGAAGCCTTGGCTGGGAGCCGAACGGACATGACTATCCGGACGGAACGCCAGTAGACGTCCTTGTCCGCCTCGACGACTTCCAGATCGCCCCAGACCCGAAAGGCACCTCGATCGTGACCTCACGAGAGTTTCGTGGAGACGAGATAATCCTGGTCGTCCGCACCCCGTCAGGCGCAGAGCTAAGATGCCGCCGCCACCACTACTCCACACTACCCCCAGGAACAAACATCACCCTATTCCCAACCAAGGCATCCCCATTCGTAGCTTTCCCTCGAGCGGTACAACCGGGTTTGACGCACTAGTGCCCTGCGGAATTGTCCCGCAGGGCTTTTGACACCTGCATGAATCATCGGACAATGGCGGAATCGGTGAATCGGCTGGTGAACCGGGGTGTGCAGAGGGGCGGAGCCCCTTTGCCGGGTGTGTGAGGGTGTCCCTCACATTCAGCTTTTTTTCTTTTTTTCAAAAGAGGCGCGGGTAGTGCGCCAGCCCCATTCCCCTACTCTTCCTCATCACTCACATGCCGCGACGCCCCCAACAAACTCTCGGCAAACGCCCGCAATTCATCCGCGTCCACCCCCACAGGCCCGACCGCCGACTCACCCTCGGCCTGACGCAACAGATCGGCAAGCCCGCCCTCGCGCTCCCGAATCCGCGACTGCATGATAATCAGGTTAGTCAGCGCCCCCTTTAGCTGGCCTGCGGAAGAATCATCATCCGCCCGATCCACGGCTTGCTGCAACGCAGTGAGCAGCCGCAACCGAAAAGCCCCCCACTCATAGGTGCGCTCTAGCAGCCACGACAACTCGTCCACACCAACACCCGCGCCATCCGGCCCCAGAGCAGCCTCCACATACCTGTCCACAACATCACCGTCTTCCATACTCATAGAGCACATCCTCCCCGGAACAACCCTCGAGTCCGGTCTCACCTTCCAAACCACCCTACCAAGCCCCACTAAAGTCGCGTGTGCACCCACCCCGCCCCCCTAAGCGTGCGCAGCACCTAGAAGATTTGGGCTGTGCCGCTTGGCAAAAATACCTCGACCGTGTCCGGGTCACGGTAACCTGCGATCTCCGTCGGCACCACACCCGGGCTCTCCAGCGCCGCCCGAACAATCAGCTTGTTGAAAAACGAGACCGTATCGGCCTGGTAGTACTCCTCAACAGGCATCCACAGGCACTCCTCGATCTCCTCATCCTGCTTCGTGATCTCGAAACTAAGAGGCTCCAGGCGACACACAAAGTAAATATCGGACCTGCCGTAACGGTACCCGTGCATGTTCCTCAGGCACGCCAAAGACATGAACCGTGACTCAATACCGGTCTCCTCGAGCACCTCCCTCACAACGCCCTCGACAAGGTGCTCCCCCACATGCAGCGCACCCCCGGGCAGCTTGTAGTAGCGCCCCTGCCCAACTCGACCCTTCTCGTGCACAACTAGCAGTTCGTTGGAGTCGTTCACGACAACGCCGCCAGCGCCAATATAGTGGGACGCATAGGGAGGAACGAAGGCCCGTTCCACCAACTGCAAGGTCAACATCAGGTAGTCATCCGTGGTGTGGTGATACACAAAACCATAATCCACCGCGATCGGAACCAGCGCTGCCTTGTCGAGGGCCAGCTCGAGCCACACGACCTTGTAACCCTGGGATCTCCATGAGGCCAGCGAGCTCACAAGCAGCCGCTGGAACTCCTCCCGAGAGGCCGGAAAATCATCCGGGGTAATAATCACGCCGCCGAAAGGATTAGTAGTGTGAGCGAATTCCGCCATGTGTCTCGCCTCATAGCGCCCGGACGGCGCTCCGTTGTATAGTTTGCTGGGCCTGGACCAACCGGCAGTATATGCGCGCCCGCAGGCCGGGTCAAAGAGTCGGCTATTATACAATCAGTCCAGACCTGCAAAGCAGCCTAGGGGGAACACGATGGCAACAATTCTTGAACGCTACACCACCAAGTTTCGAGGCTCTTCAGCGGCCTTCGAACGTGGCAAGTCCGTAATCCCAGGCGGCGGACACCAATCGAGGGTCGTCAACCCTCACCCTATTTTCATCAATGAGGGCCACGGCGCCGTTAAGTTCGACGTGGACGGGAACGAGTTGATCGACTACATGATGGGTTTCGGCGCACTCCTGCTCGGACACGCCGACCCCGATGTTACCTCAGCCGTGGCAGCCCGCCTGGGCAAGGGAACCCACCTGGGCGCGCTTTCAGAGCTTGAAATCGACTGGGCAGAGCTGGTCACGGGCCTGATCCCATCCGCCGAGCAAGTCCGCTTCACCGGATCAGGCACCGAATCCACCCTGCTAGCCCTCCGCCTGGCCCGCGGCCACACCGGCAAGACCAAGGTCGTGAAACTCCGTGAGCACTTCCACGGCTGGCACGACTACCTATCGATGGATTCGGGCATCAACACCCAGGTCGGCATCCCGGACGAGACCCTGTCCACAATAGTAGTAATTGAGCCAACCCTCGACGCCCTTTCGACCCTCCTGGAAAGAGACACGAACATCGCCGCCGTGATCATGGAGCCCACAGGCGGCCACTGGGGCCAGTTCCCGCTCCAGAACCCCAGCTTCCTGGAGGGCGTACGCAAGCTCACCACCGAACATGGCGTCATCATGATCATGGACGAAGTGATCTGCGGATTCCGGATGTCACGGGGCGGTGCCCAGGGCCGATTCGGCATCATGCCCGACCTAACCACCATGGCTAAGATCGTGGCAGGAGGGCTCCCAGGCGGCGCAGTCGCAGGCAAGGCAGAGATCATGGAGATGCTAGGCGAGGCAGAGCCATCCAGGCGACTGGCGCACCCAGGTACCTTCAACGCCAACCCAGTATCGGCCACAGCAGGCATCACCGCCCTCCGGAAAATCGCCAACGAACCGATCAACGACCGCGCCGATGCGATGGCAGCACGCCTCAAGTCTGGCCTCCGTGACGCCCTCAACCGCACCGAGGTCCCAGGCCAGGTCCACGGCCTCGCCTCGGTCGTCCACATCGCCCTAGGCATCGACGCCGACGACGAGGGCATCTCCACTGTCTCCCACGATGACCTGGCCAAGGCCACGGCAGGCGATCGAGCCTCCATGATCAAGCTAGCAATGCTGAACGAGGGTGTGGACATGATGGGCGGCATAGGCTTCATGGTCTCCGCCGTCCACGACGAAGACCATATCGACCGCACAGCAGAGGCCTTCGAGAGAGCCCTGGTAGCCCTCCGCGAAGAACGCATCATCTAGTTGCGGGTGCTGCGCACGCTTAGTCGGGCGGGGTGGGCATGCCGAGTCCCAGGGTGCCGCTGCGCAAGCTTAGTTGGGCTTGGCGCGGTATCGCCTAGTCCCAGCGTACTGCGTATGCCTATGGGGGCGGACATGCTTCCGCCCCATCTCCAGGGCATTGGTCTACAAGGCGAGTGCAAATGGGCTCGCTACGCCGGTAGCACAGGGTCCTTTTTTGCAACGCAGACGATCGGGTAGGATTTCACCCATCCTGGATCCCAGGATTCAGAAAATCCAGGTTGAATCCACCCCCGTCTTGCGCTAGCATTGCATTACCTCAGGAGTTTGCACCGATGAATATCGCCTAGAGTCGCGCTGGTCGAGCCGACGGAAAGTCTCCCGGCTTTCTGGCATTCACACCGAATGCCTCGACACGTTCGCTGCCTCTAGGTCTGCCCTCCCTGCCCATTGTGGGTACATGGTGTACCTCGTCTTCCCGCGAACATGCCGCCAGGACTCCCTGCTCGACCGCGCGACTGCGTGTTCCCTTTTCTTCGGGTTCAGCAGGGGGTCCACCATGTTCAAAGCCAGCCCTATCCGTCCATACATCGAGCTTCTTTCGAGCTACTTGAAACCGCTTCGCTCCAGGATGTGGGCGCTTGCCGTCCTGCTACTCGGAGCGATCGGACTACAGTTCGCCGGGCCGCAGGCCGTTCGCTACTTCATTGACACCGCGCAGACGGGGGGAGACTTGAGCGCGTTATACGCGGCCGCTGCCTTGTTTCTGGTATTCAATTTGGCGAGTCGGGCCCTTGGAGCGCTCACAACCTATATTGGCAACGATGTCGCCTGGCGTGCCACAAACAGCATGCGGTCCGACCTGCTGCTGCACATCCTGAACCTGGACATGTCCTTCCATACCGAGCACACACACGGAGAGTTGGTGGAGCGCGTCGATGGGGATGTCGGCCTCCGATGGCTTCTTCGGGGTAAGGGTGATGTCGAGTCTTCAAAGGAACCTTTTCAAGGGCATCATGTCCAGCCGCCCGCCAGTAGGAGGTCCGAATCCGGGTGACATGG
>Ga0114996_10009493_pt1 | contig 10664 bp, 4 predicted proteins | sample ArcticOcean_MG_C_4_FD_87039 | JGI IMG/M metagenome (GOLD analysis project Ga0114996, IMG submission 87039) | Marine microbial communities from western Arctic Ocean - ArcticOcean_MG_CB4_134 | ecosystem: Environmental > Aquatic > Marine > Oceanic | place: Arctic Ocean: Canada Basin | collected... | reverse complement strand
TGGCGATCTCGGGCGCTGCAAACGGGTCTGACCTCGAGTCGGCAGTCTCCTATGCGGGACTGCAGTCGCAATATACGCCTTGGCCGGCTCGGGGTGGCAGCATTCGGCTAGGGCTGCTCATCGGCGCCGGTAGCGCCAAGGTCAGCCTGCCTATCGTCGGCACCGAGCTCGCTGCGGACAATTTCGGCGTCGTGGAGCCTGAGATCGTCGGGGTCCTCCCCCTGCGTAGCTTCGCCGCGCTTCGCGCGCAGGTCGGTTATCGATTGGCCTACGGTGTCGAGGATCTCCCGCAAGTCGACGCAAAGTATCTACGAGGAGAGACGGTCACCGTCTCACTGTCGCTGGGACCGTTCTAAGAAACTCGATCGGCGAGCGCTGACAACTCGCGAGTAGTCACCGAGACGGCGGCCAGTCCCGGGGCTTCCTCCCCCTTGAGTTCCTCGATGATGTCCATGAAGCGCTCAACCTCTCGGGCGTGTGAGCGCAGCAACTCGCCTGTGGCCTTCGACAGATCTCCTGAACTAGCAGCCCCCCTCACCGCCGCGACGACGAGGCGTCTGTGGCCCCGGGACAAGTCCGCTGACAGGACCTGTGCGGCACGCTGCTCCCACTGATCGTCCCCGGCAGCTGCGAACGTGCTTCGCCGTAACCAAGGCACGTGGAAGGCCTCTGAGATCTCGTAGTAGATGCGGCCGGTGTCGAGCGTGCTAGCCTCCGTCTCCCGCCCGATCTCGAGGATCTCGAGCAGTTGGTCCAGGAAGCGAAGGGTGATCAGTCGCTGCGAGAACGCCTCGTCCGCACCCACCTCGCGGATTTCATCCACACGCGCTTCGAACAGCGCACGGTCCTCTCCGGTGACGATCTCACCGAACGAGTTCCGGAGCGTGGCGAGTCCCTCGAGATTCTGCTCGACGATGCGGGCAGGCGATACGTCCGCGTCGACGTTGCCCAAGACCCATCGCGCCGTGCGCTCGAGCACCCGCGCCAGGCCAAGCAGCCAGCGATACGTGACGCGTGAGCTCATTGCGCCCTGCGCACCGATCTCGCTCACGAGCGCCCGATGATCGGCCAGTCGTGACGCGACCAGCCAAGCGCGGACGATCTGCTCGGTGCTTCGCCCAGTATCACGTACCAGACGATGCACGAACGTGGCACCCATCAGGTCGACGAGATCGTTCGTCAGCTGGCTCGCGATGATCTCCCGACGCAGACGATGTGACGCGAGGCAGTCGCTCCCAGCCGCGACCATCGCGGGGGGAGGGAAGTAACCCAGCAAATAGCTCTCGGTCACCGGATCGTCGGGAAGACCGCTACGCAGCAGCCGGCTCATCAGGGACAATTTGGAATAGGCGAGCAAGACACACAGCTCGGGCCGTGCCAACGTCTGCCCACGATCCCGTCGTTCATCGAGAACGTCGCCAGTCGGCAGCGATTCGGAGCGCCGGTCCAATTCACCGGCCTTCTCCAGCGCGAACATGAGTTCGCGGAAATCGTCAGCCCCTTCGCTGGATCTGCGGGCATCCAGGGAAACAGCCAGACTCTGCGTCCGGTTGTTCATGAGCACGAGCTCCGCGACTTCTTCCGTAAGCTCTTCGAGAAGCTCGTTCCGGCCGGCGTCGCTCATGCTTCCGCTCGCAACCGCAGGGGCCAGCAGGATCTTGAGATTGACCTCGTGGTCGGACATGTCGACGCCGGCCGAGTTGTCGAGAGCGTCGGTATTGATGCGGCCGCCGTTGAGCGCATACTCGATGCGCGCGCGCTGCGTGAAACCGAGATTCCCTCCTTCGCCGATGACTTCACAGCGCAGGTCCGGAACGTCGATTCGCACATCATCGTTCGACGTGTCGCCGACATCGGCATGGCTTTCAGAACTCGACTTCACATAAGTACCGATGCCGCCGTTCCAAAGCAGCTCCACGGGCGCCCTGAGCACCGAACGGATGAGGGCCTCTCCATCCATGGTGTCGGGCGCATCGTCCGCGAAACCGAGCGCGCGGCGGGCCTGTGGGGTCAACTCGACTTCCTTGGATCCCCGCGGCACGATCATACCGCCCTCACTCAGCAAGCTCGTGTCATAGTCCTCCCAGCTCGATCGCCCGAGCTCGAAGACACGTTTCCGCTCGGCGAACGTCGTCGCGGGATCGGGGTCCGGGTCGATAAAGATGTGCCGGTGATCGAACGCGGCGATCAAGCGGATCTGCTCGGAGAGCAACATCCCGTTCCCGAAGACATCACCACTCATGTCGCCGATACCGACGACAGTGAACGGCTCACTTTGGATGTCCTTGCCTTTCTCGCGGAAGTGGCGCTTCACACACTCCCAAGCACCCCGTGCCGTGATGCCGACCACCTTATGGTCGTAGCCGTTCGAACCGCCAGATGCGAACGCATCGTCGAGCCAAAAACCGTACTCGGACGCGATCGAGTTCGCGAGGTCCGAAAAGGTCGCGGTGCCCTTATCCGCAGCGACGACCAGGTACGGGTCGGCGGGGTCGTACGCCACGACGTTCTCGGGGGGTACAGTCTTGCCGTCGGAGAGGTTGTCGGTGAGATCGAGCAATCCGCGCATGAGCGTCTGGTACTGCGCACGCCCCTCCTCCCATCGCTCCTCCGGGCCCGAAGGCACGACACGGGTCACGAACCCCCCCTTGGAACCGCCGGGGACGATCACCGCGTTCTTCACCATCTGCGTCTTGACGAGCCCAAGCACCTCTGAGCGGAAGTCATCCGGCCGGTCACTCCAGCGGATGCCGCCTCTCGCGACGGTCGAGCCCCGCAAATGCACGCCCTCCATCCGGGCCGAGTGCACCCACACCTCGAAGCGCAGCCTCGAGCGGCGCAGGAACTCCATCTCACGGCAGTCGAACTTGTATGAAATGTAGGGCACGCCGCCGGAACGGAACGTCGGCACCTTGCCACCGTGCTGGTAGAAGTTCGTACGCACTGTCGCGCTAATGAGTTCCTCGAGTCTGCGCAGCGCCCGGTCGGGCGGTAGCGCGCCCACGCTCCGTAGCGACTCGTGGAAGAGCACTCGGATGTCCGAGATCGCGGAAGTCCGCTCTGCCTGCGAATCCCCGGTCGACGGATCGAATTTTGTGGCGAAGAGATCGAGAAGCACCTTCGCGATGCCGGGATATTGCACGAGCGCGGCAGGGATCGACTTACGGCTCGGTACTGCCCCGATCTGAAAAGCGGACGCCGCGTACCCACGTAGCACGTCGACCTCTCGCCAGTGAAGTCCGGCGCTCACTACCAGCGCATTCAAGCGGTCGCTGAGTACATCGCCAGCACGAGCCGCGAGGATGGTCTCCGACAGGTTGGAACCACCTTGGTCGACATCGAGCAATTGTTGCTCAGAATCCTGAACCGCGAAGACGTAGATCGTCGCGACTTCGGACCCCGGGTCCCCCACCGCAAAGGGCTTCGCCGCGATCACTCGAAGCCCCGCATTCTCCAAGATCGGCATGAAGTCCGAGAGGATCAGCCGCTCGCCGCGCAAGAAGACCTTGAGTTCCGTCACCCCCTGGACGCCCGCGACGGAGACCTCGTTGCCGCGATTCGCGAGCGCAATCGACACCCTGCTGCCGTTGGCGGCTAAGGACTCCAGTTCGAGCACGTCGGCGACCGCGATGTCTGGGTCGGTCGCCGCTTGATATTCAGCTGTGAGCGTTGAGCCATAGAGCGCAGCTAGCCTTCGGGCCTCGTCCGACGACTCCAACACCGCCTTGAGGCCCTCTCCCAGGCCGTCCTCCCAGGTACGCGTCAGCAGCGCGACACGATGCTCAATCTGCCTCGGGTCGATCTTCTCGAGCCGCTCGCTCGTGGCGCCGATGTAAAAATGGAGCCGCGCCTGGTCTCCCTCGCCCATCACGAGGTGGTAGTTCAGGACCTCGCCTTGCAGTTCCTCCACAAGAGCGGCCTCGATCGCCTTACGTACCGTCCCGGAGAAACGATCTCGAGGAATGATGACCATCACGGCAGCACCGCGCTTGAGCGGGTCCTCTCGCAGCGTAGCACGCACACCCGATGTGTGGTACGCGTTGAGCACCGTGCGGATGTCACCGCCGATCTCTTCCGCCGAAGTGAGGAACAACTCCTCCTTGGGCAGTGAGTTGAAGATCGTGATGATCTCCTTGTAATCGTGCGACCCCTCAACCGCCTCGGCGCCATCCAGAATCTGCGTGAGTTTCTGACGCAGAATAGGGATGTTCTCGGCGTCCTCTGCGTAGGCCTTCGAGGTGAACAGGCCCACGAAACGGTGTTCGCCGACCACGGTTCCGTCCGCCCTGAGCTTCTTGACCCCGATGTAGTCCATGCGGACGCGACGATGGACCGTCGACTCCGAGTTCGTCTTGTTGATGATCAGCACGGGCCCGGTTTCTACCAAATCACGAACCCCGCCGGACAACTCCGAGAGCGGCACCGGCTCCGCGTAACGCGACTCACGCTCGTTGCGGAGGACACCGAGGCCGGAGCCCGGCTCCACCAGCACGCTACGCTCTCCGCTGGGGCCATCGACCAGGTCGTATCCGCGATACCCGAGAAAGACGAGCCCCCCGTCTCTCAACCACCGTAGGAAATCTTGGATCTCATCGGATTCCTCCCGTCGGTCTTCCAGAGCCCGACCGTGCTCCGCAAGGTCCGCCACCACGGCGTTCACGGCATCGATCATCGGGTTGAAGTCGTCCGTCGCGCGCACGACATCTTGGAGTCGCTTTCTTAGCTCCTGCTCGATGTAGTCGAGTCGTTCTTGATCGTCGACTCTAGCCACTTCGCAGTGCACGAGCGATTCTCTCGCAGCCCCATCTGCTAGCGGTCCGACCGTAACGAGCTCGCCGTGTGCGTCTCGATCGACATCGAAGAGCGGGTACACGATCTGGGAGATCGAGAGTTGCTGCGCGTGCAGGAACTCCCGGATCGTATCTACGATGAAGGGGCGCTCGCTGACATTGGTCCGCACCGTCGTGACCAGACCACCGTCGCCATCGCCTTCGGGGCGATCGGCATTCGATACCACGACATCGACGCGGCCCGGCCTTGCGTTGGCGAAAAAGCGGTACGCGCCCACGACCATATGTGCGAGGTCGTCGGTGTCCCGATCCTGCAGCAGCTCCTGCGGACTCCGGGATAGAAAGATCTCGGCGAAGTCGACTGCCAAGGGGGCCTCCGGTCCGCCAATGATCTGCTCGACCTGCTCGCAGACGGCTCTGACGGCGGGGGAATCCTCTCGCAGTCGGCGATCAGCCGTTTCCGTCGTGTCGCTCATGGGGAAGGGGATGTATGCCTGAGCACGAGTCCTCGGTAACCGGCGTTGAGCACGAGAAAAATGTTGAGCCAACGATACCCGTGAACCTGTTAGCGGGGAACCCGCATCGGCAAGAGAAAAAGCCTCTTACCCTCCGAGTATCGGACGCGAAGGCTCAGGGTCTAAAGGAGCAAAGTCCTCCGCCCTGGTTCACCGTTGCCACAACCACCCTCAGAAAACCGAGGCCAGCGAGGTGCTCTCGGACCGGCTCGGACGGGTATTCACCGCATTCGGCTTCGGACCCGTCCGGCACGTTGAACCAGACGGCAACGTGTGCGATCCCCCTCGTCTCGACCAAGACGTCGGGGTCGAGATCAGAGAGCCCCTGCACGTACGCGGCACGCGCCAACTCGGCCGCAAGAGCCTCTTCCTCGGTCGCGGGTGTCTCCACGAACAACGCAGCCGTAATGAGCGCGATCACGCTTCCGATCACCAAGGTCCCGGCTGTCGAAAAGTTCGAGTAACGGCGGATGACCGACGAGAGCCCCCCAGCCAGCGCGACGAAGAGCCCGATCCTGAACGTCGAGGTAACCGCCATCAGGGGACCACCCACGGGAAGCCCCAGCAGGAAGAGAGTGTCGGATCTAGCCTTCTGCCACGATATCTGCCTAAACCGGTCGTCCACCAGACGCTGAGCATCCGTGGCCGCCTCGTGCAGCAGATTGCCGCACTGCCGGCATAGGTTGGGACGGCCATAATACGTAAAGTCGCAGAACCCGCACTTACCAAATCCGGGGTCCTTTTTTGGCGCTCTCACTCATTGTCCCACCAGGTCCGCTCGTAGGCCCACGCGGCGAATTCCCAGCACTGGGGGTTTGATCTAGCTTCTTCCATGCGTTTCGTCCACCTGGCCGACGTCCACCTCGACACGTCCTTCGCGGGCCGCTCAGCGGCCGTAAGACGTCGACTCCGAGAAGCGTCCCGAGACGCCTTCTCCCGCGCCGCCGGCCTCGCTATTCGGGAAGACGCCAACGCGCTCCTGATCGCCGGCGACCTCTTCGACGGAGACCGACTCTCCTTCCAGACCGAGCGGTTCCTGCTCGAGCAAATGCGCCGCCTCAAGCAGCACGACGTCACAGTAGTATACGCGACCGGAAATCACGACCCAGGGTCGCCGCTCTCGGGCCCACGGCCGCTCGACTGGCCGGCGAACGTGCACGTCGCCTGGGACGCTACGCCCAAGCAGATCCTCATCCATGATCGAGAAGGCGAGCCCGTGGGCTACGTATCGTCTGTGGGCCACGCGAGCGACCAGGAAAAACGTGATCTCTCTCGCCTTCTACCGGCCCCAAAGGGTGATCTGCCAGAAGTGGCGTTGTTGCACACTCAGGTGCATTCGTCCCTCGGTGCAGACGAGCACCACTCGTACGCTCCCTCGGAGCTCACATACCTCATCCGTTCAGGCTTCGACTACTGGGCCCTGGGCCATGTGCACATCCGACAAGAGCTGTCCTTGGATCCTCCGGTTGTGTACGCAGGCAGCCTCGTGGGGCGGACCCATACCGATACCGGGGCCCGCGGAGCACTCCTGGTGGACCTCACCGATCGCGAATCGCCCGAGATCTCCTTTCGGGCCCTGACACCGATCCGGTGGGAAACGATCACGGTCGACCACCTAGAAGGAGCCGATTCCCTCGACCGGCTCGAGCAGCGGATCGAAGCCGCGTGGCGGTCGTTCCGCGAGGAGCAGGCAGCGGCACCGGATATCGAGTGGATGGTTCGTGTCCAACTCGCCGGTCCATGCCCACTCTGGAAGGAGCTCCAGGACGACGAAAACCGAGACGTGCTCGCTCGAGAGTTGGCAGAGGTTCTGGGCGCACTCGACGTCGTGGTCCTGTCGGATCGGATTCATCCCGTCATTGCTACCGATGAGCTTCGGATCCGTACTGACGTGCTCGGCGAGACCCTTCGACTCAGCGACGCGATCCGTCGGGGCGAAGCCCGGCTGAACGGACTCGACGCAGGCGCCCTCGCTGGTGCACCGTCGGAGGACGCCGGGGAGGTCGACGCTTATGTGCGCGAATTGCTGCAAGACGCCGACGGGGAGCTCGCGGCACGCCTGCTGGGATCCGGGGGCGACGCACCTTGAGAATCGAGAGCGTGCACGTACACGCGTTCGGACGACTGAATGACTTCGACTCCGGCGAGGGCGCGCTGCCAGGGCTCGTCGTGGTGCTCGGCCCGAACGAAGCGGGCAAGTCCACGCTTTTCCACTTCCTCACGACGATGCTGTATGGGTTTCACCCTGCCTCCAAAGAGGGGAACCCCTATTTGCCCTGGAGTGGTGAGGACGCTCGCGGCGGCGTACGACTACGCCTCGACGGCGGGGGGTGCGCTCAGGTCGAGCGTCACTTGCGCTCGCAGCCAGGAGGAAAACTCACCATCGACGGCCGCGTCGACGACCTCCGCAATCGTGCTCTGCCGTGGGTCGACCATGTCCCGCGCTCAGTCTTCCGGCAGGTGTTTGCCGTCACGCTCAGCGACCTCGCGGGCCTGGACTCGGAGACGTGGGCGCGCATTCAGGATCGCATACTCGGGTCGATGGGCGCGACCGACCTCTTGCCTGCTCGCAGCGTGGCGGAAGTGCTCGAACAGGAGGCCGGTGGCCTGTGGAAACCTCACCGACGAGGAAACCAGCGTATCAGGATGCTGCAGGACGACGTGCGAACTCTGCGTTCCAAGCGCCGACAGGCGCTCGAGCAAGATCGAGTGATCAGGGGACTCGCCGAGCAGCTCGAACAGACCCGGACTGAGTTGTACGACGCCCGGGAAGCGCGTGAGCGCGAGCGGGTGGCCGTGGAGCGCGTACAAACGTTGACGCCGATCCGAGCCCAACTCCAGCGAATCGTGACGCTCCGGGAAGAGGGGGGGGCAAGAGAGGAGCTACGGCCGCTGCCCTCGGACCCGAGAGAGCATCTTACGGCGCTGCAGTCTCGGTTGCGCGAGCTCGAGAAGAGGACGTCTGAGACCGAGGGAGACCTGACTGAGCCGCAAGCTGCCGCCGCGAGCTACGACGAAAGAGCCCGTTCACTCGTCGAGCGATCTGAGGAGGTCGAGTCCTTCCTGACGCTGACGAGCGGCACTAGCTCGGACCGAACCCGAAATGACCGACTGAATAAGGACACGAGCGATCTCGCCATTCGTATGGGTGAGATGTCGGGTGAACTGCTCGCCGTTCCAATTGCGGACGCTCCAAGAGGAGCCCTCTTGGCACTTTCTGTGCGAGCGTTGCGGGCTCGGTTGCGAGACGCTCGCCGTGCCCGTGAGGAACTGCGCGCATTCGAGGGAAGCGATGCGGCCGCCACGGGAACGAGTCGACCCAGTCCTGTCGCGGCCGTGCTCGTGACGCTCTTCGGAGTAGCTCTCGTGGCGGCAGGCTCTATCTCGAATATCGAGGGTGTGACCGCGCTCGGCGCCGCCGGTGCGGCGATTGGTCTCACGTTGCTGCTCCAGTGGCTGATCCAGTGGCAGAGAGCCCGCACGGGATCCGCGGCCTCGGGGACACGAGCTAGTGCGACGGATGCACTCGCACAGGCGCAGAGACACGAGCGGGAGACCCGCAAGCTCGTACTCGAGCTGCTAAAGGACATCCCCACCGAGCCAGCCCTGCTCGACGAACCGTCGGAAGGCCTCGCTTCCGACTTCGAGCAGCTTCAGGGGCTCATCAGAGATCACGGGGAGCGATCCGAGGAAAGGGATACGCTCGTGGAGCGAGTCCGCCGGGTCGACGCAGAGGCCGCCGCGCTGGCAGGAAGTTTCGGGCTGGAAGCGTCGCTCGAGGCTGAAGCACTGGCCCACCTGCTCGACCGCGAACTCCGACGCGCAGAACGGCTGCGAGAGGGAGAGGTGGCCGCCGACCGAGAGCTGCGACGCCTCCATCGTGAGCGAGATCGGCTTGCGACCGAAGTCGCGCAAGCGACAGACGTATTGGCTGAATTCACCAAGTCGATGATCGACCTCGGGGGAGGCGAACTAGATCGAGGTGTCGAGGTGACCACAGCCCGGCTCTCCGCGCACTCGCGAGCCGACGAACTCGAGGACGAACTGGAGCGCGCTCACCCTGACCTCGAGCAACTGCGAGACCGTATCAGCGCCTCCGAGGAAGCCGGCGAGTCATGGACCGTGGTCGAGGACGATATCGCAAGCCGTCGAGCAGGGGTCGAGCGCCTCACGGAGCGAATAGAGCTTCTGGCCACCCGCGCTGAGGGACTCGCCCGCGACATCGCTCACCTGCAAGGAGAGGATACCGTGGACGCGGTGGACGGTGAGATCGCCAGCCTCCAGGACGAAGAGGCGCGGCTGGTCCGGGAGCGGGACCGGCGCTGGGTGCTCGCCCAACTCATCCGCGACGCGGATCGGCGCTTCCGTGAGGAACACCAGCCGGACCTGATCCGGCGTGCTGGAGCGTATCTGAAGCACCTCACCGGCGGACGCTACGATCGCATCCTCGTCGACGAGGGCGGCTCGGGGGACGTTTTCCAGGTGCTCGGGCCCGGCCTGCCCGCGCCCGTGCCACTCACGCCGCCGGTGTCCACAGGCACCCTGGAGCAGGCCTACCTCTCGCTACGACTCGCGATCGTGGACCACCTCGACCAGGGCGGTGAGCGTCTCCCGCTCTTCGTCGACGAAATCTTCGTCAATTGGGACGACGAACGACGCGGACGGGGCATCGAGGTTCTGAGCAGGCTCTCGCGCAACCGACAGCTCTTCGTCTTCACCTGTCATCCCTCGCTGGCTGCTCAGTTCAGTGCCTGCGGGGCCACTCTCCTCGAGCTAGAGCGGTGAGCACGAGCGTGAGCCCTGAGTACCTGCCCATCCATGTGGAGACCCTGGGCCTCGAGCCCGCGCCGGACGTGGACACTGTGCTCATGATCCATGGCTACGGCGCTTCCGCGTTCTCCTGGCGCTATTGGGCGCCTCGCCTCGCCAAGCGCGCCCACGTGGTACTCGTTGATCTCAAGGGGTCAGGTTCCGCACCCAAACCGGACGACGGCCAATACCGGCCAGAAGACCAAGCCGACTCACTCCATCGTCTGGTTATTCAGCGAGACCTCCGCCGGCTCACCATAGTCGGCCACTCGCTCGGCGGCGGCATCGCGCTCCTCCTGGCGCTACGACTTGAAGACGAAAAGGAGGCCCGACTCGCTCGACTCGTGCTCGTGGCAAGCGCCGCATACGAGCAGAGACTGCCACCGTTCGTCAGCCTGGCTCGCCATCGCTGGGTCGGGATCGGGCTCTTCCGGCTCTTGGGCGCGCGTTTGGTGATGCGAAAGGTTCTGCGCTCCATCGTCCACGATCCGCTCACGGTCACCGACGACCAAGTGGAAGGATACGCCGCGCCGCTGGACGGTGCCGGCGC
>Ga0114996_10009492_pt1 | contig 10664 bp, 6 predicted proteins | sample ArcticOcean_MG_C_4_FD_87039 | JGI IMG/M metagenome (GOLD analysis project Ga0114996, IMG submission 87039) | Marine microbial communities from western Arctic Ocean - ArcticOcean_MG_CB4_134 | ecosystem: Environmental > Aquatic > Marine > Oceanic | place: Arctic Ocean: Canada Basin | collected... | reverse complement strand
TGACAAGGTAGGTCACAGTTTTGGTCCCGACAGTCATGAGGTCATGGACGTCACCTTGCGAACCGATAGGATCCTCGCCGATCTCTTCGGATTCATTGACGATCGCGTGGGTCTCGAACATGCCACTATCGTATTGACCGCCGATCACGGGGTGATGCCGATTCCCGAAAAAATCCTCCTCGCCCGCGATCGACTGCCTGCCGGACGCGTGGAAATCGGCGACCTGTTGCAAGCCGTGGAGCGTGATCTCGACGACCGTTTTGGCCCCCTTGAAAATGGTGGCCGATGGCTCGCGGCGGTTCCCGGGAATGTTTATCTGCGTGAATCCGCGCTCGGCAGTAAGGGGTTGGCGCGGATCGATATTGAGGACGTAGTAAAGTCCTCTCTGCTAAAGCGGCCCGAGGTTCAAGCCGCTTTCACCCGGACCCAGCTCGTTCACGGAAAGGCCGGTGGTTTACTCGGGCCTTACGTCGCCAATAGTTTTTACGAAGGTCGAAGTGGGGATGTTGTCTTTGTCTTAAAGGCTTTTCATTTCCTCAATTATCATCCAGGCAGTCGTACCGGAACCGATCACGGGTCGCCCTACAGCTACGATACACACGTGCCCCTCTTGTGGTTCGGCGTGGGGGTTGAGCCCGGTGTCTATACCCGCCCCGTCGGCGTTGAGGATCTCGCACCCACACTGACCCGGATCCTCGGCGTGACGCCGCCCGTTCTCTCGCGCGGTCGGGATCTGTTTCCCGCGGTACGTTGAGGTAACTCTCCTTCGCCATTGTGGATGGGCAATGTGAATTAGACGAGGGTTCGTTCAACGCCGGCTAAGGTGGGTCGGGCCGGCCTGCCTCGGCGAAGTCCGCGCTGAGCGGGACGAAGACGGCTCCCGGCGCGGCAAAAAGTTCGAATTGCATTTGCACTCCGATTCCACGATCTGCCCGCCCTCAAAGGGTCGAAGGGGATGCCACCGAACCGTTCGGCCCCGCGTGGCAGGACCTCCGATTGCAGCGTTCCAACCTTGTATCTCCAAGGTTCGCTTATTCTGGAACGCAGTCGATCGGCCAACTACCCTGCGTTGGCCTCGATGTCGACTTTCCTGGACCTGCCAACGGTCGTTGCGATATATAAAAAGTTAGCCAAATGTCAAAAAGATCGACATGACCCCTTTCTCGGCCCTCAGCAACGTGGCCCGCGAGTGCGCCATTGGCAAGGCCCAGCCGCAACGGCCGAAAACTGGAGGAAGCTTGTCGCTCGGAAACTGGAGACAATCGATTGGGACGCAGCTCTGCGTGATGTTTCCCCGTTTCTAGAGCGAAAACAGGATGCAGCTCTAGTGTCCCGTTCGGTATTGCTGCCTCTCTTGCAGTCGCGCTGATTGGTCACGGCGCCGTTTAGCCTCAAAGGAAATCAGGGGAATCCGGAGCACTCAGGTTTTCCCGTCCCGGATAGTGGGTGTTCTGGTTTCGCTCCGTAAGACCTCGCTTCAGATCGAAGGGACCCCCCCCTCGGGGGGGCGCCCCAAACCTTGCGGTTTGCCTGCGTTCGGCCGCCTTCGGTGGGTTTCGGTGTACGATTCCCGGAGAAGGGAGATAGGTTGAAGGTTTGGAATATGTATCCGACCTTACGGCATCGAAGCCGAGATTTCGGGCTGGAGGGATTGGTTCCGCGCTCTGTTGAGCGCTTCAGGGCTTTGCCCCGAACCTGACGGTTCGCCTGCGTTCACTCGCGTCGCTCGTTCTCAGCTCAAACCCCCGACCCCTTGCACCCCATACAAGTGCGCTACCAGACTGCGCCGCTGCCCTCTATTTTAGATCGAGGAACGGTTAATCCCAAACTTCGGGATGCGGGAAACGATGATGCAATGAAACAGAACGCTGATCGAAGCAGGTCGAACATACCCAATATTTTTGTCCCTAAATGGCTTTATTCGGAACTTTCGGCCTTTTTGATAAATCGTGTAACCCCTTGATTACAAAATGGTGGTGGGAGCTGGATTTGAACCAGCGAACGGTTACCCGAACGGATTTACAGTCCGCGCCCTTTAGCCACTTGGATATCCCACCGCACCAAAGAAAAGAATACGGTAACCTAGGCACGAAGAGAGGATTGCCAAGCTTTTTCTCGAATTCTCACCTTGTTTGCCCATCGGGATTGTCCAGCCTTGCTTTCGCCCCTATCGACCGTCCACATTGCAGGAAGTATTTTGTGTTACATGGTAGGCGATGCTGGCAAGTTTAAGACATATTTCCTCAAGCATATCTCGGGCGAACTTCCCCGAATGGCTGCGCTGAACCTTGAGTCAATCGGCGAACTTGGGAAACATGCCTACCCGGTCCTCGCAGAGGATGGCTCCCTCCTCGGGGTAATCTCCCACCACGAATTGTTGGAACACGCCAGCGCCGGGGTAATGGAACCTGTTGTCAATTTCCTTCCTTCCCACCGCCTCGTCACGCTGAACCCGGAAACCTCAATTCGCGTTGCCGCCAATGTTTTCTTCGTCGAAGACGTTCTCCAGGCTCCAGTGGTCAGCAAGACCGATGAGAAAAAAGTCCTCGGTATTATTACCTTGCACGATGTTATCCGGCAACAGACCGCGGCCGCGGCGGAGTGAAGGTGAGGGGAGAAAGGATAAAGTGAGAGTGAAAGGGAAGAGGGGAGAGTGATTTTAGCGTATTGATGATTCCGGACGATGTCTGGCAGGCGGAGCCGGGTATGCACTTTCTCCTTTCACTCTTTCCTCTCACTCGCGCGACGCGGGCTAGAGAAGGCCCGATTCCGAGAAACTGTAGTAGCCCTTGCCGGACGGATCGGCGCCGGAGCGGCCGACGATGACGTGATCGTGCAAATCGATGTCCACTGTTTTTGCGGCATCCCGTAATTGCCTCGTTACCTTGATGTCCGCGCTGCTTGGGGATGGATCTCCGCTTGGATGATTGTGTACGCAGATGAGCCCGGAAGCACTGACCCGGATCGCTTCCCGGAATACCTCACGCGGGTGCACGAGGCTGCTGCTGGCGGTGCCGGAGGTGACCTCCACCCGTTTCAGGAGGCGGTTCTTCCGATTGAGGCAGAGCGCCCAGAACTTCTCCACCTCCAAGCCCGCGACATGCGGTTCGAAGTAGCGGTGCACCGCATCCGGGGTAGAGAATACGGGAGCGTCGCGTCCTTCCCCGTTTAGCACCCGCCGGGCGATTTCCATTACCGTGATCAGTTGCAGGGCCTTGACCTTGCCAATCCCGTTGAGGCGCATGAAATCCTCCTCGCTCCAGGTCAACAGGCCGGCCAGCGATCCGGATTCCGCGATGAGCCGCGAGGAGAGCGCGAGGACGTCGTGCCCGCGGCTGCCTTTACGCAACAGCATGGCGAGCAGCTCGGTGTTCACTAAGGGCTCCGGCTCCGTGCCTCTCCAGCCGTTCCTGCGGGCGTTCTCCGGGTGGAATTTCCTTCAACCGCAGCGGAGTGAGGGAGGGTGCGCGATCTGGGGTATCCACGGAAGGGAGAGGAAAGAGGGAGAGGAAAAAGGACAGATTCGAATGGTCCCAAGTTAAGCGGGTATATCGATGCGGACGATTCAGGCGCCAGCCGGGACCCCTTCCGAGCGGCAATGTTCGAACATCGTCTAATCTGCTTAACTTGGGACCATTCGGGTTAGATCCGGAAGGTTGGTGTCCAGTTGACTAGAGCAAGCTGGCAGATTAGTAAAGGCTCCAACCTCTTTCTCCACGCACTTTCCCTCTTTCCTGTTGAACGGGCGGCGTACGTGTTTAGCGTGATTGCTTCTCGTCGTATAGTTCTCGCAAGTATATTGGGCCTTCGGGGACCCCCTCCAAGGTCGAACTGAGGCTTCGCCAATCAGGCTAAACACGTAACGGGCGGCCCGCCCACTCAGTAATACTTCACGTAGGCATTCTTGCGCAGGCGCTCCAGCCAGCGGCTCTGAGCTTGGCGGGCTAGCCGGCCCGCGAGAATATTCTCGATGCGGTCGCGAACCTCAAACAGGGGTTGGATGCCCTCCACCTGGGCATCCTCGACGTAGAGGATAAAAATCTGTTCCCCCAGCTCGACAGGTTTGCTGAATTCTCCCGCCCGCAGAGAAAACGCTACTTCGCTCAATTCATCGCGCAGATCAGCCCGATTGATCCATCCCCAGTCACCCCCACGATTGCGCCGGGAGTCCTGGCTGTACTTTTTCGCCACGACCGCGAAACTTTTGCCCGCTTTCAGTTCCGCGGTGACTTTTTCCGCTGACTGGCGTAGCAGGTCAGGCCCTTCATCGGCGAATGGTTTGAGCATGATCAGGCGGAGGTGTACCTTCTCCTCTTGGAAAAAGTGTATCTTGTTCTGACTGTAGAAGTTCTGAATTTTTTCTGGGCTGATCTCGGACTGTGACTTACGCATTTGTCCGCGCATTACGCTGACGACAATATTTTCCAAAAGCTCATTTCGGAATTCCCTTACGGATTTCCCTTCCTCCTGCAGGCTGGCGAGGAATTTGCGACGGTCGTTGCCAAAGTCCTCGATAATGATGCGGTCGTATTCGTTGTCCACATAGGAGCGGGGAATCTGACGTTCCTCCTCACTGTAAAAATCCTTCACAATAAGGACGCGGTCGATGAGGCTCTGTAAAACGTCGAGGTATAACTCTTGCATCTTCTGCTCGAATTCGGCCGGGGAGCCGGAATCGTCCCGGAGGTTGCCGATGAGCGGAGCCATTTCTTTGCGTAGGTCTTCGAAGGTGATAATCCTGTCTTCTGCGACTGCCGCGATCCCGTGTTTATAGGGCGGTGCCCAGATATTGTGTACCGTCTGGCCGAAGGTGAATGGAAGCCCTGTGAGGAGAAAGATCGCCAGGGCTGTGTAGCACTTTTTTGGGAGCATAACTTTGGAAATTAGACCCGTTATTACGTGGGTTGTTCGAATTTCGTTGATTGAAGCGTCCTGAATTTTCTTGGCGCATGATGACGGTGAAGGGAAAATTCGCAAGAAATTGCTTCAGCCTTAGCACCCCGTTAAGCTTCACTTCTGCAAGCGACCGAGAAAGGCCCGCACCTCATGCAGGCGTTTTAGCGGATCTCTTTGTGTGAGGCGGGGAAAGCGGTTCCCTGATTTTATGTAGTCATCGCGGGTGCCCGAGGCGCGGCGGCACTTTAAGCGGTTGCCTTCACTCTCCACGTGGAGGAGGCGTTTCTTTTCCGCCATACACCGTATTTCCGTTACCAGGAGGAGGGCCGTGACCGGTTGGGGGAACGGGCCGAAGCGGTCGATGAGGGCCTCGCGGATATCGGAGACGGTATCGACGTTGTCGGCGAGAGCGAGGCGACGGTAAAAGTCGATGCGCAGGCGAGTCTCAGCAAGATATTCAGCGGGAATATAAGCGGGGATCGAGGAACTCTGGAATTCCTCCAGTTCGGCCGCTTTAAGAACGGCGAAACCGTCATCGGCTGCTCCGCGGATGGATTCGTCCCCGGTGCCCACAACGACAAAATCCAGGCGCACCGTGGCGCGGATGAGGTCCGCTCCCTTGGTGCCTTTCAATCGAGAGATACTTTGGCGCAGCAGTTGGCAGTAGAGTTCGAACCCGACCCCCGCGATGTGCCCGCTTTGGCGGGCGCCAAGGAGGTTTCCGGCGCCGCGCAATTCCAGGTCCCGCATGGCAATCTTGAATCCTGCTCCCAGTTGGTTGTGGTGCTTCATCGCCGCGAGGCGCTTGCGGGCCGTGTCGACGAGATGGGTGTGGCGATGCAGAAGCAAGTAGGCGTAGGCTTGGCGTTTGAACCGGCCGACGCGGCCCCGCAACTGGTAGAGTTGGGAGAGTCCGAACCGGTCAGCCCCCTCTATAATGATGGTGTTGCAGTTGGGAATATCGAGGCCGGACTCGATGATTGTGGTGCACACGAGGATGTCGAACTCCCCAGCCACAAAACGTGTCATAATGTCCTCTAGTTGGTGTTCATCCATTTGCCCGTGTCCGATTGCGATGCGAAGATCCGGGAGCAACTCGCTCAACCGGCGGGCAACCGAGGCGATCGATTGCACCCGGTTGTGGAGGTAAAACACCTGGCCTCCGCGCGAGGTCTCGAATACTATCGCATCCTTGACGAGTTCCACGCTGTAATTTCTGACGACTGTTTCAATGGGCAAGCGGTCCATCGGAGGCGTCTCAATGACACTCAGGTCGCGTGCCCCCATGAGGGCCAGATACAGGGTGCGGGGTATCGGCGTGGCGCTCATCGTGATCACATCAACGTTTTCCCGGAGCTCTTTTAACCGCTCTTTGTGGCGCACGCCGAAGCGGTGTTCTTCGTCGATAACGATGAGCCCGAGATCCTTAAATATGACGTCGCTGCTGAATAAACGATGGGTGCCGATGATGATATCCACCGCGCCTGATTTCAGTTGCGCGAGAATGGCAGTCTGCTGGCTCGGGGAGCGAAATCGGCTGATCATTTCCACGACCACCGGGTAATCCGCCATACGCTCGCGAAAGGTGTTGTAATGCTGTTGTCCGAGAACCGTGGTGGGAACGAGGATGGCCGCCTGTTTCCCGTCCATGACAACTTTAAACACGGCTCGCAGGGCCACTTCCGTCTTTCCAAACCCGACGTCGCCGCAGATCAGGCGGTCCATCGCACGAGGTAGTTCAAGATCTTCCTTGACTTCCACAATCGCCTTCATCTGGTCCGGAGTTTCCACATGGATAAAAGATTGCTCGAACTCCTTTTGCCAATCCGCGTCCGGCGCGAAAGCGTGCCCGGTGACGAGATTGCGCCGTGCCTGCAGGTTGAGCAATTCCGCGGCGAAATCGACGGTCGCTTTCTCCGCGGCGCGCCGCGTCTTCGCCCATGAACGGGTGCCGAGCCGTCCCAGTTTTGGGCGCACTTTGGAGAGGCCGACGTAGCGGGTGATGAGGTGCGACTCGTGCAGCGGCAGGTGGATCGTGATGGACTCATCGAATTCCAGCGAGATGACCTCCTCGGGCTTGCCGTGGAGGTCCATTTTTGTGAGTCCCCGGTAGATGCAGATGCCGTGTTGCAGGTGAACGAGGTGGTCACCCTCAGCAAGCTCGGAGAAATCCAGTAGTTGGTCCACCTGGGCCCGCCGCGGCATGCGCCGGTGAGTGCCCGCTACCGGACGGGACCGGTAGCGTCCGAAGATTTCGCTATCGCTGACCACGATGAGACTGTCTTCCTCCGGTCGAACCGGCCAACCGATGCGTGCGCTGGCGTCGTCGATCCCCAGCGATATCCGGAACCCCTCCCTCAGTGCTCCCCGCACGAAACGGGGCGCGAGCGCCTGCAATGCCTCATGGCCGCCCAGAATCTCCTTCAAGCGGGCTTCCTCCCCCTCGTTGTGGGTGACGCAAACCACGCCAGCTCCGTTGGACTGCCAATTCAGGAGTTCTTTCAGGAATTGTTGTCGCGCCTGTTCTTCGGCGTTTACCCGGTCCAGACCGAGGACTGTTTCCGGGGTGAATCCGCGGTAGTGACTCAGCGGTTCCGTATCCAAAGCGGAGGACTCGAGGTCGTTCCCAAATGCCGGGTCTCCCACATCCAGATCGGTGACCGCGATCCAGGTGTCAGGAATTTCCTCCCGCCGGTCAAAGAGATCGCGTAGGGAAGGGACCGCTGACGGGATCCCTTCCGGATAGGTGAAGATAGCGGGGTAGGATTTCGCGAGCGAGCCGGGCTCCCAGAATATCCATTGCATGCGTTCTCCCAGGTAGTCGAACAAGTGGTGTTCGCGGAGTTGCATCGTGCGCGCCGGGAGGGCCGTGATAACGAGTTGTGAAACCTTCTCAAGGGACCGTTGGGTGGTGGGATCGAAGGCGCGGATTTCATCAACTTCGTCACCGAAGAAATCGATCCGGTAGGGTTGGGTCGCGTTTACAGGATATACGTCGACCAATCCACCGCGCACCGCGCATTGCCCTGGGGTTTCGCATAACGCCTCCGAATCATAACTGAGATCATCCGTCAGCCTGCGGATCAGGCTTTGGAAGCCGATCGACTGTCCCGCCTGGAGACGAATCTCCCGGGCCGCGAGGATCTCCCTGGGCGGGGTCGGGTGAAAGAGCCCGCGCGGCGTCGTTACTATCACCAGCGGTTCGCCACAATGCTGGTTTTCGCGGAAATAGTTGAGGCGTGTGAGTGCCGCCAGTCGGTCGCATTCAAGGTCGAATCCCCGTGGATTGTCCGTTTCCTCCGTATCGGGCAGGTCGGGGAGGGTTTTTACTTCGCAGGGAGTTGCATCGGGTACGAGAGAATTGAAAAATGCGATTTCTTCTGCCCAGCGGTTCATCTGGTTCTGGTCTTTCGCCACCACTACCGTGACCGGGAGGCCCCAGCGTTGAATGAGGTGATGGCACACCGCCGGCACCGCGATCTCCGTGATCCCGGATATCCTGCGGGCGTCTGCGGTCGATGGAAGCTTAGCTGGTATCATCCCATTTAAGATCGCGTGAAATGCACGGATGATTCAAAATTTAAAAATTGCCGATCGATTACGCGTTCCCCGCCGCGTATTTTTTGGAGATAAGCGGTTCAGAAGTTAACCTTCGGAATCCTGCCACCGAGCGACTGCCTGGTTGGCCGCTTGAACTTCAGCCGCTTTCTTGGACTTACCTGCGCCGCTTCCCATCAGTGCCTCATTGACGAAGACTTCGACCGTAAAATGCTTGCGGTGCGCGGGACCCGTGGCTTCGGCAACTCGATATTCAACCGAATCATTGCCGTGAACGGACTGCACCAGTTCCTGCAGACGTCCTTTCGGATTGTCCTCGTTGAGGATGACCTCCAACGACCCCTCCAGATCGCCGTAACAAGTGAGGACGAATTTTCGCGTTCGATTCCAGTTGCTGTCGAGAAAGATAGCCCCCACGACAGCTTCGAACACGTCCTCGAGTATGGATGGCTTGCTCCTTCCACCGTTCTGAACCTCGCCTTCGCTCATCCGGATACAGGCGTCGAGACCCAGTTGCTTTGACAGTTCCACGAGCTTGCCGCCGTGCACTAGCGCTGACCTGCTGCGGCTCAGAAGTCCCTCACGCTCATTCGGATAGAGGTGAAAGAGCCTGTCCGCGAGGATGCTCGAAAGAATCGCGTCTCCCAGGAACTCGAGGCGCTGATAGTGGGGGCCCGCGTCTGGGAATTGCTGCAGGTAGGATGGGTGGGTCAAGCTGCTTAGGAGCAATTCGACCTGCCGGAAGCGGTATCCCAGCGCTTCCTGCAGGCCGTCGAGCGGGATGTCGGGCGCGCTCACCGCGGCGCGTTGAGGTTGAACCGACGCACCACTTCCTTGGCAAGCGCGGTATAGGCGAGTGCTCCCGGGTTGGCTGCTTCGTATTGAAATATCGGTTGCCCGAAACTGGGTGCTTCCCCGAGGCGGATGGTGCGCGGAATGATTGCCTTAAAAACCACTTCGCCGAAATGGTCACGGACTTCCTCAACGACCTGCCGGCAGAGGTTCGTGCGGCTGTCGTACATCGTCATGACTATTCCTCCGAGGCCGAGGCGGCGGTTCACGCCGGCTTCTTTCAGCTGCTCCACTACGTTGAGTATCTGCCCAAGCCCTTCCATCGCGAGGTATTCGCATTGCAGCGCGATGAGCAGGAGGTCCGCCGCCGCGAGTCCATTCATCGAGAGCAGCCCCAGAGCCGGGGGGCAATCGATGATCACCACGCGGAAGCGGTTTCCGTGAATGACCGGTTCGAGGCAGTGGCGCAATTGGATGAGGTAGTTGTCCCGTCGGCTCAGTTCAATCTCGACAGCGGCAAGGTCTACTTCGGAAGGAATCAGGGAGAGGTGATCGATCCCCGTTTCGATTATTCTGTCAACCGCTTTGCCCTCCCCGAGAAGCGGTCCGTAAAGGCTGCTGCCGACCGCCTTTTCCTGGCCCAGCGCGCTGGTCGCGTTTGCTTGGGGATCAAGATCCACGATCAGCGTCGGGATCCGCCGCATCGCCAGCGCTGTTCCCAGATTGACCGCCGTCGTCGTCTTGCCGACGCCCCCCTTCTGGTTTGCTATCGTAAATACCGTAGCCGACATGGTGGCACGGAGTATGGAACACGCTCGCGCTTCTAGTCTAGCCTCAAAATACGAGAACTCGCGCCCTTTCCGCCGATAGACGGAAGTGGTGGAAAAACTGCTTGAAAGGATGCTTCCATTCGGATGGAATCCTACCCTTTTCATTTCCTCTTCCATCCTGGATGGGGAAATTCAGGCGCGGTAGCCAAGTGGTAAGGCCGGGGACTGCAAATCCTCTACACGTCGGTTCGATTCCGACCCGCGCCTCCATTTCAACCGCTTAGGTATGCGGATTGCCGAAAACGGTTGCTAGGCTCAACTAGCAACCGCTTCAAAGTTCACAACCTTTCCGCGCCCGTCCTTCGGGGTGATCTGCCAAAACTCCGAGGCATCGTGCACAAGGTTGAGGTAGTGCTTTTTTATCATCCGTTCAGAGTTCCCGGCCTGCAGCGCGGTGTCTCCGATGGATCGGAATTGGCCCACGTGGTAGGAAATGAACGAATGCCTCAACACATCATGGGCCAGGCCGAACCCCTTCCGGATGTCCACGTAGGCGTGGGTCGGATCCGACGGAATCAGGCGGGTGGTTTCGGGCGGATACCTCAAAAGCCATTCCCGAAGGTTCGGCTGGATGGTGATCGACCGGAG
>Ga0114996_10009489_pt1 | contig 10665 bp, 6 predicted proteins | sample ArcticOcean_MG_C_4_FD_87039 | JGI IMG/M metagenome (GOLD analysis project Ga0114996, IMG submission 87039) | Marine microbial communities from western Arctic Ocean - ArcticOcean_MG_CB4_134 | ecosystem: Environmental > Aquatic > Marine > Oceanic | place: Arctic Ocean: Canada Basin | collected... | reverse complement strand
GTGCAAATTGTGAAAACCCGAGTCCCGCATCAAACGATCGACCAAGGCCGTTTCGTTCTTGCGCATAAAGCCGTTGTCGATGTGCAACCCCTGTACCCGCTCTTCGCCTAACGCGCGGTTGAGCAGCAGGAACGACACCGACGAATCCACCCCGCCGCTGACCAGCAGAAAGACCTTGCGACCCGCCGTCTGCGCCGCGATCTGCGCCATCGATTCCTCGATGTAATTTTCCATGGTCCAAGTGCGCGCACAACCGCAGAGATCGACAAAATTATCTAAAATCTGCATGCCCGACTCAGTGTGACTGACTTCGGGATGGAATTGCAAACCGTAAATTTTCTTGCCGTCGTGACCCATGGCCGCAATCGGACAGTCTTCGGTGGCGCCCAAAAGCTCAAAACCATCGGGCAGGGTCACCACGCTGTCGCGATGGCTCATCCAGATGCGCTCTTGCTCTTGCAGGCCCCAAAGCACACCGGTGGCCTGGCGCACTTGCAATTGGGCAGCGCCAAATTCCATCGTCTCGCCCGGCGTTACCTCGCCGCCGAGCTGCTGCGACAGCAATTGGTGCCCATAGCACAGCCCCAGCATGGGCAAATTCGTTTGCAGTAGAGCGGGATTGTAAGCGGGACGATCGTCGGCGTAGACACTCGAAGGACCGCCCGAGAGGATGAGACCAGCGGCCCCGTCAAGCGCTTCGGTAGCAACGGTGGGCGTGCGGATTTCGGCGTGGACGTGCAGACGGCGGATGCGATTGGCGATCAGGTGGGCGTATTGACCACCAAAATCGAGAATAATGATACCTTTGTCCAAAGGACATTCTCCAGCTTGCGGACAAAGAGGAGGGGTGGTCAGAAATATAAGCGCTGGAAATGCCGAAGCAATAGGGAAGAAAAAAATTAGATGCGGATGTAGGGCCGCTCGCCGTCGATATCCTTGAGGGACAAGGTCCTACCCTGAATCTGCACCTCTACCAATTTAGAATCGGTTGGCGGCCGCGGCGGCTGTCCATCCGTATTATTCCAGAAGGAGTCGGTGAAAGAAAGCCGCAGGATATTGCCGGTGAGGGTATAAGTGCCGGTAAAACCAATTACCAGTGTCTGTGGATAGGAAGCGTTGCGATCGATGGCGCCGCCGGCCGGCGACGAGTAGTCGCGCAATTCGACGCGGCCGTCGCCCTCAAAAAAGTAGACCTGATTTTCTTGGCCGTTGTCCAAACTCCAGGTGCCTACCAGCAAATCCTTTAGCGGCACAAAACCCGGCACCGCCGGATCGAGTGGATTGTTGCGCGCTAAATCGCCGCAGGACAGCAAAAGCAGCGACAAAAGGCCTATGACCAGACTGCGAAACATGCCGTGTGTGCTCAAAATCGATGTACCCATTGCAGCGTGGCAACGCCCTTGCGGTCGACTCCCACCTCCAGCGGCAGAGGCAGCGCCGCGCGCCGCATATGCATACCTTGGTCACTGCTCAACCACATCACGTCGATGAGATTGTAGGCATAGAGGGCGCCGGCCAGCCAGAATAGGCGATTGCTCGAATTGCGTCGGTTTTGGGCGCCGTCAAAATAAAACGCCCAGCGCTCCTCGGGCAGGCCAGCAGGCAAATTATTGTATGTATCGTACCAATCATTACTGTCCGTGCGGTAGGCCAGAGCACCGATCAAAGCGACCGCCTCCAGGCCAATTAGGCTCCAGCCCTTGGTCTTATCGCCCATCTTGAGCTGGTAGAGGCCCGGGATTAACACTGCATTCTTGGATATCCCTCCCTCCCCAGCATGTTTCCAACGCTCGGCGTATTTGTCGATCTCCATAATGCGATCGGCATCTTTGATGCGCACGATCTGCTTGAGCATGGGATTTTCGCCGCTCTGGATGTGCAATAATTGGGCCAGCGCGGTCTTATCCCATACCTGGCGCACGCGCAGGGCGCCCAAAGTTTTTTGCGTAATAGCTATGACGCTGTCGGGTTTGCCCGGGTAGAGCAGAGAATCCGGCGCTACAATATCGTAGATATCGCCATTCATCACGCCATCGCGCAGGCCCAGGTCGATATAGACCAACCCGCCCTGCTCTGCCTTAATGATCAGGCCCTGGGGGTCCATCTGACCGTGTACTGTGCTACCCAGCAATAAAACACTGGTCAGCCAGAGTAGGATCCGTCTCGCAAACATGCTACCACCTCGATTAATGCGTTGCATCAGGCTGTCTCTTCAACGACAATGTCGTCCTCTTCATCTTCTTCAACTTCAAATTCTTCATCGTCCTCGTCATCCCCTTCGTATTCCTCGTCATCCCCTTCGTATTCCTCCTCCTCCTCCTCCTCGTCCTCGTCGCCGCCTTCCATCATCTTCATATACACTAGGTAACCCACGACCCCAACGATGCCAATGCCGAGCATGAGGAAAAGGTACCAAAATTTCTGCATGGCCGATTGTTCCTCTGCCGGATCGCCCTCAATTTCGTCTTCTACGGCAAACGGATCCTCCTCGCTGGCCATCTCCATCTTGTCTTCTTCTGTCATCGTCGGCTGGGCAGGCACCGTCTTGTCGGCAATCTCCTTCTGCACTACCCCAAGAATAACCTGCTCCAACTGCGCCCGACTCTCCTCGTCCTCCAGATTGAAACCACCCTGCTCGCCTTCATTACCTAATAACACTGGGGCAGCTCCCATCAGCGCGACCGTCTCTTTCAATCCTACAATATCGCCCTGCATCTCCTGGATATCGGTATTGATGCTATTGATCTGCGTCTTGAGCGCGGCTTCGATGCGATCCAGGCGTTGCAGCGCTTTGCGCAAGCCGCCGATATCACCCTGTACTTTATTGATACTGCGCGTCAGGCGCGATACGTCGCTCTTGATCTGCTGGCGCTCTTGTTGGGCGCTTTCCTGATGAGCTATGGCCGTATCTTGCTCGTTGAGCATTTCTTCTTCGGGTGTTACAAAGCGCACCATAAAACCCGGTTGCACCGGCATGAGCAGATTGTCACCCACCTGTATGGTGGCAGAACGGCCGGAGGTTTTGGAGATCTTCCCCTTGCCCAGTTCTATTTCGAATGCCCCGTAGTTTTCTCCCGTCTCAGGATGTATAACCGCCTCACCGGGTGGCCGTACGATCATCACGCTCATGCCTACGACCAAACCAGCTTCTGCCCCCTGGTCAATGGTCAATTTGGAACGGCGCACCCTAGTGACAAACGCTTCGCCCGCATAGCTAACACTCGTTCCTAATAGAACGAGGCAGAGCAGCACAAGCACGGGAATTCGACCCTTTACTTTCATAATCGCTACCTTAGGTTAATGCTTACTTTGCCGATACCGGAGCAAAAACGAAACCAGCCACTCATTAAACAATCGGTAGAAATATACATATCTTTAGATTAATAATAAAGTTATGAACAGAAAAATTAAAAAATTAACGCTGCAGGTCTTATTCCTCCCCTAACAGCCGACCCTATATATAGCATGAGCGCAATCTACCTCTACCAGAAAGGGTGGGTGGCCGCTGACGGTGGTCAATAGTCCCAATTAAACATTGGGAAAAAAGTTCCAATAATGCAAGGGGCCTAACGCAATACGACCAGCCGTTTGAGCACGGCAATGGGACCTACCCTGAGCTGATAATAATAGACACCGCTGGCGGCGCGCGCGCCCGCCTCGTTGCGGCCGTCCCACACCACCGAATAAAAACCCGGCGCCGCCTCCTGTTCGACCAAGCGGCGCACCAATGCACCGGTGATGGTGCGCACTTCTACTAACATCATAGACCGACCGGCCACTACCGGCACATTGATGCCCACAGAATAATTGATTACGGTGCTACCATTAAAGGGATTGGGATAATTTTGCGACAGCTTAAAACCCACCGGAAAGATGGGATCGAAATTGAGGAAAGGCCGCCACGCTACCGCACCACTGACGCGCTCTTGGATCCAGTCTTCCTCGGCGCGGCCCCACCAATTATTGGTCGCCCGCACTTCGCCGGAAACCGTGCTCTCCACTAGGCGCACGGCGTTTTCCACCCGGTTCAACTCCAACTTGCTGGGTGCCCCAAAACCAGAGATGCGCAGGACCAGCTCATTGTCGGTAAACGTATTGCTAACGATTTCGGGTATGGCACTGAAGGAAACCAGGCCAATGCGGTTCTGCTCCAAGTGATTATCGGTAATGCGCACCCTGCCGCTCCTATTGCAGCGGATGCCGACCCCACCCTGCATAAAATTGTCGACGACGCTACCGGTGACCAACTCCCCCAGGACGAGATTGCCGCTGCCGTCCTGCCCCAGTCCATTGTTGATGAAGCGGTTCTCGCGGCAGTCAATAAAACCACCGAGGCACTCCAAACCACCACCACTATTGTCGCTGAAATACGAGCCAAAGACCCTTACAACACCCTGCCCCGCAATGAGGGCCCCTAGGCCGCCGGCACCTTCTACCTCGACGTCGCTCAACGTTATTGACTCGGCAAATTCGTCAATGCGGATGCCATCGCGCGCGATCTGGCGCAACGCCACGGACTGCAAATCCTGCGAGCGCAACAAGCTGCTGCCCGAAAGACCGTCGACGGCGTGCTCAATCAGTGTTTCGTCCATGTTGACCTGGCCCGAGGCACTGATTCGAATGCCAAACCAATCGCCTGCCTGCGGCCGTGCCGCCGCCGAGCGCATGACGACCAAGTCGCCGCGGGATAATCCCGACCACAGCACCCCCTGCACGATCAATTCGCTGCGTTGGGGATCAATGCCACTGCCGCGCTGGTCCGGACCAAAAAGTACCACGGTCCCCGGCAGTATGGTCAATTGGGCCCCACTCTGCACCAATATATCGCCCACCACCTGAATGGTATCGCTCCAGACCTCTGCCGCGGCCGCGATGCCGGCGCGGCGCGGGTCGTTGAGCAATAAATCGGCGCGTATGCGGTCGCCCTCGCTGCGGATGCGGGAAACGGCAATGCCAGAGGGCGCCGCCGGATTGCTGATGACGGAAAAATCGGCGTAGACGACGCCGTCATAGATATCGGTAGCATCGCCTAAATTGCCGTTGTGTGCGCTGCTATAGGGTTCGTCGTGGGCCCAAAAATCTAGATTATCGCGCCCTATATCCGGGCTGTCTTCTTGACCCTGAGGAAAACCCGCGTCGCGGTATAGTCCGTCGGCACAGACCAAGTCGACCCATTTGTCCTGCTCGTCGTTATTGTTCAGGCGCGCAGGATTGATGCGCCAGATCAACAAACCTTGGCCCGGCAGATCGCGTTCGTAGTAGCTGTGGTCGCGGCGGCGGTATTCTACCAAATAGTAGACCTTACTGTCGGGCAGCGGCAATTTATAGACCAGGCCACCGGCATTGACATCGTCAAAGACTATATCCTCGGCGTCTTCTTCCAACACCACTAAAGCGGCGTTATCAACCCCCAGCCAGCCCAGCTGTTCCAGGCTCCAGGCGCTAAAGGGGTTGGGCCCTCCCTGGTCGTTCCAGCCGCGCGCCCCATTGCCCATCAAACCCCAATAGCCAATGCCGGCGCCGTCCTCGGCCGGATCCAAATCGTCGCCGGCGCCGTTGATATCGGTGTCAAAGAGATCGGGCAGGCCGAGGATATGGCCAAACTCGTGCGCCATAGTGCCCACCGCTAAGGCGAAAGTATGGCCGCGCTGCAGCGTGCCGCCGGCGCCATCCTCGTGGTCGTCGCGCCGCACGCGGATGGCGCGGCCGTTGGGGTTGCGGTCTGCGGAGACAAAATCGCTGCCTAAACCCAAACCGGCGATACCAGTCGCGCCGCCAATGATAAATCCCTGCGGCGCCGTCCGTGTATTTATAAATATAAAGTCTACAAAGCCGTCGTCGTCCCCCGAGTTGGGCACACCGTCTGGACCATCGTTGTCGTATTGTCCCAGGTCCATGTCCTCGTCGATCAGCTCCAGCACCTCGCGCGCAAAATTACCGTATTTGCCCACTCTGGAGCCCTCTGTCGCCAAGTAGTTGGCGGCGGTCCTCGAGACGCCATATAGCCGCGGTAGCACCTCCCCATCCAGGCTAAACTGGCGACGCGACATTTCCCGGTAGAAATGGGTCAAGCTGCCCGCTAGGTCCGGATCGAATAGATCGGTGGCAAAAGTCGGCGCCGCATCGCCGCCCTCATCCTGAAAGCGGGCAAAGACGACTAGGGCCTGCACCTGCCCCCGGGAGCCGATAACACGTCCTGAAACTTCGCCTGTCAGGATTAGGAGAACGAGCACTGAGCTCGCCCACCAAGTGCCTTTGCGACAAAAAAAATCCGCTTCCCGCAGCCGGGAAGCGGTGCAGCAAAAATCCGCCATGCTCAGCCCTTCTCTTGCATTTCTAGCGCCATGCGCTCTTTAATGCCATCTAGCTTAAGGTAGAGTTCCTCTTTCATAAAGAGATCAAAGAGATCTCGGTCGAGATGGTTGGCGTCCACTTCTTCCTGGAGAATGCGCAATACAACCTCGCGCGGCATGGGTTTGGCGCGATAGGGTCGGTCGTCGGCGCTGATCGACTCGAAGATATCCACCAGCGCCAGGATGCGCGCCTGCAAGCTGATATCCTCCGCTTTGAGTCCCTGCGGATAACCGCTGCCATCCAGTTTCTCGTGGTGCGCCCCGGCGATGGAGGGCACCTGTTGCAGATTGCGCGTAAAGGGGATCTGCGCCAGCATCTTGATGCTCATGGCCGCATGATCGTTGATCTTCAGGCGCTCGACATCGGTCAGGCTACCTTTGCGGATCGATAGATTCTCAATTTCGTTTTCGGTCAAATAGGCCGTTTTATCAACGCTGTAACACTTGGCGGCAACCTCATGCAGGCGCTCTAAATCCGCCTCCTCCATAAACTCGCCGGGCAAATTAGCGCGCTCCAAAAAAGCGATGTCCTCGTCTAACTCAGCTAAAGTGCGCGCACACTCGGCATCCTTTTCGGCGGGCCACGCCGCGCCCGCCTCCAGGGCGGCAACCTTCTGTTCCAGCATCTCTACCTCAATGCTCTTCTTGGCCAGTGCCAGGCGAGTCTTGACCAATTCGATGCGGTCAAAAATAGTCGTCAGCTTGGTCGGTTTGTCGACCACCCACTCCGGCGTGGTGATCTTGCCGATATCGTGCATCCAGGCGGCGATGCGCAATTCGTTGAGCTCGTCGGTGTCAAACGAAACCTCGGTCAGCGGCCCCTCGTTGCAAACGTTGAGCGCTTCGGCCACGGCCATGGCCATTTCCATAACGCGGCGGATATGGCCGCCAGTATAGGGCGAGCGCTCGTCAATAGCGGTGGCCATCACCTGTACAAACGACTCAAAGAGCTGTTCGGTTTCCCGAATCAGCCGCACATTGTTGATCGCCACGGCCGCCTGCGAGGCCAGCGATTGAATTAGGGCCTCGTCCTGCGGCGAAAAGGCTTTCACCTGGTCGCTGCGAGGATCGCTAGCGTTGAGCAATTGCACCACGCCAATGACCTGGTCCTCGTGGTCCTTCATCGGCACCACCAGCATGGAGATGGTGCGGTACCCGGTCATGCGGTCGTATTGTTTCGGCCCTTCAAAACGATACTTCTGATCCGTGTAAACATCCTCGATATTGAGCGTTTCACCCGTCACCGCCGCATAACCCGACACACTCTCCTTATTGAGCGGCACCGGCGGCATATCGGACTTGCCGTGGCTTCCCCCCATAAAACTCTGTAGGGTGTTATTCTGGGCGATTTCAAAACTGAGGAAAGCACCGCGGACCAAATAGAGCGTGCCCGCATCGGCATGGGTAAAGGAGCGCGCCTCCTCCAAGATAAGTTCTAGCAGGGCGATGAGATCGCGCTCGGCCGATAAGGCGACGCCGATCTCATTGAGGCGCTTTAGACGGTCTTCTAAATCCAGGTGATCGCGTTTTTCAGAGGCCACAGTCGCCACTTTCTCTGAATAGCCCTAAAAGCCATATTGTGCACAACCTTATGACTCAAGTTATCCAAGCCTTTAGCGCTTGTCAACTGCGCTCTACAGGGCGCTGAGACGCAGTGCATATCCAACCCGGATAATTTGTCCACACTGCTGTTTTGCGATATGTTATACTCCAGTGACCAAAGACACCTGGGAGATCGCCATGCAATTGCTTAAAGAACTCTGTGAAAGCTCCGGAATACCGGGCCGCGAAGAACGCCTGCGCCCCATCGTGCGCCGCGAATTGGAACCTCTAGCCGACGATGTACGCGTCGATGCCCTGGGCAATCTCATTGCCTACAAAGGCGCTAGCAAAGGCAAGAAACCCAAGAAATTAATGCTCGCCGCCCATATGGACGAAATCGGCTTTGTGGTCTCCCACATCGACGACAAGGGCCATTTGCGCCTAGTGCCTCTGGGCGGCCACGACCCGCGCAATATGGTGGCCCAACGCGTCACCGTCTGCGCTCACAAACGCGATTTGCCGGGCCTACTCTACCCCGGCGTCAAACCGATCCACCTGCAAAGCGGCGACGAGGGCAATAAATCTCTAAAGGTCAGCGATTTCTTTGTCGATCTCTGCCTGCCGCCGGCCAAAGTCAAACGCGAGGTCGAAATCGGCGCCATGGTGACCCTGCAGCGCGATTTTCTCGAAATGGGCGACGGCGTCACCTGCAAAGCCCTGGACGATCGCCTCTCCGTCTACGTCATGATCCGCGCCATGCAGCAGGCCAAATCGTTCGGCTGCGACACCTACGCAGTGGCCACCGTGCAAGAGGAAGTAGGTTTGCGCGGTGCCCAGGTCAGCGCCTTCGACATCCAACCCGATCTGGGCATCGCCCTCGATGTAACGCTGGCCACCGACTTGCCGGGCATCCCCGCCCACGAACATGTCAGCCGCATGGGCGCCGGCGCCGCCATCAAACTGCTGGACTCGTCGGCTATCTCCCACCCCGGTCTGGTGGCGCACGCCAAACGCCTGGCGCAGAAACGCAAGATCAAACACCAAATGGAAATCCTGCCGCGCGGTGGCACCGATTCGGGCGCCATCCAGCGCATTCGCGCCGGCGTGCCCGTAATTACCTTATCACTGCCGACGCGCTATTTGCACACTTCCATCGAATTGGCCGACAAGAAAGACATCAAAGCCGTTATTGATCTGCTCACCGCCTTCATCGAGGAGGGCCACCGCGCCAATCTAGAGCTAAGTTGATGTGTGCCTCACCGTCCAATCTGCACATCCACCTGAGCGCCCCAATAATGCGGCGCCGGCCGCCCCTGTTGGTAACGATAGCGCCCGCTGAACTGTAACACCCGCCACTGCCCGCCGATCAGAGCATAGAAACGCCATCCCCTACCAAAGAGTGGCCGTATGCTCACCGCACCCGGCAAATCGTATTCGAACTCGTAAATGCGCGCCGCGTAAGAATCAGTCGAAAAACGACTCAGGTGAAAAACATAGTGGCTCTTCCTCCACCCTCCCTTAAACCGCACCGATCCCATACCGCCCCTCGCCGCCTCTCCCCCTCCATCGACATAACGACCCTCCAAACGCAATGCCACCTGTCTCTCTCGATCCCCATAGCGCCCTTCCACCCGTGCCCTCCGGCTTCGCTTTATCTGTAAGATTTCTGCTTTCCAACCCGGAGTGCGACGGTCCTGGTACAGCGCCTGCCAACGTCCACGTTTACCCACCCGGCCTTCCACCCCAGCGCCCCACACCTCGCTTATGCTAGGCGTGGGCAACGAGAACGTCGGCTGCAAACGCTTATACTGATCGACATAGAGACGCCATTTCTGCCGCCCTCGACTTTGCTCCAACAAAAGCAAATACCCCTCTTCATTTTCCATGCCGGTCGCACTCGACGCACCGCCGTAAAAACTGTGAAAGCCCGCATCATAATGTCGCACTACACTGGCGATGCGCAGCCTGCCCAATTCGAGTCGCAATACACCTACCCCACCCCATTTGCCGCGCTCGTTGGCTCCAACCTCCAGCACCTGACGCCAGGTCCCTCCATCGTAACGCGCATCAACTGCCATCAGTCCCTGTCTGCGGCCGTGGAAAGCCCAGGGCGTCTTACCCGTACGCCGCAAATCCACCTCCCGCTCAAAACGCACTTCCTGCACACTCGCCCCAACCTGTAAATGCTCCCCCAGATAACGCCCGCGCCAAGCCCCAACTCTAGATTGCAACTGCTTGCGCCCCGCCACCTCACCAACCGTGACGTGCACCCCACTCTCCGGCAAAGACGTCACCTTGCCCATCTCATCCACCCGCGCGTCGAGTTGAGCCCTACCCGCTACCAACACAGTCACAAAACGCCGGCCTCGATAGTAAAACGCCAAACCCCGCACCGCCCCATTTTCCCCACTCGACCGATAGCCAATTTTCTCGCTGTCTCTCCTAAAGGCAGGAAACGGCGTCCCCCTCCTCGCTGCCGCACGCCCAAAGACCACCCCCTGCCCCCATCCAGGACGCACATCGCCAACCACAATCTCTAGCGGCCACACCCGCCCCTGCCAACGCAAATAAAAAGCCGCAAAATCCGCCCAGCGCTTCTCCCCCGGATCTTTCTCGACCAATACATACATCTCCCTCCCCTGTTCAAAACGCCACTCCACTCGCTGGTACAAACGCAGCTCCCCTGCCTCAACCGCCCCCCCCTGCACCCGCCCACGCCAAACAAAACGCCCTCCTCCCCCCCCATCCGCCAACCTACTCTCCACCCCCC
>Ga0114996_10009485_pt1 | contig 10667 bp, 12 predicted proteins | sample ArcticOcean_MG_C_4_FD_87039 | JGI IMG/M metagenome (GOLD analysis project Ga0114996, IMG submission 87039) | Marine microbial communities from western Arctic Ocean - ArcticOcean_MG_CB4_134 | ecosystem: Environmental > Aquatic > Marine > Oceanic | place: Arctic Ocean: Canada Basin | collected... | reverse complement strand
TGACCAATAAATAATACTAGTTAATCCAACAATTGTAGTTATTAATGCGCCAGAATAGTGAATAGGTCTAAAAGCAATTTCAATTGGGCCTCTTTTAGTAAAAATTAAAAATCTTCTTTCTGAAAACAATCCAACTTTTTTATTGGTTGGATTATGTTGACCAAAACGTTGACCAGTTTTTACTGGAGGCAGTTTCTTACCAAAATTATTAATTGTGGTATTAGCCACTATTTACTCCATTCCAGATATATAAAAAATACAATATTCCAATATTAGATATTATTTGTAATGCAATCATTCCAATGAGAAATTTACTTGAAATAGGATTTTTAACTGAAAGACTAACGGCAGGAAATGATTCTTTATTATTATAACTTTTGTTATCTTGTTGTAAGTTTTCATTTGGTCTTGCCGAATCAATATCTAAATTTTCATTATACTTAGTTTCATCAACTTTGTTTTGAAGAGACATAGAAATGTTTGAATTACTCATTTTATGATGAATTTCCATTGGTATTTCATTAGGCTTTTGTGTTGCAGCCTCAGTTTCAATTTGGATACGCATTTTTTCAATACGTTCTCTTAAATCAATGATTTCTTCTGCCATTTTGGATCGCTCCAATTTTTTTAAAATTAAGATTTATTATGGCAAGTTAATTGCATCATTCATACCAAATAAAGTATTTTTGACAAATTTTTATTTTTAGATATTAATAGTAACATATCTTTTAGTATAGTAAAATATACAAAACATATTTTAAAAGTTTATTTAGAAAAAAGGATTTCCATAAATGTTAGGAAAAACAAATAATAATGAGGCTGTAAAGTCTATAATTTCAAGCGATATGAAGATAAAAGGAAAAATATCAGCGGAAGGTGAACTTATGTTGTTAGGATCAGTTGTTGGAGATATTAAATGTCATAGTTTATATGTTGAGGACACAGGAACTTTAAAAGGTAATATAGAAGCTGATGTTGTAACTGTAGCTGGTAAATGTGATGGACAAGTTATAGCTGATGTGGTCTCTATTAAATCAACGGGCAAGATGTCAGGAGAAGTGTTTTATGAAAATATTTCTATAGAAGAAGGTGCTATAGTTGAAGCTCAAATTGCAAAAAAGAAAAAATAAAAGTTATTTTAAAGGAGATTAAGCATGGCGAATAAACAAGCTATTTTAGGTTCTGGAGCAAAATTCAGTGGTAAAATATCTAATGCAAAATCAATAGAAATTAATGGTTACGTGGAGGCTGATTTAACAACTGAAAAAGTTACAATTGGTTCAACTGGAAAGTTTATTGGTTCAGTTCAATCAGAACTTGTTGTTATAGCAGGTGAATATGAGGGAAAAATGCAAGCTGATAGTATTTGGCTTACTGAAACGTCTCGTATCAGTGGAGAAGTTCATTATAAATCATTACAGATGGATAGAGGTGCTGCATTAAATTGTAGAGTTGTGCACAATTGGAATGAGAATGAAGCTAACTTAGAAAATGAAACTCCTCTGACAGAAGAAGATAATCAAGAAGACCAAAAACCTGTTAAGAAATAGTATTTTAATTTAAAATGTATAAGGATTTAACATGAGTGAAATAACATATATATCAGAAGAACTAGTAATGGAAGGCAATCTTGATTCAGCTGGATCATCAGTTGTGGTGGCAGGTAGATTTAAGGGCGAATTAAGAGCTAAAGATGTTCTGCTGGAGGCTAACAGTATTTTTGATGGAAATTTAATAGCAGATAAAGTAACCCTAGGTGGTTTAGTTAAAGGTGAAGTTGCTGCTAATATACTTAATGTTGCAAGTAGTGCAAAGGTAGAAGGAAACTTAAAAACTAATGCATTATCTATTGATTTGGGTGCAGAAGTTTCTGGAAGTATAACAAGAATATCTTAATTATAAAAACTAGTTAAAATACTCATTTTTATTTTTTAGAGTTGTCTCTATGCAATCATTTACAAAACTTCTGGTTTCATCTTCTCCAGTAAGTTTAGTAAGTTGCATCGTTGCAAATCTCCCAGCGGCTAAGGCTATTGCGAGTTCATCATCTTCATTTACACTTGATAATATAAGATAATTCTCAATTTCATCTCTAATTCTTATTAATTTTTTTATATATATTTCATCTTCACTATATTTTGTTTTAGAAAAATCAATGTTTATTATTTCAGCCATTTTATAACCATTTTTTATAATTTTTTATATCAATATACTTTACGACTGATATAATTTTATTTTAAGTCTTTGCCTTTATTATTTTTGTGGAAAGTTTAATGATTAAATTTAATGTTTTTTCTAATGGAAAATTATTAGTTACTGATGAAATAAAATGTTTTATAAAAAGTAATCAAAGTAAAATATTGTTTGTCTTTCATGGTCTTTTTGGTAGAGCAAGAAATTGGCAATCGATGGCTAGAAAATTAACTTTAGATGGGTTAGTTATTGTTATTAATGTTGATTTAAGAAATCATGGAGAAAATGAATTTAAAGAAGACCATTCTTATTCATTAATGTTAGAAGACGTAATTGAGCTTTTTAACTATCTTAATATTAAAAAAACAAATGTATTAGGTCATTCTATGGGTGGTAAATTAGCTATGTTACTATCGTTAACCTATCCTGAATTTGTTAATAAGTTAATAGTAGCCGATATTGCGCCTATTGATTACAAAGGCGACGATGGTGAAATTATTAATAGTTTGCTAGATCTAGATCTAAATTTAATTCAAAGCCGTAATGATGCTGATAAAATTTTATCGATTAAAATTATTGATAAACCTTTAAGAATGTTTTTACTTCAAAATTTGCAATTAGTTGGTAGGCGTTATATATGGGCGGTTAATTTAAAAGTAATTAAAAAATCGATGGATAATTTAAAATCATTTCCTATATCAAGTGAAGTTAAAAAAAATAACCAGGAGGCTCTTTGTATATATGGATCAAATAGTAATTATGTAACAAATAATAATTTGGTAGCATTTAAAAAATACTTTACAAATATTTCTTTTGTTAAAATAAATGATGTGGGGCATTTATTGCATGTTGAAGACCCTAACGCATTTTATTTAGCACTAATAAATTTTTTACATAATTAAATATATGATGTTGTTTCCATATTAAAAAATATGTATTAAGTATTTATGATAAAAAAATTTGAAACACATATATTAAAATTATCTTGTAAAGACCAAATTGGTATTGTTGCAAAAATATCTTCAATTTTAGCAAGATTTAATTGTAATATTGTAGAATCAAAACAGTTTACAGATCAGGAAAATGAAAATTTTTTTATAAGACAAAGTTTTACTTTAATCGATGAAAAAAGTTTTTTTGATCTTCAAAAAAATCTGAACTCTTTAGCCAACGAGTTAAATGGAGATTTTTTCTTAACTGAAATTAAAAGCTCAATAAATACTGTAATGTTAGTTTCTAAATTTGATCATTGTTTAAATGATTTGTTATTTAGAGTAAGAAATAATTCATTAAATTTAAATATAAAGGCTATTATATCAAATCATAAAAATGCTGAAGAAATAGCAAGTTTTTATGGTATCCCGTTTCATTATTTACCAATTGATAAATTAAATAAACTAGAACAAGAATCTAAAATAAAAAATATTATAAATAAAAATGTAGTTGAATTAATTGTATTGGCTCGTTACATGCAAATTCTATCTGAAGAATTTACAGATCAATTTCAAGGAAGAATTATAAATATACATCATAGCTTTTTACCTAGTTTTAAAGGAGCAAAACCTTATCATCAAGCTTTCGAAAGAGGAGTTAAAGTTATTGGAGCAACCGCGCATTATGTTACAAAAGATTTAGATGAAGGCCCTATAATAGAGCAAGACACTCAGGAAGTAGATCATGAAATGATGCCGAACGACTTAGTGTCTATGGGACAAGATATTGAATCTAGAGTTTTATATAGAGCACTAAAATCACATTCTGAAAGCAGAGTATTTTTAAATGGTAAAAGAACAGTTGTGTTTAAAGGACATAGAAAATTAATATGAGTAATCAAAAAGAAAAAGTTGTTGTTATTGGCTCAGGAGCGGCTGGTTTAACCGCAGCTATTTATGCAGCAAGAGCTAATTTAAACCCATTAGTTATTGAAGGAATTCAACCTGGAGGACAATTAACAATAACTACTGATGTTGAAAATTATCCAGGTTATGCTGATGTTGTTCAAGGTCCTTGGATGATGGAACAAATGAGAACTCAAGCTCTCAATGTAGGTGCCCGCATAGTGAATGACATAATAACTAAAGTTGATTTTTCTAATAATAAAAAAATATTAACATCCGACTCAAATAAAATTTTTGAAGCACAAACTGTAATTGTTGCAACCGGAGCTCAAGCAAGGTGGTTAGGTCTTGAGAGTGAAAAAAAATTTAATGGTAAAGGAGTTTCAGCATGCGCTACTTGTGATGGTTTTTTTTATAGAAATAAAGAAGTAGCCGTTATTGGTGGAGGAAACACAGCTGTTGAAGAAGCTTTATATTTGTCAAATATTTGTTCAAAAGTAACTTTGATTCATAGAAGAGATAAATTAAGATCTGAAAAAATTTTACAAGATAGATTGTATCAAAAAGATAACGTTGATATTCTTTGGAATAGAATTGTCAGTGAAATTAAAGGAGATGAAAATGGAGTTAATGGCCTGGAACTAAATTCCACTTACACTGACACCTGTAAACAAGATACATTCAAAGTTGATGGTGTTTTTATAGCAATTGGTCATGATCCATCTACCACACCTTTTAAGGATGCTTTAGAAATGGATCAAGATGGTTATATAATTGCAAGAATACCAGGGACCAGTTTTACTAATATTGATGGTGTTTTTGCTGCAGGCGATTGTGTGGACAAAGTATACAGGCAAGCTGTAACAGCTGCTGGTATGGGTTGTATGGCTGCATTAGATGCTGAAAAATGGTTGCAAGAAAATTAATTTAATCTATTTTGTGTTAAAATTAATTAACTCCATTATTTTATAGATTATTGTTGCAGCAGTAAAATTATAAACTTTAAAATTTTTGATAGGAGATAATTCTACCATGTCAAAACCTATGACTTCTCTACCTTTTATCATTTTTTTAATTAAATTTAAACTTTCATAATAGCTTATTCCTCCTGGAACAGGTGTTCCAGTAGCTGGCATTATAGATGGATCTAAGCCGTCCACATCAAACGAAATATATACTTTTTTAGGAAAATCAGCTGGTAATTCAACTTCATTATTTAGATGAAGAGTTTCGGCGTCAAAATATGTGATATCAAATTTTGATCTATTCTTCACTTCTTCTAAACTAATAGCTCTTACTCCAAACTGTGCAATTTTATATTTTTCTTTGCTTAAAAGATACATTACACTAGCGTGAGAATGCATCTGATTTTGATAATCTTTTCTTAAGTCCGCATGAGCATCAATTTGTATTATTCCTATTTCGTTTTTGTTTAGAAGATTTAAGCCTTCAAAAACTCCATTAATAGCGCCATAAGTTATGCTATGTTCACCTCCAATTGTAATTGCAATTTTATTATTTCTACTGATTTCTTTAGTTATTTTTCTTATATTATCAATAACCTGATTTATGGGTTTATCACAATCAATTATTGGATAAGTATAAATACCATCTAAGCAAGGTTCACTTTTGCCGGTGTAACGCTCTAATTCATTACTAGCAGAAAGAATAGCTTCAGGTCCTTTTGAAGTTCCAGTGCCGAATGACACTGTTTTCTCTAATGGGACAGGTAATATATGGAATTTAGCGTTTATCTTATTTCTTTCTTTTTCAGAAAGCTCTGAATCTAAAAAGACATTATTTTTTTTTATCATCTATAACCTTTATTCATGACAATCTATTTTCATAATCATCATAAGAGAATTGTTTTATAATTTCTATGTCATTTGTTTCACTATCCCAAACTGCTATAGAAGGAAGTTTAACACCGTTAAAAAAGCTTGTTTTAACCATTGTGTAATGGGCTTGATCTAAAAAAGCTATTCTGTCACCAACTTGAGGTAATTTTTGAAATTTATATTGACCAATTATATCTCCTGCAAGGCAACTTGGGCCACCAATAATAATTTCATATCCTATTTTAGGCTCGTTTAGCAATACAGGCCTATATGGAGCTTCTATTACATCTGGAATATGGCAAGTCGCGCTTATATCCGTAATTACCATATGAGGTGACAAACTATTATTTGGTTTAAAACAGTCAATAATTTCTCCAATCAAAATGCCCGAATCTAAAACTACAGCTTCTCCAGGTTCAAGGTATATTTGACAACCTGTTTCAGAAGATAATTCATTTAAAAAATTGATTAATTGATCTATTTGATAGTCTTCTCGTGTAATATGATGCCCTCCCCCTAAATTTATCCATTTTAAATTTTTACTAAGAGGCATGATTATATTTTTTATTTGATCCCATGTTTTTTTTAAAGGTTCAAAATTTTGTTCACATAATGAATGAAAATGGATTCCATCAATTTTTTTTATATCAACATTTTTTAGGTCATTAGGATGAATGCCTAATCTAGATTTAAGATTAGCAGGGTTATATTTTAAATTCTGCACTTCAGAATAAAGTGGATTAATTCTAATGCCAATTTCATTATTATATTCTTTAGCAACATCAGAGAATAAATTTAGCTGATTTAATGAATTAAATATCACATGATTTGATATGGATGCTATTTCTTTGAATTCATCTTTCTTAAATGCTGGAGAAAAAGTACTAATTTCTCCAGAAAAATATTTTTTAGCTAATTTTGATTCATATAATCCAGAGCTACAACAACCATCTAAATATTCAGATATTAATGGTGCAAGAGAAAAAGTAGAAAAAGCTTTTAGGGCAATTAATATTTTTGCATTTGATTTATTTTTAAGTTTTTCCAAAACCTCAAGATTAAATTTTAAAGCTTTCCTATCAATAACAAAGCAAGGACTTGGCAAAGAATACAAATCTAATTTTTTAAAATCTCGTGGATTACCACCCATAGTTTGATACATGTTTTTTCTTTTCTAGAAATCTAGTTTTTCTTCTAATTTTATGGTTTTGCTTGGTAATCCATATTTGTTTAAAAGATCCATAAATGGGTCAGGATCAAATTGCTCTACATTCCATACACCTGGTTTAAACCATATTTTTTGTATCATTAACATCGCACCAATCATAGCTGGTACACCTGTGGTATAAGAAATTGCCTGGCTTCCTACTTCATTATAGCATTCTTCATGATCACATATATTGAAAGTATAGAAAGTTTTTTCTGTATCATTTTTTTGTCCAGTGATTATTGTTCCTATACAAGTTTTTCCTTTAGTTCTTTTTCCTAAGCTTCCAGGATCAGGCAAAATTGTTTTAAGGAATTGAAGAGGAATTATATTTATTCCATTATAATTAACAGGTTTTATAGATGTCATACCAATATTTTCAAGTACCTCTATATGCTTTAGATACGAATCTCCAAAGGTCATCCAAAACCTAGCTTTTTTTATTTCTGGAAAATGTTTAATTAAGCTCTCTAATTCCTCATGGTACATCAGATACATATTTTTTGGGCCTATTTCAGGAAAGTTAAAAGAAACTTTATTTGTCAAGGCAGGTCCAGTTTTCCATTTATTATTTTCCCAATGTTTACTCGATGCGGTAACTTCTCTTATATTGATTTCAGGATTAAAGTTCGTTGCAAATGGGTGTCCGTGATCTCCATCATTGCAATCCAGAATATCTAATGAGTTAATACTATCTAGAAAATGTTTTTTAGTGTGTGCCGTGTATACATTTGTAACTCCAGGGTCAAACCCAGATCCCAATAAAGCCATCAATCCTTTCTTTTGGAATTTTTCTTTATAATCCCATTGCCAACTATATTCAAACTTAGCCTCATATCGTGGTTCATAGTTAGCTGTATCGATATAATGTGTATTAGTGATTAAACAAGCATCCATAATATTAAGATCTTGATAAGGAAGCGCAAGGTTGAGAACTAGAAATGGATTTACCTGTTTAATGACATCAACCGTGTAATTAACATTATCTGCATCTAATTCTAAAATATTAATACTTATATTATATTTTTCTTTAACTTTAGTTTGTATATCCATGCATTTTTTTAAGGTTCTACTAGCTAATGTTATTTTTGTAAATATTTCAGGTAACATAGCCATCTTATGAATTGTAACAGCACTAACTCCTCCTGCTCCAATAACTAAAACATTACTCATTAACTTCTCCTATTATTTAATAAAATATTTAATTAGTTTTCAAAATAAGTGTATCCAGAAATTGATTCCTTGAAAGCTTGTGTTAACATTTTTCTTTCAACTAATGATAAATCTCTACTTCTGACAGCATCTTCAACTATACGTTTAAATCTATTTATAATATCCTTTGGTTCATATTCCACATAAGATAAAACCTCTGAGATAGTATCTCCTTCTTGTTCATGTAATATTTGATATCCACCATCTTCTTTTAATTTAATAGTTACTACGTTAGTATCTCCAAAGAGGTTATGAAGATCACCTAGAGTTTCTTGATAAGCTCCTATAAAAAAAACACCTAAAAAATAATCTTCATTTTCTTGAATTTCATGAAGAGGTAATGTTTTAGATATACCGTCGCGTAAAACAAATTTATTAATTATTCCATCGCTATCACACGTTATATCATTTAGCACCCCTCTTCTTTTTGGTTTTTCGTTAAGTTTTTGTATAGGTGCTATAGGGTGAAGTTGATCAATAGCCCAAACATCAGGTAAACTTTGAAAGAGAGAAAAGTTCCCATGATATATATCAGCCATATTATCAATTGATAATTGTAATTCTTCAGTAATTTCATCAGAAAATGTTAAAACACCTTTAATCTTATTGATAATATATAAATAAGTTTCTTCAGTTTTAGCCATCTCTGGTAAAGTTATTTGACCACTTCTAAAAAGAGTGCGTATTTCATCTCTATAATAATTCAAATCATTCAAGCATTCTTGAGTTCTTTCTAAAGTAAGGTAACTAGGTATTTGCATCATATTAGTAAGAAGTGGATGATCGTTTTTATTAGGTTCTTGTTTTTTAGGGCTATCAAAATTAGTCGTTTCTAAAATGTTAAATAAGAGCATTGAGCTAGAAGCTACGCAGGCTCTTCCTGATTCTGTTATGATTGTGGGATGATTTATTTTTGACTGATCCAATTCATATTTAACTGTTTCAACTATGTTTGTGCAATATTCATCTAAAGAATAATTAATGGAATTTACAGCAGATTTTTGTTCACCAGTATAATCTACCCCCAAGCCACCCCCAAGATCAATGTACTCTAATGGCGCCCCTTGATTAGTAATTTCTGAAAAAAATCTACAAGCTTCTTGTGTAGCTTTTCTTATCTCTATTATGTCTGGGATTTGACTTCCAAGATGGGAATGTTGAAGTATAAGGCAGTCAAGATAATTAGAAGCTTTTAATTTAGAGATAACTTCCATTACTTGCTCTACGGAAAGGCCAAAAGCGCTTCTGTCTCCGCTGGATTGAGACCAATTACCACTTACTTTATTTGTTAATTTAATTCTAATTCCAAGAAATGGTCGAATATTTAACTCTTTAGAAATTTTAATAATAAGTTCAAGTTCACGAGGGCTTTCTAACACTAGTATAGTTTTAAAACCTATTTTTTGGGATAATATAGCAAGATGAATGAATTCTCTATCTTTTATACCATTGCAAATAACAGTTGATTGGCTAGTTAAATCATGAGCGAGTGCAATTAGCAATTCAGGTTTAGATCCTACCTCTAATCCAAAATGAAATTCTTTTCCAAACTCAACAATCCTATCTATTACCTGTGCTTGTTGATTTACTTTTACAGGAAAAACTCCTTTATAATCTCCCTTATAACCAATCTCTTTTATAGCTTTATAAAAAGTTTTATTAATTTGTTGAATTCTGTATGCAAGATAATCCGTAACTCTTAACAATACAGGGCAACTAATTCCTCTTTCATTTAAACTTTTTATTATTTCAATAAGATCAGCGGGAGGGTTATCTGGAAAAAATGGATTTTTTAAGCCAATATTACCATTTTCTAAAACGTGAAGTATGTCACCTCCCCATCTTTTAATCCCATATATATCTTCATCAATCATTGTGTCGCAATCCTTGAAAACTATTTTAATCCTATTATCTATCAAAAAACAAATGGTCAAGTTGTGAAATAGGATTTTATAGTTATAATTACAATCAATTATTTATTTTTTTAAAGTAGTCGAGGATAAAAATGTTTTTTTCTAATAAAAAGAATAGCTTAGTTGATAAAAAAAATGCTTTGTGTGGAAGAGAACAAGCAATAAATGATATCTTATTTCATGAAATAAATGATCGTAATCTCAATGATTTGCCTGAGGGGTGTAAATACATAATTTTAGGTATGGGGTGCTTTTGGGGTGCTGAAAAATTATTTTGGAATTTGGAAGGCGTATATTTAACTTCAGTCGGATATGCAGGGGGGCATACTCTTAATCCAACGTATGATGAAGTTTGTAGTGAATTAACAGGGCATACTGAGGCTGTTAAAATAGTATATGATCCAATGATAATCAGTTTAAAACAAATAATGATTTATTTTTGGGAAGGACATAACCCTACTCAAGG
>Ga0114996_10009484_pt1 | contig 10668 bp, 9 predicted proteins | sample ArcticOcean_MG_C_4_FD_87039 | JGI IMG/M metagenome (GOLD analysis project Ga0114996, IMG submission 87039) | Marine microbial communities from western Arctic Ocean - ArcticOcean_MG_CB4_134 | ecosystem: Environmental > Aquatic > Marine > Oceanic | place: Arctic Ocean: Canada Basin | collected... | reverse complement strand
TAGTCTCTGTTTCCGCGAAGAGCTTTTGCCAGAACTAGCCTCCAACGGGATTCAATTGCTCGATTACGCTTCGTTAAATCCGAAATGGCAGCGGAGGATAAAGGCTTATTTTGAAGAAGTCATCTTTCCAGTTCTAACGCCGCTAGCCCATGATCCGAGTAGACCCTTCCCTTTTATCTCTAGCCTTAGTCTGAACCTCGCCGTAATAGTCAAAGAAAAGGACGGTCGGATTCGATTCGCCCGTGTCAAAGTGCCTAGCACATTGCCTCGTTTCGTGCCGATTAATCCCCCAGAAAAAAAACTTAGTGACGGACGGTCTCCGCAGACATTGATCTATACATGGATCGAACAGGTAATTACTGCCCATCTAGGCAGTCTTTTTCCTGGTATGGAGGTGGTTGAATCGTACCCTTTCAGGGTGATCCGTAGTGCAGATATGGTCATTCAGGAGATAGAAGCAGTGGATCTACTTGCGACTATAGAGGCATCGGTGCAGAAGAGGAGGTTCGGGCGTGTGGTCCGAGTTGCGGTCAATGATGCGATGCCAAGGCATGTCCGAGAGATCCTAATCGATAACCTGGGACTGGGAGAGCAGGAACTCCACAGAGTGGAGGGATATCTTGGTCTTAGTGCTCTGGTCAAGCTCTCTGAAATAGAGCGTAACGATTTGAAGTTCCCATCTTTTTCACCCAGATTACTATTGGCAAGGAAAAGGCAGAAAGATCTATTTACAACGATACGAGAGAAGGACATACTTTTACACCACCCATACGATTCATTCGTACCTGTTGTCGAATTTCTTAGGCGGGCAGCCCATGACCCTGATGTGCTGGCTATCAAGCAGACTCTCTATCGGGTCGGAAAGGATTCTCCAGTCGTTGAAGCCCTCTTGGAGGCCAGGAAAAATGGTAAGCAAGTGGCAGTTTTAGTCGAACTGAAAGCCCGATTTGATGAACAGAGTAATATCGGTTGGGCTAGAGCCTTAGAGAGGGAAGGAGTTCATGTTACGTATGGCTTGCCCGGCCTGAAGACTCACTGTAAAATTGCTCTTGTGGTTCGCAAGGAACCCGATGGGATTCGTCGTTATGTTCACTTGGCGACTGGAAACTATAATGTGGTCACGGCTCGTCTTTATTCGGATGTGGGGATTTTCACGTGCAGGAAGGAAATAGGAGAAGAGGCATCAGATCTTTTCAACTATCTAACCGGGTACTCGGCAAAAGAAGATTTTAGAGCCATGTTGGTGGCACCAGTGACACTTCGCCAGAGTCTGATCAGACTAATCGAGAGAGAAATTCAGCATGGCCTCAATGGGAATGGGGGGCGCCTCATTTTCAAAATGAATTCCATAGTTGATAAGCAGATGATCCAGTTGTTGTATAGAGCCTCCCAGTGTGGCCTGAAAGTGGATCTATTGGTGAGGGGTATTTGTTGTCTTCGGCCTAACGTTAAAGGTCTCAGTGATAACATTCGAGTAGTGAGTATTGTAGGGCGTTTCCTGGAGCATTCGCGTATCTACTACTTTCAAAACGCTGGAGTTCCAGAAATCTACATGGGAAGTGCCGACTTGATGCCTCGCAATCTTGACGCGAGGGTAGAGATATTAGCTCCAGTATCTGAAGAGTCCTCTGTAGGAGAACTGATTAATCTTTTAGAGTTGCAGCTTTCTGACAACGTTAATGCTTACCAACTCAAATCTGACGGCAGTTGGGTCCATACCGGCAAAGGAGATTTTCGAATGGTAGACAGCCACTTACTGATGATCGAGCGTGCGGAGAGCACTGTTGCATCTTCCCCGTGAGATTCAATGTCTTCCTAGCCCCTAGGAAGACATTGAAATTGATATAGGTCAATATGCAGATTGGACTTATCGGATTTTCTGGTGCTGGAGTTAAAACGGTTTTCTCGGCTATTACTGGGCTCACTCCAGCAGCGGGAATCGGATCCACTATTATCGGGACCAGCAGGCTGGCCGTTTTGCAGGTCCCTGATCCCAGGTTGGAACTTATTTCTTCAGTCTACAACCCTAAGCGATCCACCCATTCTAAGGTGGAAATAGCTGAATTTCCGGGTGTTTTCGGGGCTCGACCTGACCCTCGATTGCTGGCTAAATGTCGGGAATCTGATGCGTTAGCTTTGGTCATCGGGGCCTTTGGAGATGGGGGTTTGGATAAAGTCCCGGAGCCTGACCTAGAGTCGCTATCTGATACGTTGAGGGATGAAATGATTTTAGCCGATCTGACTGTTGCGGAATCTCGACTGACCCGCCTTACTGTCAGTCTGAAGAAAAGGAAAAATGAGATTGAAGAGGCAGAACTTAAGGTTTTGGTTGAATGTCTAAAGCAGTTAGAAATGGGGCGTGTGCTGCTTGATCTTAATCTGGACGCTGAAGATAAAAGAAGGATTCGAGGCTTTGGATTTCTCAGTCTGAAACCTGTTTTCCTTTTGATCAACATCGGTGAGGGCGATGTGGGTAAGGAACAGGAGATCACTGAGAGGTTTCTTGAGAAAGGCCTGACTGCTCGGACTCTGTGTGGTGACCTTGAGTCGGAGCTGGCCACCATCGAGGGTGATGATCGAGGAGAACTCATGGATGACCTGGGCATAGAAGAACTCGCGGCGCCTAAAGTACTTCGTGCCGTCTATGAGTGTATGGATGTATGTACTTTCTACACTTACGGTGAGGATGAGTGTCGAGCGTGGACGTTGCGTGCAGGACAGACCGCGGTGGATGCAGCGGCCAGGATTCACACAGACCTTGCACGAGGGTTCATTCGTGCTGAAGTGGTTAGCTTCGCAGATTTTCAGGAGCATGAGTGTATTAAAAATGTGAAGGGGGCTGGCAGATTTCGGTTGGAAGGGAAAGATTACACAGTCCAGGACGGAGACCTAATCATTATCCGACACAGCTCCTGATAGCAGCAGGACTATAAGGGTCCGAATATTTCATCCAGGCCTTTCATGAATATATCTGGCCCCTTGCCTGAAATGAGGTCAGATATTCCTTTAATGGCCGAATCGAGTCGTAGAATTCCATTGAGGACTTTGGAAGGGTTGTCAAGATGTACATCCTTGACCTTAAGGACTAGCGATTTCTCAGAGGCGCCTAGTTGTGTGTTGGTGGTGATATTGCGGAGATCAGTTGAGATGATCTTAATAATACGACCTGAAGGGGAACGAGATTCCTTCGATGGGATTTTAGAAGTCAGTGATTTGAGTCGGTCAACGAAGGGTTGGTAGTTACAGATAGATTTCCTGCATTCGATATTCAATTGGATCGTGTCTGCCACCAAATCATCAATTTCAATTTGTTGTTTCAGTAAGGTTAGTAGGCTTACATGAGCAGTCAAAGTTTGGATGTGGATGAAATCTCGTTCAGAAAATCCTTTGGGATTTTTCAGAGCGATGCTTTCAAATTGGAGAAAGCCTTTTAATGGGGATATTCTGACATCCTGTACTGAGGATTCTACTCCTAAATATTCTCTGACTAAATCACTGTAATTATCGAGTACCCAGATCTCTATCAGGCCCGGCATCAGGAAGGCCAATAAAAGTAGGAGAGCTGTAAGTATTGTGAGAAGACCGAAGAATTTCATTGGCGTACTGATCCTTTATTTATCGATTTGAAATTTTTCTAACCGCGCCAGCGGATCACCGAATTCTCTAAATTAGAGACCCCCAATTCTCTACATAAGTCTAGGAATTTCCCTCTACAGACACCTTTCCATTCTAGAGCATCCAGGTCTTCCGCAAGAGGGACATCTCGTCGTAAGGTGGCTAGATGACGGTAAAGAAGGGCGTCCTCCCAAGATGTCCATAGGCTTTTGTTTAATCTTTCGGATCCTCGGATCGAGACGTTCCAATTAGAGCTTTTTCGGGGAATGTTTTCCAGGTGGATATAGCGAGAGAGAATGAGCGAGGAAGATTTTTTCCCCCAACCGCGAATGCCAGGAATCCCGTCAGGAACATCTCCGACAAGCCCAAGCCAATCAGGGATAGAGTTTGGGGTGACGCCGAATTTTTGTATAACCCCGTAAAGGTCGAGGGTCTGTTCCTTGCGGCGGTCGAAACACACAACGGTTTCATTAATACATTGAGCGAGATCCTTATCAGGTGTACAAATCAGAATACGAGATATTCGAGGATCATTTTCCCACTTTGTCGCAGCTGATGCTAAGGCATCGTCTGCCTCAAAATCAATCATTGGCCAGACGACCATTCCTACGGCCATTGCAGCCTTTTCGGCGAGTAGAAACTGCTGTTTTATTAGAGGATCTATTTCTTCCCCAGTTTTGTAATCTTTAAATAATTCGTTACGGAATGAATGGATTGTTCGGTCGAAAGCGCAGGCAACATGAGTGATTCTCGATAGCCGTAAAAATCTCAGCAGGCTTTTAAGGAAGGTGATTGTGGCTCCTACTTCTTGCCCTTGAAAGTTTTGCTTGGGAGATCCGTAAAAAGACCGGAAAAGGTCGTAGGTGCCGTCCAGGAGGTGCAACTGGAGACCTGGTTCAAAGCTAGGCATTCCTGCGCTCCTAAAGCCGGTCAAATAGCTTGATGTCGGCTTTTATAGGATCGGGTAATGGAAGTGCTTTCTTTAGCGTGTAATCGATCCACACGATAACCGATGAACCATCCGCCATTGCAGATTCTTGAGTTTCCAGGAAAATTCCATGCTGCATGACGTAACTACGGGTTCGCAACTCAGTCACACGTGTCCCGATTTGTAGTGAGGAGGGGAATTTGATTTCTCGTCTAAAAGAACATTCAATATGGGCCAGTATTGGGCCTGTTTTTTTGTCCTGTAGAAGGCGGAAATGGTCTAGATGAGCCATGTAAGCTAGACGCCCAACTTCCATGTAAGAGAAATAATTTGCGTTGTTTACATGCCCGAGCGCGTCTGTATCTCCCCACCGAACTGCTAGGTCTATCCAGTGGTGGAAATCCTCTCGGTTGGCGGGTTTATTTCTTGAGTTGCTCACAGCACTTTCCAATAGATCTTGAACGGGAATTGTGATTTTTTTATACAGTCTAAGTATCCGATTCTCGAAGAGATGCATGATATTCAGGACTTAAAGTTGAAAAATATTGTATCAGAATTCCTGCAAGTATAGGGCCCGTCTCGGAGAAGATAATTATAGTAAGTCCTCCAGGCAAGAGTTATCAAGAGACCCATTATCGCGGTTAGGCTACTGCTACTGATTCCAATCACGTCGTTCAAAGAAAATCGAAAGTGTGTGTGGTCGGTTTTCCTGTCTGGCATCCGAAGGGAATCGTCTGCTAGAATCTCCCTCTTGATCCGGTCGAGCGCGCATTATTTTGCGCCAAGGTCGGACGTGACGGTGGGCCGCTAGCTCAGTTGGTTAGAGCATCTGCCTTTTAAGCAGAGGGTCGCTGGTTCGAGTCCAGCGCGGCTCACCATTATTGGAGTATGTATCCGTCTTCGCTTGAGACTATAGTAGGATCCGACTATGGATAAAGAATTCTGCATGATCGAAACTGAGTGTGCGTTACGTGAGATATTGGATACTCCAATACCAATCGCGCTGCGTAAGGTAGGGAATACCTTAGATGCGCACTGCAGGAAATTTATTTCTCTATCACCCTTTCTATGCCTGGCAACTATGTCTAGGCAGGGAGAAGCTACTGTTTCCCCCAGGGGAGACCCTCCAGGATTCGTGCAGGTTTTGGACGACAAAACACTGATCATCCCTGATCGCCCCGGGAACAATGTGGCCGATTCTATGGAGCGTATACTAGAAATGCCAAGGGCTGGTGTGCTTTTTTTTATTCCCGGATTTGATGAAACCTTACGAGTGAATGGGGCTGTTAATATAACGACCGATGAGGGGATTCTGTCACAGTGTATTGTGGCTGGTCGGACTCCAAAATTAGCACTTAGGCTGATTGTGGAAGAAGTGTTTTTTCATTGCGGAAAGTCTCTCAAGAGATCGAGATTATGGGATCCTGATAGTCGGCGAGATCGGCAAGAGATGCCTAGCCTAGCTAGAATCATTCTTGAACAAACTGCTGATCCTGATGCACCACCTACTCAAGAAGAGGTTTCTGAGACCGAGAAAATGGTAGAGAAAGATTACCGCGAAAGTCTCTATTGACCTTTACGTAGAATATTTCAATACGTTCCCGAAGAGGTTTTCCTTAATGTGGAGTCTTAGATTTAGTTGCATAAGTGACTTCGGAATATTATTTCTATGAAATATTCTCTACCCTTCTTCAACCTCAAACCCTGAATCTCTAATGAGTTTGCGAGCCTCATTCGCTTGCTGTCCTGGTGTGGTTAGATATCCCTCCACAAAGATCGAGTTAGCTGGGTAGAACACACGTGCGCCCTGATCTTTCATATAAAGCTCACGTCCAGCAGCCATGCGGATTTCACTTTTTGGGTTGAGTAAACGCATCAGACAAAGTGCTTTCAGGCCCAGCTTGGGATCGATTGGAGATTGTCCGGAAAGTGGTGTGCCGGGGATAGGATTCAAGAAATTCACCGGGATGGAATCGATTTTCAAGCTTCGGAATGCATAGGCGAGTTCCACGATGTCGTCATCATTTTCCCCCATTCCCAGAATTCCACCGCAGCAACTCGACAAGCCAGCTTTTTTGATATTGAGAATGGTGTCTATTCGATCGTCGTAAGTATGAGTAGTACAGATCTTGGGGTACAAGCGTCGGCTTGTATTAAGGTTGTGATTCACCCAGCCCACACCGGCCTTTTTGAGTTCTCGCGCTTGGTTCTCATCCATGATCCCCAGAGAAACACAGATTTCGAGTTGAGGGAATTGTTCCTTTATCTGGCGGACAGCTTTACTCATGTGTTCGATATCACGTTTTTTCGGACCTCTCGCACTCATGACCATACAGTAGCGCTTTGCACCCCCAGTCACCGCTTTTTGTGCTCCATTACGCAACTGATCAATCGAGAGCAAGCGGTATTTGTTAATTGGGGCTTTTGAAATTGCAGATTGCGAGCAGTAGTGGCAATCTTCGGGACAGATTCCACTCTGAGCGTTCTGGAGTAGGCATATTTTTACCTTGCGCCCAAAAAACTGTTGCCTTACTTGCAATGATGCATCGAGGAGAGATTGTAGATCTTTTTCTTTGGCACTTAGAACCTGATAGGCTTCTTTTCGTGTCAAGGCTTTTCCGGCAAGTGATTTTCGGGCCAAATTGGAAAATTTTTTCATTAGCTGCTTCTCTTACTTCGTTTTGAAAACCGAGTCAATCCCTTTAATGAATTTTGGCATATCAAGATATTTGGTAGCCGCATTCCGGATTATAGGATGATCCTTTTCTAAATCTCCGGTGAGGCCTAGAAAAGGAAGAATACCAAGACAGGGAACATTCGTCAGTTCGGATAAGGATTGTGGGTTAGTTTGGATAGATAGATTTGATGTCGGGGTGGGATGGTTTAGAACATAGCCGAGTATTGGTATGGAACGAGCTCTTAAGTAGTGGAATGTTAAAAGAGCATGGTTAAGGGCTCCGAGTCGCGAGCCCACCACTACAAGGATTGGGATGCTCAGATCCATTGCCAAATCAGCAAATGTATAAGTTGCAGTTATGGGGACTAATAGCCCTCCAGCTCCTTCAACTATTACTAGGTCGTAGCCATGATTATGATTGTCGAAATGGGCCTTTACGGTTGCGGGATCGATATGATGTTTTTCTAGTTTAGCCGCCGCATGAGGGGCTAGAGGGAGCTCATAACGAAAAGGGCAGATCTGATCTAGGGAATCTGAGGAATTCGCGTAGGTAGCTAGTAGCATAGCGTCACTGGGGTAGAGGTTCCCATCGAGCACTTCGCAACCAGTCTCAACCGGTTTCAGTACTCCTATCTTCTTTCCCATTTCTGTGAGAGCAGATGCAATCCCGCAGCCCACAAGAGTTTTGCCAATATTAGTGTCGGTTCCAGTGATTAGGAAGCTTGGCATGTGACGGCCTCGATTGAATCTCGGGTAACATCCAGAATTCTGTTCAGTTCAGTGGATTTGATGCTCAAGGGCGGCATGAGGGTAATAACATCTCCTAGAGGCCGAAGAATAACTCCTCTTTTCCGAGCTTCCAAAATAACTCGGATTCCTATCTTTTCGGTTGCTGCGTAAGGAATCTTTTCCTCAGGATTGAGCATTAACTCAATCCCAGCCATCAATCCTTGTTGGCGGATATCTGCCACATGATTCAGTCGGGAGAGGTCTGAGTCAAGGCGATCCTTTAACCTTTTGATGATAGGTTTTAATTTGGTGAGAACATTTTGTTCCTGGAAAATCTGCAAACTTGCGAGAGCTGCAGCACATCCTAGAGGATTTCCTGTAAATGTATGACCGTGGAAAAAGGTTTTAAATTCGTCGTATGGAGCCAGAAAGGTGGAAAAGATCTTTTCTGTGGTTAGAGTTGCGGCCAGCGGCAAATACCCCCCAGTGAGACCTTTCGCGAGGCATAGGAGGTCCGGCTGGATCTCGGCCTGCTCGCATGCAAACATAGTACCTGTCCGACCGAACCCTGTGGCCACTTCGTCGCAAATGAGCAGGATGTTGTGTCGCCTGCATAGATCTTTCAAGAGAGACAGGTACTCAATGGGATGCGTCCACATACCGGCAGCACCCTGAATCAGTGGTTCAACGATCAAAGCAGCTATTTCTCGATGATGATTTTCTATGGTACGCCTTGCCTCCTTTTTTGCTGCCGCTATGGAGTTCTTGTTGGACATACCTTTATGAAAGCGGAATACGTGGGGTGGGGTGAGCCTGAGGCTCTCCTGTAGTAGTGGGCGGTAGTAATGATGGAAAAGTTCGGAATAACCAACATTAATTGCTCCTAGAGTATCTCCGTGATAGCTGTCAGAAAGTGAAGCAAATTTGATCTTGTCCTTATCACCTTTCAACTGCCAATACTGAAAGGCCATTTTTAGTGAAACTTCAACTGCTGTCGCTCCAGCATCTGAATAGAAGACACGAGTCAATCCCTTAGGTGCAATCTCAATTAGTTTTTCCGCCAGTTGGATTGAAGGGATATTGGACAGTCCGAGAAGGGTCGAGTGAGCCACCTTTTCTAGTTGCCTGGAAATGGCTTCACTGATGTCGGGTTGGACATGCCCGTGCAAGTTGCACCAAAGAGAGGAAATACCGTCTAGATATCGTTTCCCCTCAGTGTCGATCAGATAGTTGCCTTCGCTTCGAGCGATTATAAGCGGGTCTTCGTCTAACCATTCTTGCATCTGTGTGAAGGGGTGCCATAAGTATTTATGATCTTTCCCTTTCAATCTGAGATAGAGATCTGATTTCATTAGAGTATCCCTAGTGCCCGTCCTGATTCGGAAAAAGCCGTTATAACTTGTTTTAGTTGGCTTTCGGTATGTGTAGCCATAGGGGTTAATCGAATGCGGGAAGTCCCCATTGGAATGGTCGGGGGACGAACGGCTTGTCCCCATACCCCTCGGTTGAAAAGTTCTTCTTGGAGAGACAGGGTAGTTTTTTCCGAACCAATTAGAATTGGAAGAATTTGCGAAGAGCACTTCCCTAAATCGAATCCGAGCTGAGATAGTTCGTTTCTTAAAAGGGAGGCATTTCCCATTAGTTGAATGCGCCTAATGGGTTCTTTTTGTACCAGTTCAAGAGCGGCCAGAGCAGTGGCGGCAGCTGAAGGGAGGAGAGCCGTTGTATAGATGAAACTTCGGGATCGATTGGTTAGCCACTCGATTAGATCAGAATTTCCAGCAACGTAGGCACCTATGCACCCTAAAGCTTTCCCCAATGTTCCCATCTGGATATCTATATCCTGACTCAATCCTAGTTCCTCCACTATACCTGCCCCGGTTGGTCCAAAAACACCAGTGGCATGAGCCTCATCGACCATGACCCAGGCGTTATGGGTTTTAGCCAACTCGACAATATCAGACAGAGGAGCGATGTCTCCGTCCATACTGAAGACTGTATCCACGACGATTAAACGATGTCGATAGGCTTTGTACTCTTTGAGGAGTTTTTTTAGATGATCCATGTCGCTGTGACGAAAGACCTTAACACTGGCTCCAGAGAGGCGGCAGCCGTCGATGATGCTAGCGTGATTACGGGCATCACTAAAAATAATATCACCCTGACCCATCAGGGCGGAAAGAGTGCCTAAATTAGCGTGATAGCCAGTTGGGAAAACTAGAGCAGCTTCTGTTTTCTTGAATTGAGCTAGGCGTGTTTCGAGTTCCTCGTGGACTACCATACTACCGGAGATGAGCCTGGATGCTCCCGCTCCACATCCCAACTCCTCGATGGCTTGAGCAGCAGCCTTTTTAAGGGTAGGGTGATTGGCTAACCCCAGATAGTTGTTCGAGGAAAGCGAAAGAGTTCTTTGCCCCCTAATTGTGATCCACTCTCCTTGAGGACCTTCTACGGGTTGGATTCGGCGATAAAGATTCTTTTCCCGGATATTTTTAAGCCGGCAGATAAGAGTATCTCTGAACCCGTGATCTCCCATTTCCCGAACCTGCTTCATCCTTATTAAAGTTCACTGTTGAACTGGCCTTAGAATTCAGAAGAACTCGTCACAGTCAGGAAATCCTTCTAGATGGATTCTACGGCAGTTTTCCGCTTTCAGCACCTCTATATAGACTGTATGAGCTTTGGGACAGTCGAATGGAAGTTTCTCACCCCACTCCAC
>Ga0114996_10009483_pt1 | contig 10669 bp, 20 predicted proteins | sample ArcticOcean_MG_C_4_FD_87039 | JGI IMG/M metagenome (GOLD analysis project Ga0114996, IMG submission 87039) | Marine microbial communities from western Arctic Ocean - ArcticOcean_MG_CB4_134 | ecosystem: Environmental > Aquatic > Marine > Oceanic | place: Arctic Ocean: Canada Basin | collected... | reverse complement strand
TCCTTCAACTTTATAATTTTGATCAATAAATTCTCTAATTTTTAAAACTTCTTCTTCTGTAAGACTATTAACTCTTTTGTCTTTTGGAATATCTAGCTTATGACATATATCGTTTGAAATTTTTTCGCCTACACCATGAATATAGGTTAAAGCTACATGTACAACTTTATTTTGGGGAATATTTACACCAGCAATTCGAGCCATAGTTTTATTGAAATTTCAATATAAAAAAGCTATTTATATAATCAGAAACTATAAAGTCAACCCTCTAAAATATTAATAATACGTAAAATTTCCTTATAAATAGCTTCAATCTCCCCTGAGGCATCTACTACATGCAATAAATTTTGATTTTTATAATATTCAATTATTGCTAGGGTTTCTTCTTCATAGGTTTTAAGCCTTTTTGTTATAGTTTCCACGTTATCATCAGCTCTTTTTTCAAGATATTTAAATCCGCAAGAATGATTATTGTCAGAAGAAGGCATAAAATACTTATTGAATATTTGTCCACATTTGCTGCAAGTTTCCCTTCCTAGAATTCTTTTTGTTATTATTTCGTTAGAAACACTTAAACAAAAAACACATGAAATTTTTTGGTCATATTTATTAAGTAATAAATCCAAATTCTTGGCCTGGTTAAGATTTCTTGGATATCCATCAAAAATAAAATTATTAATATACTTTTTATTAGAGATTATATTTTCGATTAGACTGTTTATCATTTCATCTGAAACGAAAGAACCTTTATCAATTGTAGATTTTATTTGCTTTGAGAGAAGTGAATTATTTAATATTTCGTTTCTTAAAATATCGCCAGATGAAACTTTGAAAAGATTAAAGTTTTTAATTAAATAATTGGTCTGTGTGCCTTTACCTGCTCCAGGAGGTCCAAATAAAACAATATTCACTTTAAATCACCTTTTTTAAATCATCTTCCAAATTTAGTTTTTTTAATTAACGATTCATATTGTTTACTCATTAATCTTGTTTGTATTTGAGAGACAGTATCCATTGCAACAACAACAACGATAAGAACCGAAGTACCTCCTAAATAAAAAGGTATTGGATATCTTGAAATTAAAAATTCTGGCATTAGACAAACTAAAGTTAAATATAAAGAACCAATAGTTGTAAGTTTAGTTAATATATCCTCTATAAAAAAAGCAGTTCTTTCTCCTGGTCTTATGCCGGGTATATATCCTCCTTGTTTTCTCAAATTTTCAGCTGTTTCATTAGGATTAAAAACAATTGAAGTATAAAAGAAACAGAAAAATATTATTCCTGACGCATACAAAATCATATATAGAGGTTTGCCTTGAGAAAAATAAGCTGAAAAATTTTCAAATAATTCTGAATCAGAAAAATTAAAATTTGCAAGTGTCATTGGTAGAAGAAGTAAAGCTGAAGCAAATATGGCTGGTATAACTCCAGCAACGTTTATCTTTATAGGCAAATGAGATGATTCACCACCATAAATTTTTGAACCCATTTGTCTTTTGGGATAGTTAATTAATATTTTTCTTACTGATCTTTCCATAAAAACTATGAAAGCAACAGTGGCTAATAACAAAATAAATATTATAAAAATTGTTGAAGCAGATAAAGCTCCCGTTCTGCCTAACTCAAAAGTTGCTGCAAGTGCGCGTGGGATTTCCGCAACAATACCAGAAAATATAATTAAAGAAATTCCATTACCAATTCCTCTTTGCGTAATTTGTTCACCTAACCACATTAAAAAGATAGTGCCAGCTACCAATGAAATTATAGTTGTTAGTTTAAAAAAAACACCGGGATCAATAACTACGCTAGTTGAACTCTCAAGACCTACAGAAACGCCATATCCTTGCATTGCTGCTAGAAAGACAGTTCCATATCTAGTTATTTGGGTAATTTTTTTTCTTCCTATTTCTCCTTGGTTTTTTAAACTTTTAAAATACTCAGATACACCAGTTAGTAATTGAACTATAATAGAAGCAGAAATATATGGCATAATACCCAAAGCAAAAATTGCCATTCTTTTAATTGCTCCACCAGAAAAAACATTAAACATGCCTAAAAGTCCTTTTTGATTACTTTGCATCATAGTTTGTAGAGCTGAAGAGTCTATGCCAGGTAAAGGGATATAAGTTCCAAGTCTATAAATACAAAGCATTAAGATTGTAAAAAGAATTCTATTTCTTAAATCATGATCTTTTGAAAAAAACCCTGAATTGTTATCCATTATTATTAATCTTTATATTTATTTATTAAATTTATTTAATTAAAGAAAACTTTCCACCAGCTTTTTCAATTTTACTCTTAGCAGAATTTGAAATGAAGTTTGCTTCAATATCCAATTTTAATTTTAACTCACCTGTGCCTAGTATCTTTAATTTATTGTATTTTTTATTCACAAGTTTCATTTTATGTAAAAAATCTAGATTTATTTTATTTCTGGCTAAAACTAATTTATCCTTATTTATAGTTTCAATTCTTGAAAGGTTAAAAATTGCTAGGTTTTTTTTGTGTAGGGATTTAAAGCCTCTTTTAGGTAATCTTCTATAAAGTGGCATTTGACCACCTTCAAAACTTTTTATAGCAACACCAGACCTAGATTTTTGACCTTTGTGTCCCCTACCACAAGTTTTTCCTTTAGACGATCCTATTCCTCTTCCCAATCTTTTGCTTTTTTTGTTAGTTTTTATATTTAATGAGTTAAGTTGCATATAGTTATCCTTGATGTCTAGATTTTGTAATTTCGGCAATATTTTTGCCCCTCATCTTAGCAATTTCTTTTGGAGAGCTTTGACTCTTTAAAGCTTTTAGGCAAGCACGCAAAACATTTAATGGATTAGATGTTCCTAATGATTTTGCAACAACATCTTTTATACCAAGAACTTCGCACGCAGCTCTGATCGGTCCGCCGGCAATAATGCCAGTTCCAGAAGGGGCAGCTCTCAATAAGACTTTACCAGCTCCATCTTTTCCATATACGTCATGGTGTAACGTTCTACCGTCTCTTAAAGGTATTTTGAATAAATTATTTTTTGCTGTTTGTGTAGCCTTTTTAATAGCATCAGGAACTTGTTTAGATTTTCCATGTCCAATTCCAATTGAACCAAGGGAATCACCAACCACAACTAAAGCTGAAAAACCAAACCTTCTACCACCTTTAACAACTTTTGTGATCCTGTTAATTGAGACTAATTTATCTTTTATATCTATATTTGTATTTGTCATAATCTTTAAAAATTTAATCCATTCTTTCTTAATGATTCAGCAAAACTTTTAACTCTACCGTGGTATTTATACTTTCCTCTATCAAAATAAACATTAGTAATTTTCATTTCTAATGCTTTTTTTGCCAAAAGTTCTGCAATTTGAATTGATAGTTCAGTCTTTTTAATTTTTCTCTCCTTAATATTTTTCATAGATGAAACTGACAACAATGTTTTACTATTTTTATCATCAATAATTTGGGCTGATATATTTTTTAATGATCTAAAAATAGATAATCTGTATCTATTTTTATTTACTCTTTTAAGTTTTTTTCTTACTCTTAAGGCTCTTTTGTTTAGTTTAATATTTTTCATATTATTTCTTTTTACCTTCTTTTCTTAAAACGTATTGGCCTCTCTCCTTAATTCCTTTTCCCTTATAAGGCTCCACTGGTTTTAACATTTTTATTTCAGAGGCAACTCTCCCTACAAGATCTTTGTCAATTCCACTGATTTTGAGGACAACGCTTTTTTCAACAATAATTTTAATACCTTGTGGAATTTTGAATATATTATCATGACTAAAACCTAATTGTAGATTTAAAATATCTCCCTTTAAATTTGCTCTAAGTCCTACTCCATTTAATTCAAGAATTTTTTCGTGTCCAACACTTACTCCCTTTACTGCGCTATTAACTAGACTTCTTGTTGTTCCCCAAATCATATTTGATTTTTCATTTTTATTAATTAGTTTGATAATTAAGTTTTTATTTTCAAATATTGAAGTTGAAAAAATTTTATCATTAATACTTATTTCTTTTGAACCTTTTGGGCCTGTAAGTGTAAGTTTGCTACCTTCAATTTTAGCAAGTGTTCCTTCGGGTATTATAATTGGTTTTTTTCCGAGTTTAGACATAGTAATTAAAAGACCTTACAAATAATCTCACCACCTATATTTTTATTTCTTGCCTCATTGTCACTCATTATACCTTTGGAAGTTGATACAATGGCTAAACCTAATCCATTTTGAATTCTTGGTAAGCTATCAGCTCTAGCATAAATTCTTCTTCCAGGTTTAGATATTCTATTAATTCCTTTTATTACTGGTGTACCATTAAAATATTTTAAATTAACATGAATATTATTTTTTCTGCTTTCGTCAGCTAAAATTTTATAACCAATAATATATCCTTCGCTTTTAAGAACATCTAAAATTTTTGTTCTAAATTTAGACGCTGGTATTTTAACATCATTAAGAAATCTTGCTTGGGCGTTTTTTATTCGCGCAATCATATCTCCAATTGGGTCTGTTAATGCCATAATTAATTTACCTCCATATATTTTACCAACTTGATTTAGTCATTCCAGGAATTTTGCCCATAGAAGCAAATTTTCTAAGTGCAATCCTTGACATTTTTAATTTTCTGTATACACCATGTGGTCGTCCAGATATTTCACATCTGTTTCTAATTCTATTTTTTGCTGAATTTCTTGGTAGCTTTGCTAATTTTAATTGAGCTTCAAACCTTTCTTGAAGAGGTAATTTTTTATTATTAATAATTTTTTTATACTTTTCTCTTTTTTTAGCAAATTTCTCTACAAGCTTTATTCTCTTTAGGTTTTTTTGTACTGCGCTAGTTTTTGCCATAAATTAATTTTTAATTCCTTTCTTTATTTTTAATTATAAATGGAAAATTTAAAGCTTTTAATAATGACATTGTCATTTCTTTGTTTTTACCACTTGTTGATATAGTTATGTCCATTCCTCTAATACGATCTACTTTATCAAAATCAATTTCAGGAAATATCACGTGTTCTTTTATCCCAAAGCTATACCCTCCCTGTTTATCAAAACCATTTGTGCTTAAACCTCTAAAGTCTTTTATTCTTGGCAATGCTATATTTACAAGTCTATCAAGAAACTCGTACATTCTATCTTTTCTTAGGGTAACTTTTAAGCCGGCGGGAGTATCTTTTCTTGTTTTAAAGTTAGAAATTGATTTTTTAAAATTTGTAATAACTGGAGTTTGACCACTAATCAAGCTCATATCTTCAATACAATTTTTAAGTATATTTTTATTACCACCATCAATTCCCAATCCCATATTTAAAACTACTTTGATAACTTTTGGAACCATATGTTTGTTACTCAAAGACAGTTCTTTTTTTAAACTTTCAAGTATTGTCTTATTATATTGTTCTTTTAATCTTGGTATCATTATTTTTTAACTTTTTCGGTTTTTTCTTTTGTTACTATTAGTTTTAAATTAGAAAAATCTATAAAATTTTCTTTTGATATAATGCCACCCTTTTTTTCTTTAGTTGTTTTTTCATGTTTCTTAATCATGTTAATACCTTTTACTTTTGCTCTATTTTTTTGTCTAAAAATTTCTATAACCTCACCTTTTTTCCCTTTGTCTTTGCCGCAAATAACCTGAACTTGATTTCCCTTTTTAATCATAATTATAACACCTCTGGAGCTAATGAAATTATTTTAGTTTGCCCTTTTGTTCTTAATTCTTTAGTAACTGGACCAAAAATTCTAGTTCCCATTGGTTCTCCTTTTTCATCAATAATTACTACAGCGTTGCTATCAAATTTAACAGTGCTGCCATCTTTTCTATAAATAGCTTTTTTTGTACGCACAATTATTGCTTTTTGTACTGTGCCTTTTTTAACTTTACCGTTAGGAATAGCGTCTTTAACCGCAACAACAACACTATCACCAATTGAAGCATATCTACGTTTTGATCCACCTAAAACCTTTATGCATTCGACTCTTTTAGCGCCCGTATTGTCAGCAACACTTAATTCTGTTTGCACTTGTATCATTTATTTAATTACAACTTCCCATGTTTTCTTTTTGGAGTAAGGTCTTGATTCAATAATTTTAACATCATCTCCTGTTTTGAACTGATTCTTCTCGTCATGAGCATGATATTTTTTACTCGATGTCATGACTTTACCAAAAAAAGAATGTTTATATCTCCTTTTTACTAAAACCACTATGGTTTTGTTATTTTGATCTTTTATTACTTTACCTTTTAGTATTTTTTTGCTCATTTTTATTTTTATTATTATTATTTAAAGTTGTTAAAAGCTTAGCTACATTTTTTTTAATTGTATTAACTTTTGCTGTATCTTGCATTTGTCCATTTATTTTTTTGAATCTTAAGTTAAATAAATCTTTTTTAAAAGAAATAATCTTTGTGTTTATTTGATCAATGCTAAGTTTTTTAATTTCTTTAATTTTCATTATTCATATCTCTTAATAAATTTAGTTTTAATAGGTAGCTTAGCTGAAGCTTTATACAATGCTTCCCTTGCAACTTCTTCTGAAACTCCATCAACTTCAAAAATTATTCTACCAGGTTTTACTCTGCATGCCCAAAATTCTGGAGCTCCCTTACCTTTTCCCATTCGAACTTCAACAGGTTTTTTTGAAACTGGAATATTTGGAAATATTCTTAACCAAACTTTTCCAGTACGTTTCATATATCTAGTTAGAGCAACTCTTGCTGCTTCAATTTGTTTTGAAATAATTCTATCAGGCTCTAAGGCTTTAAGACCATATATGCCATAATTAAGCAAAGCTCCTCTTTGAGCTCGTCCGTGTATTCTCCCTTTATGGGCTTTTCTATATTTTGTTCTTACTGGCTGTAACATTTTTTGTATCCTTCATTTTTTTTTCTAAGTTTTTTGAAAAAATTTCTCCTTTATAGATCCAAACTTTAACTCCAATTATTCCATAAGTAGTTAAAGCCTCTGCTTCTGCGTAATCAACATCGGCTCTAAATGTATGAAGTGGAACGCTTCCTTCTCTCAACCATTCCGTTCTTGCAATTTCATTGCCAGCTAATCTTCCGCTTAGAGAAATTCTTATTCCTTTAGCTCCTAATCTTAAAGCTGATTGTATAGCTCTTTTCATCGTTTTTCTATAAGCAATCCTTTTTACTAATTGTTGAGCTATATTTTCTGCAACAAGATAGGAATTCAATTCAGGTTTTTTAATCTCTTTTATATTTAAACTTATTTCACCACTTGAAATTTTTGATAAGTTTTTTTTGATCTTATCTACATCGGATCCTTTTTTTCCAATAACAAATCCGGGTCTTGATGTGAAAATTGATACAATACATTTTTTTGCTGTTCTTTCTATTTTAACTAGCGAAACACCAGAATTAACAATATTTTTTCTAATATATTCTCTTATTTTATGGTCTTCTATCAATAAATTTCCATAATCTTTTTTCTTGGCAAACCATATAGAATCCCAAGTTCTATTTATTCCAAGTCTAAGACCTATTGGATTAACTTTTTGTCCCATGTAATTCCTTTTTTTTATTTATTTTTTCAGATAGTATTATAGTTACATTAGTAAACGGTTTTTTAATCGGACTTGCTCTTCCTTTAGCTCTTGGTCTAATTCTTTTTAAAACAATAGATTTCCCAGTAAAAGCTTCATCAATATATAATTTGTCTATATCAAATTGAAAATTATTCTCTGCATTAGCAACTGCTGATTGTACTGTCTTTTTAATATCAAAAGCTATTCTTTGTCTAGCAAACGACAGATCTCTAATAGCAACATCAACCTTTTTTCCTCTTATACCTTTTAATAAGATATTAACTTTTCTAGGGCTTGACCTCACATTGCGGTTTATTGCCTTTACTATATCTTTATCTTTATCTTTATCTTTATTATTTTTTTTCATTACTTGCTCCTGCTGTGCTAGCTGCGGGTTTAGAGGCTTTATCATTATTAGATGAAGGTGAAGATTGTGCGGCCTTTTTATCAGCTGGTGTGTGACCATTAAATGTTCTTGTTGGAGAGAATTCTCCTAATTTATGACCCACCATTTCTTCTGAAATTTTAATTGGAATAAATTTTCTACCGTTATGAATTAAAAAACTAATTCCAATAAATTCTGGTATAATTGTTGATTTTCGTGACCATGTTTTTATAGGTTGTTTATTTGTTTGATTCTTTAATTTTTCAACTTTTTTAATTAAGCTAGGATCTACAAATGGTCCTTTCCAAACTGATCTTGACATATATTATTTTCTTTTCTTTCTTCTTGATATGATAAATTTGTCTGTAGTTTTGTTTTTTCTTGTTTTTAGACCTTTGGCAGATTGTCCCCAAGGTGAAACTGGGCTTCTTCCTCCAGATGTTTTACCTTCTCCTCCACCGTGTGGGTGATCGACAGGATTCATCGCAACACCTCGAGTTTGAGGTCTTATGCCTTTCCATCTATTTCTTCCAGCTTTACCAATCTTAATATTTTGATGGTCTGCATTTGATACAGAACCTATTGTAGCTCTAGCTGTACTCAAAATTTTTCTTATTTCACCTGATGCAAGTTTGATTATACAATAATTGTTATCGGCACCTGAAATTTGTGCGGATGCACCAGCTGAACGAACCAATTTAGCTCCTCCTTTAGGAGTTAGCTCTATATTATGTATATCTGTACCTGCGGGAATATCAACTAAAGGCATACAATTACCAATTTTAATATCTTTATTTTTTCCAGAAATAACTTCATCTCCAACTTTTATTTTATTTGGTGCAATTATATAATTAAGAACTCCATCTTCATATTTTATTAAAGCTAAGTAGGCAGATCTATTTGGGTCGTATTCAATTCTTTCAACTTTTGCTATTAAATCATCTTTAGTTCTATGAAAATCTATTTGTCTATATTTATTTTTATGACCAGCCCCTTTATGCCTTGATGTTATTCTTCCTAAGTTATTTCTTCCTCCAGTAGAAGTTTTTCCAAAAGTAAGTGACTTTATTGGTTTGCCCTTCCATAGATCTTTTTTATCTACAAGAACAGTGCCTCTAGTTGATTTAGTGTATGATTTGAAAGTTTTCAGTGACATAAATATTAAATACCTGTTGCTAGATCAATACTTTGACCTTTTTTTAGTGTTATTATTGCTTTTTTATAACCTGGTTTAATTGATTTTTTTCCCTTAACAATTTTTGATTTTGGTCGTAAATTAATAGTATTTATCTTCATAACATTAACTTTAAATATTTTTTCTATACTTCTTTTAATTGAATTTTTAGAAGCTCCTTTATGAACTTTAAATACAAACTTATTAAATTCAGAAAGAGTTGTTGATTTTTCTGTAACATTTGGTGAAATGATTGTGTCTAAATGATTAAACTTTCTCATTTTGTTAGTCTTTCTTGAATTAATTTTAATGAAGTTGAGGTAAAAATTACATTTTTAAATTTTAATATATCATAAACATTTATACCTTTGTCGCTTACTAATTTAATGTTTGGAATGTTTCGTGTAGATTTTTCAATTTTGTTAATTGAATCAATGTCAGATATAATTAGAGAATTTTGAAATTTATTTTTATCTAAAAATTGATTAAAAATTTTAGTTTTTTTTATTTCTATTTTAAAATCTTCAACTACGAAAACTGATTTTGCAGTATTTTTTTGTGATAAAGCTTGAAGTAATCCTAGCTTTTTAATTTTCTTATTTAATTTTTTAGTTCTATATACCGCACCTTTTGGACCATGAGCAACACCACCACCTACAAATAAAGGTGCCTTTCGACTACTATGTCTTGCGCCACCTGTTCCTTTTTGTGCATAAATTTTAGCTGTAGAGCCTTTTATCTCATTTCTTTGCTTAGTTTTTGCTGTTCTAAATTTAAATCTATTTAATTGCCAATCAGTAATATTTTTAATTATTTGCTTACTTGGTTTAACTGAAAATATCTTATCAGATAATTCGGTGTTATTTTCAGAACTTTTATCATTTATGCTTATAACTTTAATTTTCATACAAAATTCCTATTTAGCTCCCTTTTTATCTTGTGTTTTTGATGGAGTGGATTTCTTATTAGCTTCATTTGAAATTTCATTTTTTAATTTTTTATTTTTTTCGAGAGTTGTTGTTCTATTTACATCTTTTGCAGTTTTGTAAATTTCTACTAGTGAATTTTTTGAACCTGGGATTGATCCTTTTACAAAAATTAAATTATTTTCTGAGTCTGATTTTATTATTTCTAAGTTCTGTATTGTTCTAAATTTATCACCCATATGGCCTGCCATTTTTTTTCCTTTAAAGACTTTACCTGGATCTTGCCTTTGACCAGTAGACCCATGTGACCTATGTGATACCGAAACACCATGAGTGGCTCTTAATCCTGAAAAATTATGTCTTTTCATAACTCCAGCAAAGCCTTTACCTATAGTTTTAGACCTAATATCCACAAATTTTTGATCTTTAAAAACCTCAATTCCAATTTCGTTTCCTTCTTTATACTCAGATATATTTTGAACTCTAAATTCTTTTAAATATTTTTTTGGTTCCGTGGATTTTTTAGCAAAAACTCCTTTCATTTGTTTTGTTAATTTTGAAGTTTTTATTTTTCCAAATCCAACTCTAATGGCGTCATAACCCCTTTTATCCTTTGTAATAATATCAATTATTCTT
>Ga0114996_10009481_pt1 | contig 10669 bp, 12 predicted proteins | sample ArcticOcean_MG_C_4_FD_87039 | JGI IMG/M metagenome (GOLD analysis project Ga0114996, IMG submission 87039) | Marine microbial communities from western Arctic Ocean - ArcticOcean_MG_CB4_134 | ecosystem: Environmental > Aquatic > Marine > Oceanic | place: Arctic Ocean: Canada Basin | collected... | reverse complement strand
TCCCTCGGCCGTGGAGCAGGCGCAGGAGGCCATCCTCGGCTTGTCCGAACGAGGCGTTCCGGTCTTCGGAATCTGTCTGGGCCACCAGTTGATCGCGCGGGCTTTCGGAGCGCAGACGTATAAGCTTCCGTTCGGTCACCACGGCGGGAACCACCCGGTACGCAACCTCGATCGGAACACGGTCGAGATCACGTCGCAAAACCACGGGTTCGCCGTCGTTGTGGGGGAGCGGCAGGAGATACCAGGGGCTCCAGACCTCCGCCTGACCCACCTCAATCTGTACGACGGAACGGTGGAGGGTTTGGTCCACCGGGACCGCCCGGTCTTCTGCGTTCAGTACCATCCGGAGGCTGCTCCCGGACCCCACGACAGCGTATATCTCTTCGATCAATTCATAGGATTGATGGAAGCGAGGCTTGCGTAGGTCCAAGCGTCCCTTGACGTTCCACGCTCGACAGCGTTACCGTGGCTTCCCTGCCACAGTTACTCATCGCGTCTCGGAGGAAATTACATGACCAAGGCCGACCTCGTCGAACAGGTCGCAGAAGCCATAGGTCCTGGGATTACGAAAAAGGACTGCGGTTTGGTCGTCGACGGTCTTCTGAACGCGGTCAAACGTGCTCTCGCGAACGGGGACAACATCGAGATCCGTGGGTTCGGGACGTTCAAGGTGAGGAAGCGAAAGAGCCGGATGGCCCGGAACCCTCGCACGGGCGAGGGTGTCGAGGTTCCTTCGCGAAGTGTTCCGGTCTTCAAGCCTTCGAAACATCTTCGCACTCGTGTCAGCTACCTCGACGGGCAGGGCCCGGAATAGGTCGCGTCGATCGCCCCCAGAACGGCAGCACCTCCTCCGCCGGGCCGCTTCGTTCCATTCTTCTCCTTCCCCCATCACCTTTCATCCAGACATTAGAAGGCTGTTGAAGAGGTACAGCGGGTCGCGCACCACGCTCTTCAACAGCCTTCCAGGGCCGGTTGTTTAACGTTCTCCTGACTAGGGACGTCTGATTTACGATGGTCGAGGATTCACGCGTGGAATCGTCCACGGACGAAGAGCTGGTCCAACGAGTCCGAGAAGGCGACCAACGGGCGATGAATGTTCTCGTGGATCGCCACCATGGTGTGGTGTTTCGGAGCTGTGCGGCCATCCTTAGTGATGAGGATCTAGCGGCGGATGCGAGCCAGAACAGTTTTCTCAAGGCCTTCAGGGCCGTCGATCGCTTCAGGGGCGAGGCCGCGTTTCGGACGTGGCTGTTGGCTATTGCCGGCAACGAGGCCAGGGGTCTCCTCCGCAAGGTCAAGCGGAGAAGGGAAGACACGCTCGAGGACGTGGATACGCTGCCGGCCACGGGGAACGATCCTTCGGCGGAGGTCGTATTTCGATCCGAAGTCGAGCGGGTCCGAGCGGTGCTGGCGGAATTACCTGAGAAGCAGAAATTGTCCGTGAGCTTGAGAGTCTTTGAGGGCTTGAGTTTCCGTGAGATCGGTGAGATGATCGATTCGACGGAGGGGTCGGCCCGGGTGAATTATCACCATGGGATACGGCGGTTGAGGGAGTTGCTGGGACCATGACAAAAATCGGATGCGCAGACGTGAAGGACCTCCTGCCTGAGTGGATCCGGCGGGAGCTCGGGGAGGGTGACCGCGCCGTCGTGACCGCGCATGTCTCCTCGTGTGCGTCGTGTTCGGAGGAAGTCGAGTTGCTCGAAAGGATCGGGGGCGCGGCCTTCAGCACGCCTGCGTCGCTTGCTTCCGAGATCAAGTCAGCAGTGGCCGCGGAGATGGAGTCGGGCTTCGAATACAGCCAGATGGCGCGCTTCGCGCGTTGGCGTCTTCCTGCCGCGGCGACCGTGGTTTTGGCGCTGGGGACGGCCCTGGTTTGGCAGCGCACGCAGGCGCTGCCCGAGGTGGGGCCCCTCGGTCAAGATCCTTTCGCCGCCCTCTGGCCGAGTGATGACGCTGATGTGGCTGGTGTACCGATGTTGGCGGATCTCTCGGACGAGGACCTGGCACTCCTACTGGAGGAGCTCGGAGGATGAGCAGACGATCGCAGGCGATGAACAGGGTATCGGGCCTTCTAATAAGCGCTGGTCTCTTGATAGCGGCCCTGCTGATGGGTGGTGCCGAGGATCTCGTCGCGCAGCGACGCGGCGGCGGCGGTCAGCGTGCAGAAATGGAGCTGAGACTCCAAGCACGCTTCGATAATATGGTTCGGGAGGAGCTCCAACTTGGCGATGACCAAATGCGACGACTCCAGGAGGCGGTGGGGGACTTCAACAGCCGGCGGCTCGAGTTTGCGCAACTTGAGCGCGGCTCGCGTGCCAGGGTTACACGTTTGGGCGCCGGGGGACAGGAGCTCACGGAGGAGGAGGCTTCCGAGATCCTCGCGGAGATGCTGGAACTGAGCGACGCAGAGGCGACCCTGTTTCGAGAGGAGCAGGAAGCGCTCCTCCAAATCTTGAGCGCCCCAGAGGTCGTGCGTTATATCTTGATGCGCCAGGAACTGGGCGACAGAATCCGAGGAGTACGTGGAGGAGGGGGCCCAGGCCGTGGGCGCCAGGGTGGCCGGGGGCCGGGGCAGCTCCGGCCCGGACGTTGATGCCGCGGCCCTGACCCCGAGACGTTGACGGGACCGGCTGGGTTCCTATAGTCTGAGGCAGTGTTTTGTTCAACCGCCCTGTACCTGGATGTACGGCCACGTGGAAATCCGCACCCTGTTCTTCGCTTCCTATAAAGAACTCCTCGGTACTGGGGAGTTGCAAGTCGATCTTCCCGAGGGAGCGACCGTCTCGGATCTCGTATCGGCGCTACGCTCCCGGGGAGGCGCTTTTACGGTTCTTCCTGCCGCGCCTGCCGTCGCCGTCAACCTGACCTATACGGACCCGACGTCGTTGCTGAGCGACGGCGACGAGGTTGCGTTGATTCCGCCGGTTGCGGGGGGATGACGTGACGTTTTTCGCCATCGTTCGGGAGCCTATCGACCCGGCTCACGTGTTGACCCTGATCGGCGCCGACCAGGATGGGGCGAGCCTGCTCTTTCTGGGCGTGGTTCGAGACCACAATGACGGCCGTTCGGTGGGGGGGGTACTGTACGATACCTATGAAGAGATGGCCGCTCAGGTGCTCTCGGAGATAGTGGAGGAGGCCGCAAGAGCGGCGGGTACGGATCGGGTCGCTGCCGTCCATCGAATCGGTGAGTTGGAGGTGGGCGAGGTCAGCGTGGCGATTGCGGTGTCCAGTCCTCATCGGGCCGAGGCGTACGACGCCTCACGTTACGTCATAGAGGAAATCAAGAAGCGCCTTCCAGTCTGGAAGAAGGAGCGCTACAGCGACGGTGCCGAAGTGTGGGTCGAGGGCCGGACGCCAAAGGCGCCCGATGCGGCTCCGGCGCCCCAGCCGGGCGCGTCGCAGGCGGACGGGTCATGATCGATCAGTTCGGCCGCCGCGTGGAGTACCTTCGTGTCTCCGTTACGGACAAGTGCAACTTGCGGTGTGTCTATTGTATGCCGCTCGAGGGGCTGGATTGGCTCAAGCGTGAGAGTCTCCTCAGCTATGAGGAGATCGCCTCCGTACTCCGCACGATGGCGGGGATGGGCCTCAAGAAAGTGCGTATTACGGGAGGAGAGCCGCTGATTCGAAAGGACCTGTCTCATCTGGTTTCCTTGATGGCTGAGATCCCCGGCATCGAGGACATCTCACTGTCCACGAACGCGGTGTTATTGGCTGACCAGGCTCAAGATCTCCGTGACGCCGGAGTCAGCCGTGTCAACGTGTCGCTCGACTCGCTTCAGGAGGACCGAGTGGAGGCCATCGCACGGCGACCCGGATCCTTCAAGGGTATCATGGAGGGGCTGGAAGCGGCGGAGGCCGTGGGGTTCGATCCGATCAAGATCAACGTGGTCCTCATCGGTGGCCAGAACGATGATGAAATCGAGGACTTCGCGCTCATCACCCGGGATCGGCCTTGGCACGTGCGCTTCATCGAACTCATGCCGACGGGATCCAACCTGGATTTGAGTGCCGACAACTTCGTGTCCTGCCAAGAGGCGCTGGCCAGGATCCGGCGGATGGGAAGCATCGAACCGGTGGACGGTCCCGCCGGAAACGGTCCCGCGACGTACTTCAAATTCCCCGGAGCGGCCGGTACGGTGGGGGTGATCACCCCAATGAGCCACAACTATTGCGACCGCTGTAACCGGATGCGGCTGACCGCGGATGGCCAACTCCGCCCTTGCCTGTTCGGGTCCATCCAGAAGAACCTTCGCGACCCGCTCCGGGCGGGTGCCGACCTCGTCCCGCTCATCGAAGAGACGCTCCGCATCAAGCCCGAGCGACACTACCTGATCCAGGGAAGTGACGAGGGTTCAGGGGGGCTGGTGGCCCTCTCTCAGACGGGTGGCTGAGCCGGGGCCGCCTAGGTAGACTTCCAATCCAGTAATAAGTAAATAAGACCGGAACAAATCCAGCCACTCAATAACACTTCATGAAGGGTCACATGAGCGCGAGTAAGATTACGGTGGTGGGCGCGGGCCACGTGGGCGCGACCTGCGCACAGCGTCTGGCGGAAAGGGAGCTTGCCCGAGAAGTCGTCCTGATCGACATCGTCGAAGGCATCCCGCAGGGTAAAGGGCTCGATCAGTGGGAGAGTGCCCCCATCGAGGGCTTCGACTCGCATGTGATCGGAGCAAACGACTACGAAGAGGCGGCGGACTCCGAGCTTTTTATAGTTACGGCCGGAATCGCACGGAAGCCGGGAATGACCAGGGATGACCTGCTCAAGACGAATGCAGGCATCGTGGAATCGGTCTCTAGTGAGATCGCGCGGGTGGCCCCGGACTCCATCATCATCATGGTGTCCAATCCGTTGGACGTGATGGCGTACGTGGCGATGCAGACCACCGGCTTCCCCCGGGAGAGGGTGATCGGTATGGCCGGCGTCCTCGATACGGCGCGATACCGTTCGTTCATCTCACTGGAACTCGGCGTCAGCGTTGAGGACATCCAGGCTCTGGTTCTCGGTGGCCACGGTGATACGATGGTCCCGCTGGTTTCCTACACGACGATCTCGGGCATCCCCCTTACTCAGTTCCTCGGGAAAGAGCGTATCGAAGCGCTCCTCGAGCGCACGCGAAAGGGTGGTGCGGAGATCGTCGGCCACCTGAAAACAGGAAGCGCCTATTACGCACCCTCGGCAGCCGCCGTCCAGATGGCCGAGGCCATCGTCAGGGACAAGCGCCGCATTCTTCCGTGCGCCGCGTACCTGGAGGGCGAATATGGGCACGAAGGAATCTTCCTGGGTGTGCCGTGTCAGCTCGGCGAAGGTGGGCTCCAAAGGATCATCGAGGTGGAGCTCACCGAGAGTGAAGCAGAAGCGCTAACGAACAGTGCCCGAGCCGTACGCGAGACGATTGGTGCGCTCTGAGCGGGCCTTCCGTGGGCGCCTCGGAGAACCCAACGGTTGCCATCGCGAGTAAGGGTTAAGTGAAGAGCTGGACAATCTGAGTAGGGGAAATTGAGCAGAGGCGATTTCATATGATCAAGAGACGTGCGGGAAGGACTTTAGGCCTGGTTGTGGCAGGGACGATGGCGCTCGCGGCTTGTGGCGACGATGGGTTTGGACCCGAACCCAGGAATGTCGTGTTTGCGGCCTCGCTCGGAATCGATCTCGACGCCATGACCGAGACCCCGAGTGGGCTGTTCATTAAAGACGACATCGAGGGGACCGGGGATCCTGTGGCGCTCCTAGACACGGTATCGCTGACCTACACGGGGTGGCTGGTGAACGGCGAGGAGTTCGATAGCGGTATGTTCCCCGCCACGCTTGGTGAGACGGCTTTGATCCCCGGCTTCACTGAGGGCATCGTCGGCATGCGGGTCGGAGGAACCAGAACGATCGTAATCCCGGCCGACCTGGCGTACGGATCGGCGGGGCAGGGCAGTATCCCGGGAAATGCGGTCCTCGTGTTTGAGATCATGCTCACCTCGATCGTCCCGGCTTAAGCCCTAACGACACGTCCTCCCGGCGCGGAGGGGCGCGACCGGGTCCAGGAGGTCGCTGTGCCTCCCACCTCTCTGCGCGTGGCGGTAGAGGCTTCCTGAACGACCTTCACATTTATCTTTGCACCATTATTCACAAATAACGGTTGACCTGACTTATTGGCGGGTTTACACTGTTAACATGGCTACCCAAAGAGAAGAAATCCTGAGTGCGGCGTGTGACCTCCTCGTAACGGGCGGGCTCAACGGGTTGTCCATGCGAAAGCTCGCAAGCCAGTTGGGGGTCACGGCGCCTGCGCTCTACCGACACTATGAGAGCAAGGAGGCCGTGCTCGTGGACGTGGTGGGTGAAGCCTTCAAGGTCTTTGCCCAGTACTTGTACCGAGCGGTGGAGGGGCGCACGCCCGTCGAGCGGTTCAGGTTGATGGGGCGGTCGTTCCTGGCTTTCGCCCTTGAGCATCGGCAGTACTACGCGTTGTTGCACGCGGCCCACGAGATCATGGGGCGCGACGGGCTTCCGCATGATGCGACGGATCATGCTTCCGCGGTGGGCCAGTTCATGGTGGATCGGGTCCGGGAGGGGATGGATTACGGCATGCTCAAGCCCGGGCCACCCGAGACCGTAGCCTGGACGATCTGGGCCCACTGGCACGGATTGGTGTCGATCTACCACCGCGGTTTTTTCCGAATCGATGAAGCCGAGTTTCGTCAGCTTTTTCGGGAGTCGAGCTGGCGCCTCATGGAGGGCCTGGCGGAGTCCGAATTTGCCGAGGAGATGGGACAGAGAGTGCGCGCCTTCCTCGAAGCCGAGAGAGGAATTCAAGCAGGGGACACCGGCGCGGAAAAACCGACCGCTGACGCCAGAAGTTTATGGACAGAGGAACAACAGGACGCGAGGCGATGACGATGCGCAACTATGGCGGGATAGCGTTGATGCTGGTGGCTCTGACCGGAGGTCAGGGCCTCGCGGCGCAAGAGGTTTTCACTCTCGAGGCGGCCGTGCAGATGGCCCTGGAGCAGAACGAGGACCTTCAGGGAGCCCGTTACGGTCTGGTGGTGGCTCAAGAGCAGGCGTCCGAAGCCCGGAGTGACCTCTTTCCGAAAATCGACCTGAACGCCTCCTACGCACGAAACCTGATGGTGGCCGAGAACTTTCTTCCGGCGTTTATCTTCGATCCCAACGCCGACCCGGATGACCTTGTCCCGGTCCGTTTTGGAGCGGATAACGTCTGGACTACCAACGTGACCGTGGAGCAGGCCCTGTTCAAGCCGTCTGTGTTCGTCGCGCTTGGCGCGGCCGGCCGCTTCGAGAACTTCGAGCAGGAAACCCTGCGGGGCCGCACACAAGGGATCGTCACACAGGTGCGGGTGCTCTATTACGGCCTCCTTCTGGCCCAGGAGCAGGCTCGACTGGTGGAGAACTCCGTTCAGCGGGTACGGAAGTCCCTCCACGACACCCGAGCGCTCAACGAGGCCGGTCTCGCGGCCGATTACGATGTGCTTCGCCTGGAGGTCGAGCTGGGCAACCTGGAACCCAATCTCTTCAGAGCCCAGAACTCCGTAGCGCAGGCTCGGCGGGAACTCGGCATCGAACTCGCGCTTGACAATCTCGACGGCGTCCGCGTAGCCGGCTCCCTCGCGGAAATCGATCTGGATGATTTCGAAGCCAACTCGCCCGAGAATCGTGAAATCTTGGGATTCTCGAACTGGGCCTCGGAGCCGTTGACGGAAGACGTCGTACGTGCGGCCCGAGAGCACCGGTCGGATCTTCGGCAACTCTTTTTCTCGGAGCGGCTCCGGCAGTCGGAGTTGAGCTTGGAGCGGGCGCAGTACTTGCCCGAGATCGTGCTCTTCGGGTCCTACGGAGTTTTGGCCCAGCAAAATGGGAACCCCGCGTTCTTCGGTGAGTCCAACCAACGAACGTATTCGAGTCAGGTGGGTCTTCGGGTCACGTGGCCGATTTTCAGCGGCTTCTCGAAGGATGCCCGGATCGATCAGAGGCGGGCATCCCTACGCCAGGCCGAGACGGTGAGCCGGGTCGCCCGGACCAGGGCCGACAGCCAAGTGGAGACCATTTGGGATCAGATGGTGGAGGCCAAGGCGCGTGCCGATGCCCAACGCAGGGCGGTCCAGCAGGCGCTCCGTGGGTTCGACATCGCGAGTGCCCAATACCGAGAGGGCCTGGGGAGTCAGTTGGAACTCACCGACTCCGAAGTTGCCCTACGGCAGAGTGAGTTCAATTACGCGCAGGCTGCATACGACTTCTTGGTGGCACAGGCCAATCTCGATCTGGCGGTGGGCTCGGTGCCCATGGTGGATTCGGGACCGCTGGCCGGCCGCCTTCAGTAATAGGGAAGAGAAAGAAATTATGGCGATTCACAGTTGGCTGAAGGGAGGCTTGCTGACCCTGGTGGTCGGTGCTGGGGCCTGCGGCGGAGACGTCGAGGCGGGTGGGGCCAGCGATGTCGGAGTGCTCGTCGAGGGGACCTCACGGGTGATCAACGTCGAGATCTCCACGGTGGTGACCCGCGACTTCGTGGAGCGCATCAGTCTGACCGGCACGGTCGTGGCCGGGCAGGACGTCACACTTTCCGCCCAAGAGTCCGGCGTCATCCGGCGTGTCGTCGTCGAGAAGGGCACTACTGTCACCGCGGGCCAGCCGTTGTTGGAAGTCGATGATGCGGTGCTTCGGAGTCAGGTGGAAGAAGCTACGGCTCAAGCCTCCCTGGCGACCGAAACCTGGGTGCGACGCAAACGTTTGTACGAAGACGACCAGGTGGGTTCTGAATTGGCCTATCTCGAAGCCAGGTACGGCGCTGAACAGGCTTCGGCCCGTCTGGCAACACTTCAGACCCGTCTGGGGCGCACGGTGATCCGTGCCCCCATCGACGGTTTCTTGGAGACCCGCATGGTGGAGGTCGGAGCCATGGTGAACGTCGGGACAGACGTGGTACGCATCGTCTCGCTCGATCCGGTTAAGGTCGTGGCAGGAGTGCCGGAGCGTTACGCCAGGGACGTGACCGTGGGGGCGGCGGTCACAACCGTTTTCGACGTCCTGGATATTTCCGTCGACGGTACCATCAGCTACGTCGGGGCAACGGTGAACGCGCAAAATCGCACCTTCTTGGTCGAACTCGAGATGACGAACCCGGATGGCCTGATCAAGCCGCAGATGGTGGCCAACCTGGGATTGGTCCAGCAGACGATCGAAGATGCGATCGTCATCCCCCAGGAGGCGCTGGTAAGGGTCGAGGACGGATACGTCGTCTTCGTGACCGAGGGGCACGGGGATGCCGCCGTCGTTGTAACACGAGCTGTCGAGCTCGGTGCCAGCCAGCGAAACGAGGTCGTGATCGAGGCCGGCCTAACTGCTGGAGAGCGACTCATCGTGGTCGGCCAACAGCAGGTGGCGGCCGGCGACCGAGTCAACGTTGTGGGGACGAGGTGAGAGCGACATGATCAAGCCTACGGACGGACGCTCGGATTCGAACGGGAACTCCTCTGAGGGAGCGCCCGACTCCGGCGGCCAAGTTCCTGGGGAGCCCGGCCACGACCCTGGCTTCCTGGCGCGTTTCAAGGAATTTCGCGCGACCAGTTTGGCGGTCGACCACCAGACCAGCGTGCTGGTTCTCTTGGCGTTCATCACGGTCGCGGGTTTTATCGCGTATCAAGTGATTCCCCGGGAGTCCTTCCCGGAGATGGAAATCCCGATGATCGTCGTGAACACGATCTATCCGGGTGTCACGCCGGCCGACATCGAAAGTCTCATCACCCGTCCCCTGGAGGACGAACTTTCGACCATCTCCGACCTCAAGGACCTGACATCGACTTCGGTCGAGGGATACTCTAGCATCGTCGCTGAATTCGAAGCGACGGCGAACCTCGAGGGAGCTCTCCAGAAAGTCCGGGAAAAGGTCGACCTGGCGAAGGCTGAATTGCCGGCGGAAGCAGAGGATCCGTCGATCATCGAGTTCAATTTCTCCGAGATTCCCATCATGCAGGTGAACCTCTCGGGGCAGTACGGTCTCGTGCGGCTCAAGGAGCTCGGGGAGGAACTGCAGGACCGGGTCGAGCAGATCCCGGGGGTGTTGAGAGCTGACATCCGGGGAGGGCGCGAGCGGGAGGTCAGGGTGGACGTCCAGCTCGACCGATTACAATTCTACGGCCTCGAGATCCAGGACGTGATCACCGCGATTCGTGACGAGAACGTCAATATCCCCGGGGGGTCGATCGACGTAGGACCACTACAGTATCTGGTGCGTGTCGCTGGCGAATTCGACGACCCGATGATCATCCAAGATCTCGTGGTCGCAACCGAGGCCGGCCGGCCCATCTACGTCCGGGACATCGCCGACGTGGAGTTCGGTTTTCAGGACCGTACGAGCTACGCCCGACTCGATGATGCCCAGGTCGTCACGTTGGACATCCTGAAGCGCTCCGGCGAAAACATCATCGAGACCGTCGAACTGGTGAAGGCCACAATCCTGGAGATGGAGCCACTTCTTCCGCCCACGACCGTGGTGAAGATCACATCAGACCAGTCGGTACAGATCGAGACGATGGTGAGCAGCCTCGAGAACAATATCATCTCGGGGCTCATCCTTATCATCGGCGTGCTTCTCTTCTTCCTGGGCGCTGGGAATTCGGTGTTCGTGGCCATATCGATCCCCACGTC
>Ga0114996_10009478_pt1 | contig 10670 bp, 5 predicted proteins | sample ArcticOcean_MG_C_4_FD_87039 | JGI IMG/M metagenome (GOLD analysis project Ga0114996, IMG submission 87039) | Marine microbial communities from western Arctic Ocean - ArcticOcean_MG_CB4_134 | ecosystem: Environmental > Aquatic > Marine > Oceanic | place: Arctic Ocean: Canada Basin | collected... | reverse complement strand
TATCTTGTTCATCCTGTTGAGCGGCCTCTTGAAGCACCTGCTGGACTGATTTACTCGCCTCAACTGCGTACCCAACTGAGTCCTCATCAACCCAAGCAACGGACACTGACTCAGCTCCCACTTGTGTAACGACACCAATAGCTTCAGCTGGTGCACTAGACGAGGAAGCTAGAATTTCAGTTAGTTTATTTTGCTCTCCCAAGTCGGATTCATCCACAACCTTCGGCATATTTGCGATCGGCTGATCACGCTTCAGTGATTCCTGCTCCTGCACCAGAACAGTGGCACCTTCAGAAATACCATATGCTTCTACAGTTATCGAACCTGAAGACTCCGCGGTGTCTTTAAGAAGACTGTAAATCCCTTGTACCCTTTCATCCCTAGCAGAAGCATTCATGGCCAGCGTTTGATCAAGATCTATTTTGAGCTGATTGATTGCATCCGTGCGCTCTTCTTCGTTAACTCGAATAATAATGTACTGTGCAAAATACAGTACTCGCTCGAGATTCCTAGGTGACAGCTCAAGCAGCATCCCCAACCTACTTGGGATGCCCTTAGAAAACCATATATGAGCAACCGGGGCAGCAAGCTTGATGTGCCCCATTCGTTCACGCCTTACTTTTGACCGGGTAACCTCTACTCCACAACGATCGCAGAAGAGGCCTTTATATCTGACCTTTTTGTATTTTCCACAAAAACACTCGAAATCTTTAGTCGGGCCGAAGATCCGTTCGCAGAATAAACCATCTTTTTCTGGCCGAAGGGTTCGGTAATTTATAGTCTCCGGTTTCGTGACTTCACCATACGACCAACTCAGTATTTGATCCGGAGACGCAAGCGAAATTCTTATAGCACTGAAGTCTGCACTTACTGTCATTCCATTTTCTCCCTTTATCTAAACTAATACATGAATTAAACTTTTGAACTGATGATCTAGATATATGGGTCCTATATTGGTATGTTCACAGTCTGGTCACCTGAGGCCTCATCTTGGTCTGTTACCTTCAATTCCCCGCCATTATTCTCTCCAAGAATGTCGCTGAAATCATCAATAGCAGCGTCCTCGTCAAGGCCTTCAACAAAAGCAACTGGCGATGCTATTTCATCCGATTCTGTAGTGAGTTCAACAGCAAGGCCAAGACTCTGCAATTCCTTAAGTAGCACTTGGAATGACTCAGGCACTCCTGGATGCACAACATCATCACCTTTGACAATAGCTTCGTATGTCCTCACACGGCCAACGACATCATCGGACTTGACGGTCAGTATTTCTTGCAGGTTATAAGCTCCGCTGTAGGCTTCTAGTGCCCAGACTTCCATCTCTCCGAATCGTTGTCCACCAAATTGCGCCTTTCCACCAAGTGGCTGCTGGGTAATCAACGAATAAGGTCCAGTAGAGCGCGCGTGGATCTTGTCCTCAACCAAATGTACAAGCTTCATCATATATATATATCCAACTGTGATCGGCTGATCGAAAGTCTCCCCAGTCCTACCATCAGTTAGCTTCACCTTGCCGTAGTGTGGCGGAGCCTCTCCCTTTTGTTGAGAGACTTCTGCGACCAATGACTCCATCTCAGCGGGTGTCTTTGGTTGAGCATCAATCCCTTGCCGGTTCAGCCAAATCTTCAAACAGGCATCTTTAGCTACTCCAAGAAGGGATGTATCAAACATCTCTTCTGTAGTGTAGCCATACCCCTTGAGCCATTCTTCGAGTGTCTCAATCGATATCGACGGATTCTTACTCGAAGAGTATCGGTCAATTGCCCCTGATTCGGACACGAACCAAGCTCGTGCCAATACGTCTTCAATATCTTCATCGCGCGCTCCATCAAACACTGGAGTGAGTGCACGAAACCCCAATTGATGTGCTCCCCAGCCAAGGTGGGTTTCAAGCACTTGCCCAAGATTCATACGTGATGGAACACCAATAGGATTGAGTATGATATCCACTGGAGTCCCATCGGGTAGATAAGGCATATCCTCAACTGGTAATATCCTAGATATCACGCCTTTATTTCCATGACGACCTGCCATCTTATCCCCTGCTGTAATCTTACGAGTCTGTGCTACCCACACTCGAACAAGTTGGTTTACGCCAGGGGCCAATTCTTCTTTGTCTTCCTGCTGGTTGAAAACCCGAACATCGATGACTTTGCCACGCTCTCCGTGAGGAACCCGAAGAGATGTGTCTTTAACGTCTCGAGCCTTTTCACCGAAAATTGCCCGCAGCAATTTCTCTTCAGCAGTAAGCTCGGTCTCTCCTTTAGGGGTTATTTTGCCAACCAAAATATCTCCTGGAGTGACCTCAGCTCCTATACGAATAATCCCGTCCTCATCCAGATCCCCAAGACCCTCTTCTCCAACATTAGGTATATCTCTGGTGATTTCTTCCGCACCTAGTTTGGTATCCCTAGCGTCTACTTCGTATCTCTCAATATGAACAGAGGTAAACCCATCATCCTTAGACAGAGCCTCACTTATAATGATGGCATCTTCAAAGTTGTATCCTTCCCAACTCATAAACGCTACAAGAACGTTCTGCCCCAAGGCCAAATTGCCTTGATCGGTAGATGAACTGTCAGCCAATGGCTGGCCCACTTCCACCACATCCCCCTTATACACAATGGGCCGATGGGTCAAGCATGTCCCCTGATTCGTTCGGGCGAAATTAATCAAGGCATGGGAATGCGCAGTGCCCTCTGCATCCGTAACCACTACTGCACGGCCCGACACAGACGTTGCAATACCGCGTGCCCTTGAAATTATAACCTGGCCACTATCAACAGCGACCCTGCCTTCCATACCAGTACCAACAAGCGGAGCTTCTGGAACTAGCAAGGGAACTGCTTGTCGCTGCATATTAGACCCCATCAAGGCCCTGTTCGCATCATCGTGCTCTAGAAAGGGTATCAGCGATGTTGAGACACTAACAATTTGCATCGGCGAGACATCCATGTAAGCCACTTCATCTGGTAACTTTCGCGAAAATTCGTTGCCCGCTGAAGCAGTAGCTGGAGAGCGTGACTCAATTGCGCTATCCACAAATTGGCCCTTCTTGTCCAAGACAGTATTTGCTTGAGCGATAACATGCCTATCCTCCTGGTCCGCTGAAAGGTAAACGACTGACTCAACTGTAACCGTGATATCAGGCTGAGATCGCAATATCCTAGCGTAGATCGGCGTTATAACTGTCCCCTTAACAAGCTCCACGCTACGCGCGGTTCCATTACTACCAACCGGAATTGTCATAACCTTCGAGCCCGTTGTTAAGACATCTTCAGCTAATTTAGCTCCCTCCATCCTTAGATCAGATGTCTGCAAGATGACTGAGTTGACTTCAGCAGATGCTGCCACGAAAGGCTTCACCCGAACTTGACGCCTAGGAATCTCAGTCAATTTCGCAAGATCCCCTTTAGTTATCGCTTTGCCCTTACGCAGAACAACTTTTTCAGCCTCGACAACAGATTCGGCTGTGGTTCGGCCTATCAGATTCGTATCATCGCTGTTCAAAGTGGACACAACGAGGCGATAGGGTGTTTCAATGAAACCGAAAGCATTTGTTTTACCAAAAGTAGCCAAGGAACCTAACAAGCCAATATTCGGTCCTTCAGGTGTTTCTATAGGGCAAATGCGCCCATAGTGGGAGTAATGAACATCGCGCACATCAAATCCCGCACGCTCACGCGACAGGCCACCGGGGCCCAAAGCAGACAACCGTCGTTTATGTGTAAGTTCAGCTAATGGATTGATTTGATCCATGAATTGAGAAAGTTGGCTACCACCAAAAAATTCTCGTACAGCTGCGACAACTGGGCGAATATTTATCAACGCATTGGGAGTGGCCTGCTCAGGTTCTGGGGCCATTGTCATGCGCTCGCGAATCACCCTCTCCATGCGCAAAAAGCCCACTCTCATCTGGTTTTGAATGAGTTCCCCTACAGCCCTGACCCGCCGATTCCCTAGATGATCAATATCATCGGGCCGAACGGTCCCGTTGTTTAGTTGAACCAGATATCGGACAAGCGCCACTATGTCATCTTTGCCCAACAGTCGGGTATCTGGGTCCCCAGCAATTCCCAGCTTAGTGTTCATCTTGTAGCGCCCCACTCCACCCAAATCATAGCGGCGTGGGTTATAGAACAAACTCTCCACAAGATTTCTAGCGTTCTCTAAGTTAGCAGGCTCACCAGGGCGCAACCTCCTGTACAAATCCAACAAAGCGACCCCAAGTCTTTGTGCACCCTTTTCATCAAATTCACGCTCAGGAAGATGCTCTCCAGTGAACATTTTCGACCAAAGCTTTCGCAATTCATCCTTGCGAAACACCTCTTCGCGCTCAAGCACTTGAGACCCGCGTTCAAGGGTGTTTTGTATGTATTTTATTGATGGATTGTCATCGATATCCTCAAATGCTCCTAGAATTTCTTCATCCGTAACGAGCCCCATAGCACGCAGTAAAGTCGTAGCTGCAGCCTTGCGTTTGCGATCGACTTTGACCGTTATCAGCCCCCTGGAGTTGGTTTCAAACTCCAGCCATGCCCCCCTATAGGGGATCAATTTCGCCGATGCAAGATTCCCCTCAGTAGCGGCATCCTTATCAACTGAGAAGTAAACACCCGGCGATCTAACCAACTGACTGACCACAACTCTTTCCGCTCCATTGATAATGAATGTCCCTTTTGTGGTCATCATTGGAATGTCGCCCATGAATATCTTTTGTTCTTTGAGCTCTCCAGTTTCCATAACTTCTAACCGAACAGTAAGATAAAGCGGAGCGTGAAATGTGAGCTCTCTCTCTCGACAGGTTTCCTCACTATTCTTTGGCTCACCAAATTCGTGCTCCACGATGTGCATACGGAAGCGAGTCCCCGTCACATCCTCAATTGGAGAGACTTCAGAAATAAGCTCCTGAAGGCCACGGGTCTTGAACCACTCAAAACTATCAGTCTGAATTTCAATTAGGTTAGGCACAACTTGAGTGCTGGGATTACGGGCAAAACTTTTAGCAGAGTTGGACTTACCGGTGTTCGTAGGGAGAGTAGTTACCATGAAACGTCAATCCTCCAAGGCATAGGATTACTCAAAAGAGAGCTTGGGGTGCTACAAGTGTTAACAAAGTTAATAATATCCAGAAGGCAAAGCATACCACTTTATCAGATTCTATAACTGACTGATCATACTACCGCCTAGTATTCTTGTCAAATTTAAATTGTACCCACCGAGGCAATCTTAGAGCACTCGCGGCTATTGCTTAACTAAAAGAGGCTATCGGGTTCACCAGTAGAGCTACCCAAAACGGCATCTTTAGTGGAATTATTGATAATGCGAATTCCTAGAGACGCATCATGCTAAGAACTGTTTTTAGGTTACAATGGCTGAGCAATCATAATCCGATCTGTACGCTACCGATTTGACGTGTCAAGAGGCACAACCCAGGGAATGCTCGCTGGGGACAACACAGCCTACCGTACGCAATCCATCCCAAAATGCACTATGGCACCTGCTGTGGAGTCAGGGAAGACACTCCACTTCCTATTCAAGCCATCACTCGACAATTAAAATATGTCCAGCTTCACATCAGCAAAGTTAAACTGGATGCCCAGACTTAAATCGGATAACATTGACTTAGCTAATATTGCCCAGTCGGATACCTGAAAGGGACACTAGAGCACCAGTGCAAGACGATTCTCAGTTGAAAGCACCAATAAATCTGAACGAATTCGAATTTCTCGCGAGCACAGTCTTGGAGAAGCAAACATACGACTATTATCGCGGAGGGGCGAATGACGAAATAACCCTTCATGAAAATACGACTGCATTCCAACGGATTCAACTTCACCCAAAAGTGTTAGTAGATGTTGATATTAGGGATATCTCTACCACAGTACTGGGTGAAAAAATCTCCATGCCAGTACTGATAGCTCCAACCGCGTTTCATCGCCTCGCTTCCGTTGACGGCGAAATTGCGACAGCTCAGGCTGCCTCGCGTGCTGGCACGATTATGGTTTTTAGCTCCCTATCCACTACCACCCCTGAAGATGTTGCTGCATCCACTAAATCCTCGCTGTGGTTTCAGTTATATATCTATAGAGATAGGGAATTGACACGAAACATCATAGAACGAGCCGAGCACCTCGGTTACACAGCACTCTGTGTAACCGTCGATGCCCCACTCTTAGGGCGTCGCGAAAAGGATGTGAAAAACCGATTTTCACTACCCACCGATTTAACAATAGCGACGGTTGGCGACAGGCTAGCCAGAGACAAAGCAAAAATCGGGGGTGATTCTTCTCTCAACATATATTTCGAGAATTTGCTCGATCAATCGATCACTTGGAAGGATATTGACTGGATCCGTTCAGTAACCAAGTTACCTATCGTCTTGAAAGGTATTCAGCGCGCTGATGACGCCAAAATAGCCGTGGATCAAGGGGCGAATGCTATCATTGTCTCCAACCACGGTGCACGACAACTCGACACAGTGCCAGCAACTATCGATATGTTGCCATCCATTACTGATGCTGTTGACGGCAATATCGAAGTGCTTATGGACGGAGGCATTCGAAAAGGTACAGATGTAATAAAAGCTCTCGCACTGGGGGCAAGAGCAGTCCTTCTTGGACGGCCTATCTTGTGGGGGCTCGCTGTTGGCGGGGCTGATGGGGCGACAATGGTACTTGATCTTTTAAAGAAAGAACTTGACCTCGCAATGGCTTTATGCGGTATCCCAACTATTTCAACAGTGGCTCGTGACTTGGTAGGTTGGAAGGATTAACTTATGACGTTGAATAAAACTACCAATACTCCCCCCACGACTCACTACATCGCACATGCTGATCTAGACGCATTTTTCGCTTCAGTCGAACAAATAGACAACCCATCCCTCCAGGGTAAGGCTGTCGTGGTAGGTGGTATGCCTGAATCTCGTGGAGTCGTTGCTGCTGCATCCTACGAAGCACGGGCTTTTGGCATTAAATCTGCTATGCCAATGAAAACTGCTCTTCGATATTGCCCGGATCTCCAAGTCATACCTCCGCGATTTGAACGTTATAGAGAAATATCGACTGAAGTGCTGAAGTTATTCAAAAACATTACCCCGTTAGTAGAACCGCTCTCTCTAGATGAGGCCTTTCTAGACATTACTGAGCTAGTTAACAGCAACGAACAAGCCCAAGCTCTTGCAGAAAGACTACGCTCTGAGGTACGCCGTCACACAGGGTTAACAATATCGATTGGTATCGGAACGAGTAAGTCTATCGCGAAAATTGCCTCTGATCTCAACAAGCCAAACGGACTTGTGTTAGTTCTTCCTGGCACCGAAAAAGCCTTCCTAAAGGACCTTCCAGTGGCAAAACTATGGGGCATAGGTCCCAAAACATCGGAAAAACTAATTGCGAAAGGGATCACGAAAATTGGGGATCTATCCGAGAAAACCGATAAATGGTTGCAATCCCATTTTGGTAATAAGGCATTAATTTGGAAAGCTTTTTCCACTGGCAAAGACGCAAGACCCGTAGAGATAAACGGCGTCCGAAAGTCCATCAGTGCAGAAACGACCTTAGCTCAAGACTCTAGTGACCCTGAAGTAATCCAGGATTTAGTGCGCAAACTATCGAAAAGAATCTCGGCGAGCCTTCATAAGCATGATTTAATGGCCAAGACAATCAAAGTGAAGCTCCGTCTGTCGGATTTCACAAATGTGAACCGTCAAACAACGTTGGACTACCCGGCAAACTCTGACGCCATAATAGGTGAACTTGCATTCAAACTCATCCACAAAGAACTGAGGCACGAAGCCCCCATTCGCCTTGTGGGGATAGGGGTGGCACTTGTTACAAAAGACAAGGACCTACAACCACAACTTCAAGCTCGTATACCGGGGCTTTGATGTAATAAAAGGCTTAACCCCCGCTTTAAATACCATGGCACTTCTTGTATTTCTTTCCACTGTTGCACGGGCATTTCTCATTCCTACCAATCTTGCTCCCACGTTCACGAAGCATGAATTGCCGTTCTTGACAATTCGCACAGGTACAAGCAGGAGGATGTTCCGAATACCAATTAGTCCTCGACATTTCCCCTCACCTCAAACAGCAGCAAATCCAATACTAAACTTGAACAGTGATAGTATATGCTCACATTATATCTGTGTGGAGCCAGAATGCTCCAGCCGAACACGCACCGCCTCCAGTTTCTTCTAGATAGTCATCCCCGTTAAACATCAGCAAAGTCGAGAAAGTGAATGGCATGAGCAACATCAAAAAGCGTCAGATTGGGAAAACCGATATGATGGTTACTGAGCTGGGGCTTGGTGCTATGGACACTCCACAGGCCTCCGAAGGCGAAGAGACTATTCAGTTGGCTTTAGATTCGGGCATCAATTTCATTGATACTGCGCGAATCCATCAGGACAGCGAATACCTGATTGGGAAAGTAATCAGAGAACGTGCAAAGAAAGATTTCTACATCTCGACCAAAACAATGCAAAATGACCGAGATGCTGCTCAGCACGATGTAGACAGAAGCCTGCGCATTCTTGGTACAGACCATATAGATCTCTATCAACTCGGAGACGTTAAAGAAAGCAATTGGGATCAAGTAATGGGAGAAGGTGGGGCATTGGAAGGATTGAAAATTGCCCAAATACGCGGATTGATATCCTATCTCGGACTATCCTCTCATGATCTCGTCACAGTAGAAAACGCTATCCGATCCAAGGAGTTTGATGCAGTCATGGTAGAGTACTCAGCATTCTACACTGACTCTAGGGAACTCCTAGCGCTCGCGCACAGTTTCAATGTAGGCATAATCGTCATGCGCCCACTGGGAGGATCAGGACGAACCAGTAGTATACGGACTGCACAACGACAAGGCGAGGGCTACCAAGGTGTCACCGTGGAGATGTTGTTGGAATATGTCCTTTCGAATCAAGATATTTCCGTGGCAATCCCAGGCGTACGATACCCCTCACGGATTACACAGAACATCTCGGTTGCATCATCCTACTCTCCTCTCAGCGGATTAGAAAAAGCCAAAATTGAATTTCTTGCATCCGAGCTATTCTAGAGAGCTCAGCAGCTGGTCAGGCTGTTACGGGAGCCCATACATCCCTTGTAGCCAATCACCTACGACCTTGAATACATAAATCATGAGTCCAAAAGCAAGACCCGCAACGGCAAGCGCTGCACAACCCTGCAGGCAACCTCCACGTTTATTCATAGTCACTGCCCTAATCTCCAATCGTGATCACCCAGGCTACAATATTTATCAATATCACTCGAATAATAGGACCGATGATCAGAATCCTCAAATCCGCTTTCGATTGAATTGCTCACTATCAGCCAGCACTCGAGTTATATCCACTTCATTCCATCTTGACACTATCATAACAAAGTATACAATCGCAAAAAGTCCGCGCCTCCTTGTAAATGGTCTCGCGTTTTGGTGACCCACGATGGCTTTTCGCATGCTCGGACTTCCTTCTGTGGCTAAGGATAAAGAAATTCCATTCCTTACACAAAAGGGGGGCAATTGAAAAAACTGAAGGTTTTTTATGGCTGGTGGATCATAGCGGCAGGAGTATGCATTTCTGCAATGGCCTCTGTTTTCTTCGTTTATGGGTTCAGTGCCTTCTTTATCCCCTAGCGAAACGAATTCAATTGGTCTCACGGCTCACTCGGGGCGATCGTCGGACTTTCCAGATTAGAGGGGGGCCTTGTTGCCCCCATTTCAGGGTACCTTATTGACCGATATGGACCGCAAAGAATGATGTTTTTCGGCCTCTCGTTGATGGGGTTGGGGTTCTTCGCACTTCGCTGGGTTTCCTCATTGACTATGTTATATGTCGTGTTTTTGGGATTGCTTGCAGTAGGGTCGAGTTTCGGAACTGGGCGTCCATTGCAGGTAGCAGCTGCTAACTGGTTCATCCGGAAACGCGGCCGAGCGCTAGGTCTTCTCATGTCGGGCTATGGGCTCGGAGGCAGCTTGGTGTTTTTGTTTGCAATGCTCATAGAAAACACCGGGTGGCGTTTCTCTGCCGTTGTGGCAGGTTTAGTCATGTGGGTTGTAGGGTTCCCATTAATCATAATCATACGCCATAAACCAGAACACCTTGGATTGCTCCCCGATGGAGACGATCCCTCAGAAAGTTCGACCCAAGCGGTCACTTCAAGCACCCCTTCTCAAGAACCAGTGTCAGTGGAGCCTGAATCTCATACCGTTCGTTTCTGGCAACGTGATCCAAGACCAGAACTTGATCTATCAACTTGGCAAGCAGTGCGCACACGTGCTTTCTGGATGATGGCTATAACCTACGTCGTGTTTGCCGGGGTTCCGGGCATAACTACAGTCCATCTCGCACCTTTCCTTGCTGAAGAACTCAATCTAGACTACGTTTTGGCAGTGGCAGCATTATCAGGATTCGTATTCGCAAGCGTCTTCGGGAGGATCGGCTTCGGGATCGTTGCAGATTATGTAAACGTAAGAATCTTAGTTGCATTCTTACTTCTCATGGTCAGCGCAACCCTATACCTTTTCTCAACAATTGAGACCCTCTCGCAGGTTCTGGCATACGTGACCTTGTTCGGGCTAGCCTATGGAGGAATCATTCCACTGCGTGGGGTGCTCCAGGGTTATTTCTTTGGACGAACTTCTTTTGGCACAGTCGGAGG
>Ga0114996_10009477_pt1 | contig 10670 bp, 11 predicted proteins | sample ArcticOcean_MG_C_4_FD_87039 | JGI IMG/M metagenome (GOLD analysis project Ga0114996, IMG submission 87039) | Marine microbial communities from western Arctic Ocean - ArcticOcean_MG_CB4_134 | ecosystem: Environmental > Aquatic > Marine > Oceanic | place: Arctic Ocean: Canada Basin | collected... | reverse complement strand
GAGCCGAGGTTAAGCCACATGGCAATGGCCTTTCTGCCCCATTAGAGAAATCTTAATGGCAGTTACAGGGTTCCGTTTTAGCTAGTCTCGGTTAAAGGCAAGAGAAGCCAGTTATGTCTGTTTTGCGCCCAAAAGTAGATTGATTTTTCCTGAATGGCAGAGTGATGGGGAGAGTGATGGGGGCGGCATACTTATTTACTGCACAATATAGCGCGCGCGGCGCACTAGGCATGCTTCTCCAAATCGCTCCTTTCTCCCCACAAGGATCTTCGTGGGGAGAAAGGGTTTGTTACTTTGTTGCGCGGCCTTGGCTCTCTCGTCTTAGTAAAGCTCCGCTTTATCGTCCACCGCGTGGCCGCGTTTGGGCGTCAGCATGCTGCGCTCATAGGTCATGAAAACCGTGCCGTCTTGTTTGGTGCCGGTGGTTTTTACCGTGACGATGCCGGCGTTTGGGCGGGATTTGGATTCGCGTTTGGACAGCACTTCTGATTCGGCATAGATGGTATCGCCGTCGAACACTGGCGCTGTCAGCTTGATCTTGTCCCAGCCGAGATTGGCGATGGTTTTTTGACTGACGTCGGAGACGCTCATGCCGGCGACCACCGCGAGGTTAAAGGCGCTGTTGATCAGCGGCTTGCCGAACTCGCTGTGTTTGGCATATTCGAGATCAAAATGCAGCGGGTGCTTGTTCATGGTGATGAGCGTGAACCAGGTATTGTCAGCCTGGGTCATGGTGCGCCCGGGACGATGCTCATATGTGTGGCCGACCTCAAAGTCCTCATAGTAACGGCCGTAATCCTCGCGAAAGCGATTGGGGCCGACCTCTTTCATTCTGGCTACCATGTTGCGTCTCTCCTTTTTTGATTTCTTGTTATGTGAATAAAATGTGGCCAGGCCGAGCGCATGCCGGGCCTGGTGGTTGTCGGCATTTATCCTTAGATGACGCCCTGTTCCTTAAGGCGTGCCCGGGCTTCAGCGTCATAGCCGAGCTTTTGCAGAATTTCCGCGCTGTGCTCGCCGAGGCCCGGCAGATGGTCGAACACAGGCGCTTCGCCGCTCACCCGAATGGGGCTGAGGAATTCCTTAAGCGGCCCTACGGAGGAGGTCAATTCACCAATCGCACCGCGCGCTTTGAGTTGCGGATGTTCGAGCACCTCGCTGAGCGTGTTGACGCCGCCGCAGGGAATGCCCGCGGCACGCAGACGCGCCAGCCATTCCACCTTGGGTTTGGCCATGAACAGCTCGACCAGGCGGCCTTCAAGGGCGGCGCGGTTGGCAATGCGCGATTCATTGTTTTGGAAGCGGGCATCGGCCAGGAGGTCTGGCGCTTCGATCACCTGTTCGCACAGTTTGCGCCATGCCGGATCGCTGAGCACGGCGAGCGAAAACCATAGATCGTCGCTCGCTTTGTAGGGGCCGTAGGGTGTCAGTAGGCCGTGCCGCATGCCGGTGCGCTTCGGCTCTTCGCCGCGATGCCAATGGAAATGCGGCATATAGCCCAACAGGGTGGCAGCGCATTCCAGCATGGAGACCTCAAATTCGCCGCCTTCACCGCTCTGATGGCGGCGGTTCAATAGGCCAAGAATGCCAATGGCGGCGTAAAATCCGGCGGTTTCATCGCACACCGAGATCGGGATTTTGGCCGGTTCCTCGGGCGTGCCGGTCATTAAGATATAGCCGGCCTCGCCCTGAATGATCATGTCATAGGCTTTTTCATCGCGGTACGGCCCGTCTTGTCCGAAGCCGGAAATATGACCGTAGATGATATCCGGCTTCACCGCCTGCACCGCCGCATAATCAATGCCGAGGCCGCGGACAACACCCGGTTTGAAATTCTCAAACACGATATCAGTCTCGGCGGCAAGCTTGAGGAATATCTCCCGACCCTCATCAGATTTAAGATTGATGGCAAGGGACTTTTTGTTGCGATTGAGGAACACATGGGCGGCGGAAAGGCCGTTGCAGACACTGTCCCAACTGCGCGTCAGATCGCCCTCCAGGGGCTCGACCTTGATCACATCCGCGCCCATATCGGCGAGCAGGCGCGAACACCATGGCCCCGCCGCACCAATTTCGACGGCGAGAACCTTGATCCCGGCGAGCGGCGTCATGAATTTGTACCGCTGGCGACCTTGTCAGCGATGGCGAGTGCGCGGCGCATGGCGCGCACCACCGGCATTTCCACCACCTTACCGTCCAACAGCGTGACGCCGGCGGCACTCCCTTCATAGGCTTCGATCACTCGGCGAGCGAAGGAAATGGTCTCGGCGCTGGGCGAGAAGACGTCATTGATCGCCGGGATTTGCACTGGGTGAATTGCCGCCTTGCCGGTGAAGCCCATGCGTTGCGCCAGGCGCGCCTCACGTCGGAGGCCGTCTTCATCCTTGATATCGAGATGCGGGACATCGATCAGATCGAGGCCGGCGCTCGATGCCGCATGAACGGCGCGCCCTCGCGCATAATGCAAAGCTTCCCAGTCCAGCGATGAACCGAGCTCTGCGGAGAGGTCGGCGGCGCCGAACAGCAATGTGCTAATACGCGGCGAAGCGACAGCAATATCGAGCGCTGCCTCCAACGCCCGCCCGGTTTCGATGATCACCATTAGTTGGGTCTCAACATATCCTGCTTCATTCAGTATTTCAGCCACCCAGCGCACATCCTCCGGCGCTTCGATCTTGGGAAGCAGGAGGGCAGGGGGCGGCGTTCCAAAATCACATAGTGCCAGCACGTCGCGCATGCCGAGCTGTGTCTTGATCGGGTTGATGCGCATGGCGCGTGCTGCGCCGCCATTGGTACCGCCGAGTGTTGCATCGAACAGGGCTGGTATAGCTTTGTCGCGCGCCTCCTCCTTGAAATCAGGCGCAACGCCATCTTCCAAATCAATGCAGACAATATCCGCGCCACCGGACAGCGCCTTGGCAAAACGGTCCACCCGAAGGCCCGGTGTAAAGAGCAGGCTGCGACGAAGTGTGGATGTATTATTTTGTTTCATTTCAATCTCTTATACGTGATTCTTGAGATAGCGTTGGGCGCGCATGCGCTTAAGATGACGGATGACTTCCTGGTTGCGCTCGGCGATGACGGCGGCGCTGCGTTCGGGCGTCCAGGCGAAATAAACCGTGCCCGTATCCGGATAGAGATATTCAGCCACGCTGGCGACCAGAAGCAGGCCTGCCAGATCGGCCTTTTCCAACGGCCCTTCGGCGGCGAGGCGGAGCGCATAGCCATTCTTCACCACCTTATCGATTTCCTCAGCGCTCGCCGCGCCGTTCCGCACCAGGGCAAACGCTTCGCGCATAATGGCAAATTGCAGGCGGTTAAAGAGATGGCCGGGAAGGTCTCGTTGCAGGCGGATCGGCTCCTTGCCGAGGCCGCCGATGAAAGCGCAGAGGCTGTCCATAACCGCGCTATCAGTGGCGCTGCCAGGGACGATCTCGACCGCCGGCATAAGATGTGGCGGATTGGCAAAATGGGCCACCGCCACGCGCTCCTTGCGGGTGCATTTCTCGACGATGATATCGACTGCCATGCCGGACGTGGTGCTGGATAGAATGGCGCTCGGTGGCGCTGCGTCCTCGATTGCCGCGAATAATGTCTGCTTGGCATCCGCATTCTCGGCGATGGCCTCAAAAGCGAAATCAATATTTTTGGCGGCAGCGGCCAAATCAGTGCCGAATGTCAGGCGTGTGCGCCAGCCGTCCGCCGTTGCCGGCAGCAGTTCCGCTTCGGCAAGCTCAAGGTATCCGGTTTCGGCAGCGGCCTCGGCCTGCGCCAAGGCGTCGCTGCGCCGGGCGATAAGGGCAGTGTAGTGGCCGGCGAGCGCTAAACAAAGCGCCAAACTTGGCCCCATGGTGCCGCTACCGATAACGAGTGTGTGCGCGGCATCTTTGGTCATGTTGGAGGATGCGTCCATATTTTCGGAGTTGGCCGGCAGCGGCGTTGATTTTTCCGGTGCCGGATGGCTATTTTAGCCTTACAAAATATAACTGAACACAGGATCAATTTGAACACAGGATCAATTTGAAAACTGTTGAGCATTAAGTAAATGGCGATTGGTCTAGGCGTGCCGTGCTGGAGTTTCGGTATTCAGCATCTCAAGGGACTTTTACCGCTCGAAGGGGCGGCGCAGATCGTGCGCGCGCTGGGTTTCGATCACACGGCTATTGGCTGGGCGCATATCGATTGGCCGGCCCTTCGCGCTGATCCGATCAAAGAGGCGGATCGGGTGCAGCTTATTATGGAGCCGCTCGATTTGGATATCGACGACAGTTTTATTTGATTTAAAAACAAATTGTTAGATGAGTTTGTTAATAAATTAAAACGCACCGTTACGGTTCCCGACAAGCGTATGCGGGAAGATAATTTTGAGATGTACAAATCCTTCGTCGCCTTCTGCAAGGCGGTCGGCTGCCCGGGCATCACCATTAGCTCTGGCATCATCTACAAAGATGAGGGCCAGGATTATGAGGCGGCCTATGAAATCTCGCGCGATGAGGTGCGCAGCATGGTCGATTATGGCGGTCAGTATGATGTCGAGCTCAGGCCAGAGCCGCATAGCGAATCGATGATGGGTACGCTGGAGAAATGCCAGCGCATGCTGGACGATGTGCCGGGCCTGATGGCCAGCCTGGATTATTCCCATTTCATGCCGCAGGGCCACACCGAGGAAGAAGTAGATGTGCTGATTCCGCGTGCCGGTCATGTGCATGCGCGCGAAGCCAATCGCGAGCGTCTGCAGTGCCGTATGGAAGATGGGATATTGGACTTTGACCATATCCTCGGCGCCCTTAAAAAGGATGGCTATGACGGTAATGTGACACTTGAATATATTTTTTTAAACTACTGTGGATGTTACGATTTTTACGTAATCATCGAAACGCTCAAGCTGAAACAGGAACTCGAGGGCTACCTCTCTTGTGCACTGATTTCGGCTTTGCCGGAGCGGGTGGCAATTATTACTGGAGCGGCGCGCGGTCTCGGCGCCGCCACGGCCCAGCTGTTCGCCCGTTTCGGCGCCCATGTTGTGGCCTGTGACATCGACGGTGATGAGTTGGAGAAGACGGTTAGCGATTTAGAGGGCGAGGGCCATATTGCCCTCGCTTTCGACCTCTCCCGGCCGGAAAATTGTGAAAGCCTGGTGGCGCAAACCATGGAGCGCTTTGGCCGTCTCGACATATAGGTCAATGTCGCCGGTATCATCGAGCGCTTGCAGCTTGATAAGGTCGATGAAGCAGCCTGGTCGCGCACCATGGACGTCAACGTCAAAAGCCAGTTCTTCCTTTGTCGCGCAGCTGCCGAACCCATGAAGGCGACAAATTGGGGCCGTATTATCAATTTCTCCAGCCAGGCGGCCCTTACCGGCGGGTTATACGGCGCCAGTGTATATGCGGTTTCGAAAGGCGGCGTGGTCAGCCTGATCAAGAATTTCGCCCGCCTGTTTGGGCCGAATAATATCACCGTTAACGCCATTGCACCGGGACTTGTGGATACGCGCATGGTCAGCAGTGCCATGACCGAGGAAGCCATAAACGATGTAACCAGCGCCATGCCGGTCGGCCGCATGACGGAGCCGGAAGAAATCGCCATGTTCGTTGCGTTTTTGGCGTCCGAATCCGCCGGCACGATCACGGGACACACATTGGACATTAATGGCGGCATGTTAATGCGTTGAGGCCGGCTTTCCTTGGTTAATTGCACCTTCGCTACCACTTTTGCTTGGTTGTTCGAGCCTTCGCCGCCACAATGCACAGCATAATCAAACAAAAATAATTCAAGGGGATCAGGGCAATGGCGAATAGCAATGAAATCTGCCGCATGAATGCGGTTACGCTGGCGGGTAAGGTACGCGCCAAGGAACTTTCACCGGTCGAGGTGATCGACGCCAGTATCGAGCGCATGGATAAGCTCGAGCCTGTGCTGCACGCCTTCTGTACCCCAGGCCCGGATCAGGCGCGCGCTGCCGCCAAGCAGTTGGAAGCGGATATTATGGCCGGCAAAGACCCGGGCCCGCTCGCCGGCGTTCCCATCGGCATCAAGGATCTGATCTGCACCAAAGATTTACCCACCGTTTCCGGCTCCTTTGCCTATAAAGATTTCAACGGCGGCGTCGATGATGTGGTGGTTGAGCGGCTGCGCGCTGCCGGCGCCATCGTCACCGGCAAAACCAACGTGCCCGAATTCGGCTATAGCGGTGTCGGCCATAATCCGGTGTTCGAGACAACCCGCAATCCGTGGGATTTGGAGCGCACGCCAGGCGGCTCAAGCGCTGGCGCAGGTGCTGCGGTGGCGTCCGGCATGGGGCCGTTTGCCATTGGCAGCGATGGCGGCGGCTCGGTGCGTATTCCCGCCTCCTTTGGTGGCCTCGTCGGCATCAAGGCGTCCATGGGCCGGGTGCCGCTTTGGCCCGGCACCAAAGACGAAACTCTGCCCGGTGTCTCAAGCTGGGAAAGCCTGGAATGTATCGGCCCCATAAGCCGTACCGTGGCCGATAGCGCGCTGATGCTATCCGTCATCTCCGGCCCCGATATGCGCGACCGGCGCACCCTGCCGGAAGCCAATTTCGATTGGATGGATTGCCTAAAAGGCGATCTCAAAGGCCTGCGCATCGCCTATAGCGCTGATTTGGGCTATGCGGCGGTCGATCCCGAGGTGCGCCAGATCGTTGGCGACGCGGTAAAGGTTTTCGAAAGTGAATTGGGATGTACGGTGGAAGAAGCCGATCCCGGCTGGGATGATCCTTTTGGCGCCTTTTGGGGGCTTGTCGCCGCCGAGACGGATTTGGTCGGCATGCGCAAGCTGGTCGAGGAGCATGCCCACCATATGACACCGCATCTGGTTGATTTTATCCGTACACCCTTTACGGCAGAAGATTTGACCAGCGCTGTGATGGCGAGGAAAGGCGTTGCCAACAAATCCGCCGAGTTCATGGCGAATTATGATTTGCTGCTGACACCGACGCTGACAGTGCCGGCCTTCCCCGTGCACATGCAGGGCGTAGAGAAAATCGACAGCCAGATCGTGCACCCCTTCCAGTGGTTGGCCTTTACCCTCCCGTTCAACATGACCGGTCAGCCGGCGGCATCGGTGCCGGCGGGCTTCACCAAGGGCGGCCTGCCGGTGGGTCTGCAAATCGTTGGCCGCCACCTGGATGACCCGACGGTCGTTCGCGCCTGCGCCAGCTTTGAGAAGGCTCGCCCGTGGGCCAATAAATGGCCGGCACTGCTTGACGAGATGGGGCTCTAGCCGAACGACGATGCCATGGCAGAGACCGTTTTCGCCGCTTTTAAGGAGGCGGCGGAGCAGAGCGGCGCAGCGGAATTTCTCGTTGTCCCGTCTGAGGAAGTGACGCTTTGCTATAGCGCTGCGTTGCGCGCGGTCCATCAGTTGGTGGAACGCTACAGGGATGCCGGTTACGGCCATGGCCACCGTGTCGCTCTTCTGCTGGAAAACCGCCCGGCGTTTTTGTTGCATTGGTTGGCGCTGAATTCGCTCGGCATCGCCGTGGTTCCAATCAACCCTTTTTATCGCCGCCGAGAGCTGGCGCATTTGCTAAGCCATAGTGGCGTCACCCTGGCGGTGATCCTCGGCGAGCGCGTGGAAGACGTGCAAGTGGCGAATAACATTGTTGCCGTGATGGATGTGGATGAAGACGAAATTCCACCGTCGAAAACCGCGCCACCACTACGCACTGATCCCAACGGCGAAAGCTTGTGCGCTCTGCTCTATACCTCCGGCACGACCGGCGAGCCGAAGGGCTGCCTCTTGAGCAATGATTATTATCTCCGCATGGGGCGCTGGTACCTCGCACTTGGCGGTCTGTGCATGATTGAACCCGGGAAAGAGCGCCTGCTCACGCCACTGCCGCTTTATCACATGAACGCCATGGCCTGTTCCTTCATGGCCATGGTCATGAGCCGCGGCTGCCTTATTCAATTGGATCGCTTTCATCCTGCCACCTGGTGGAAGGATGTGGCTGGGAGTGGCGCGACGATTGTCCATTATCTAGGGGTCATGCCAGCCATATTGCTCGGGCTGGAGAGGTGTCAGGCTGAACAAGATCATCAGGTGCGCTTTGGCTTCGGCGCCAATGTTGACCCGGTGCATCACGCGACCTTCGAGGCGCGCTTCAGCTTTCCCTTGATTGAGGCCTGGGCGATGACCGAAACCGGGGTCGGTGCCTGTATCGCCGCCAATCAAGAGCCGCGCCACCTCGGCACCCGTTGCTTTGGGAAAGCTAAAAGCTGTGATGTCAAAATTGTTGATGAAGATGGCGATGAAGTGTCCACGGGCGAAGATGGCGAGATGCTGGTGCGTCACAATGCTGAGGCACCCCGCGCCGGTTTCTTTTCCGGCTATCACGGAGATGAATTAGCCAGCGAACAGGCTTGGCAAGGCGGCTGGTTTCACACTGGCGATGTGGTGCGCGAGGGGGTGGATGGCTGCCTCCATTTTGTTGATCGGCGTAAAAATGTAATCCGCCGCAGCGGCGAGAATATAGCCGCGCTTGAAGTGGAAAGTATGATTTTGGAACTGGATTGGGTTGCGCAGGTAGCGGTCATTGCTGCGCCGGACGAGTTGCGCGGCGAGGAAGTGATGGCCTGTATCGTGCCGCAAAGTGGCGCGCCACACGACGAAGTTTTTGCTCGGCAAGTGAGTGACTGGTGCCTCAAAAATTTGAGCTACTATAAAGCACCGGGTTGGGTGGCGTTTCGTGAAACGCTGCCGGTTACGGTGACACAAAAAATACAGAAGGCGGAGCTACAGATGCTCGGACATAACCCGGCGACGCTGGCGGATTGTTACGATTTACGCGATAGGAAGCGCCCATGACCGCCCGCCCGGCACAGGGTTACGAGGGCGTGGCGGTTGCCGTGCCGGTTACCATTCCATCCGTGCGGCGCACTGAGCATGGCGTGCAGTGGTGGCTTGGCCGTGCACTCGCAGAGCTTTTGCAGCAATCAGGCATCGCTAAGCAGGAGATCGACGGCCTCATTGTCGCGAGCTACACCCTGCGGCCCGACAATGCGGTATCCATGAGCGAATATTTTGGCCTGAATTTGCGCTGGCTTGAGGATTTGCACATGGGCGGGGCAACCGGGCCCATCGCGCTCCGCCGCGCCGCGCGTGCTGTTCAGGCGGGAGACGCAGAGGTGGTGGCGTGCCTCGCCGCCGATGTGCTGGGCGGTGCGGCGTTCAGCACATTGATGGAAAATTACAGCAACTTCTCGCGCATTGGCGCAATGCCCTACGGCGAGGCCGGCCCAAACCTGCCATTCGCTCTTATTACACGCCACTATATGGAGCGCACCGGTGCGACGCGTGCCGACATGGGGAAAATTTGCCTGGCCCAGCGCCACAATGGCGCGGCCCAACCGCACGCGCTGTTTAAAAAGCCGCTCAGCATGGATGAATATTTGGCCGCCCGCCCGGTGGCTGAACCGCTTCATCTCTTTGACTGTGTCATGCCGTGCAGCGGTGCCGCCGGGTTTCTGGTCATGAGCGAAGCGCGGGTGAAATCCCGCAAACTGCCATTTGCCCGCATTCTTGCCGGGATGGAACGGCATAATTCCTTCTCTGAAGAGGATGTTCAGATGACCGGCGGCTGGCCGTTGGATTGTGACGCGCTCTACGGCGCCGCCGGCTTCGGGCCGCAAGATATGGCGTTCTTGCAAGCCTATGATGATTATCCCGTCATTGTGATGCTGCAATTGGAAGGGCTGGGTTTTTGCGCGGCGGGAGAGGCGCCGTCATTCGTGCGCGAAACGGCGCTTACCGCCGACGGCGGCGGTTTACCGATTAATACCAGCGGTGGACAATTGGCGCTTGGGCAGGCCGGTGCGGCCGGCGGGTTTGTCGGCCTGACAGAGGGGCTTCTTCAGGTCACGGGCGGCGCGCGTGGTCTTCAGGTGCCCGATGCCAATTGCGGGTTAGTGTCGGGTTACGGCACGGTGAATTTTGATCGCGGCCTCTGTGCTTCAGCGGTGATATTGGCCAAGGGCAGTGACGGATGACGGAAACATCCCTGAAGCTGCCGCAATGCGAAGACTGTCACCAGCCGCACTGGCCGCCGCGCGAGATTTGCCCGCACTGTCTCGGCGGATCTATCGCCCTGGGACAAGTGAGTGGCGGCGGCATGGTGCTGACATCATGTGTTTTACATCACAGCCTGTCAGCCGAGCTACGGGCGCATATGCCCTTGCATGTGGGAACGGTCGCTCTCGATTGCGGCGTGCGCGTGATTGCCTATCTCGCGGACGGCCCACAGCCGAGTGGCGCGCGGGTCTGTGTGGCCATGGGCAGCGGCCCTTCCGGCCAAGATGCACTGCTCGCTACCCCTCAGGATGCAAACTCGTGACAACGCCGTCTGTGCCGCGATAGGCTGGCGCCTGGATTTGCTGAAAGGAATGTTATGTCGATAGGCCCCGAACTTCCCAGCGTCACGCAGCTGCTCGAAATTGCCGATGATTTCGGCATCGACATGACGGCCGAGCGGGCGGGCGAATATCGCGCTGCCATGTCGGGCGGCATCCGCGCACTACGGCGGATCGACGATATGGTCGAGGAGCGCCCCGAGGTTAAATATCCACGCACCCCGGGTCGCCGCCCGAAGCCGGAAGAAAATCCCCATAATGCCTGGTATTGGCTGACCGATATCAAAGGCGCTTCGAGCG
>Ga0114996_10009472_pt1 | contig 10674 bp, 12 predicted proteins | sample ArcticOcean_MG_C_4_FD_87039 | JGI IMG/M metagenome (GOLD analysis project Ga0114996, IMG submission 87039) | Marine microbial communities from western Arctic Ocean - ArcticOcean_MG_CB4_134 | ecosystem: Environmental > Aquatic > Marine > Oceanic | place: Arctic Ocean: Canada Basin | collected... | reverse complement strand
GATTACTGGTGATTCTTTCGGTCACGTGTTTCTCTCTTTCCTTTCACTATAAAGTACATAAAACTTTTCAATTTTTTTTTACATTTATTTCTTTCGTCTGACCTATAAAAATCTAATAAAATTTCTAGTTTCTTTTGAATAAACTACACCAAGTTGTTCATCAACATAACCTTCATCTGTTTCATATAATATAATATTCTCCACTTGACTATCATTTGCTTCACTATCATTTGCTTCATCATCATTTGCTTCATCATTAGCATTACGCATTTTATCTATAATATTATCATCCTCACTATCTGTATCAGTAACGGCTATAATATGCTTTTTCTTTGGTCTACCGCGTCTACATATTCGTTCTTTCCAATGCTCTTCGGGAATTATAACTCCCCTTTTCTTTGCTTGATATAAACATTCACTCTTATTCATCTTTTTCTGTGTGACAACATGTATATAAGGTTTTGTTCGCCTGTTTTGTAAATCAATATAATCAAGTAGCGGACACTCCTTCCTATCACGAATATCACCTATTAAAGGTTTGTTGCTCTCGGATTTTAATGCTTCTTTTGTATGTTTTTCACAATAATCACTATCTTTATCAAGTAGTTTGCGACATTGAATATGCAAACCACTTGCATATTTTATCGCTTTACACATATTTTCTTCAACAATACCAACAAAAGGAAGCAAAAATGTTTTCTTTTCTTTTTTTGTTAGAAAGTTATTTGCCATTTGATAATCAATATCATATTCGCGATTGCAAAATTTTAAACAATCTTCAACTATCTCATCATAGACGTGTTGTAAATTTCTTCGTACTTTGCTCAATTTGGGCATTCTATAACTGTTTAATATGCCACAAAATAATTTTCAATTTTATACCTCAAATACAAAATCCTTCTTATAATGATTTGTTTCCCATAAATAACCACAAGAATTAATATATACCGGAACCTTTCCTAATATTTTTTTCATTGGAATATGTGTGTGTCCAGCACACCAAATAGTCGCTTTTTTTACTAAATGATCACAATTTGAATAATATGATTTAATAAACGTGTCATATTTATATTTTCTAGCAATACACCTTTTACTTGGCAAATAGTGTGTAACAACAATAATTCTTTTTCCTTTAAGAGAATCTAATGTATCATTTAACCACTGTTTATGTTTCAGATGAACATCATTTGTTATATTCGGATGTAACATTAACTTTTTTTTATATAAAATAAAGTTTGTTTCGGTTAAAAGTTTCATTGGTTCTATCATATCCTTTTGAGATAAATATGACCATAATGTGGCACCAATGATTACAATATTAGATCCAAGATTTTTAAATTTTTTTTGTAAAACGATTATATTTGATAAATGTGATAATTTATCTTTGATTATTAATTCAATTTCGGCCAAAGAATTATAATGATATTGTGTATCATAATATTCATGGTTTCCTGGTACAAAAAAAATTTGTATAAAATGCTTTGAAAGTTCTTGAAAAAAAGGTTTAAAATTTGGATGTTTTACAAAACATATGTCGCCAGCTAAAATTAAATTCGGCGCTTTTGGTTCAATCAATTTATTGAAACTTGGTAATTTATCATACTTCTCCAAATGAAGGTCACTTACCAATTGGAATTTCATATATATATATATATACATACATATGAAATATTTATTAATACTATTTAATTTGTTGTTTCGTTGGTCTTCTCACCCTTCTCCTTCTTCTTAAAATGTCTATTCATATATCTCTGTAAATTAAAATAAGTTACCTCATCCGTATCCTTCACATCCAATAACGAACGCAATTGTGCATTCGGAACAATTTTTTTACGATTTCCCGAAAATTGTAATTCGTTCTCTTTTATATATTGTATAATAAATTTTGTAACTTCCGTGCGAGCCACTTCACTACCGTGAGGACGTTGCATAAAATCGCATAACTCGTCAGAAATTTTAGTTGGAACCGCAAATCCAGATGGTTTACGATTTCCTTTGTTTTTGTTTTTTTTTGCTTCCCGTTGAAGTGTTCTCATATTTTTCTTCACTGTCTTTTCTAGACTTCGTATTTGATTCTGTAAACCCGTAATTTGAGTTCTAAAAGTTCCCAATACTGATAATACAGATTGAAATGATTCGGTTATTTGATTGACGGATCCTTGACTATCAGTTACTTCAGTTCCAAGAGGAGTATTCTTAGATAAGCTCATTATTTATATCTACTATTATGAAGGTATCTTTAAGTATGTGATGTTAAATATTATTTATTCATCTGTTTCTCCTTCATGGGGCGCATCTCTCTCAACGCGATTTTCTGAATGAAATCGTTCCGCGCGAGGGCGGCGGCGATTTCTATCACCTTTCACCAAATACCAATGTTCGCCATCTCGTGGTCCACTACCATGTAACCGGTAACGATCCGATTTATGAGATTGTGCGGTTTCGCCGGCTCCTCGCCCTCCTCCACGAGAATCTCTTCTCCCCTCTCCATGAGAATCTCCTCTCCCCTCTCCGCGAGAATCTCCACGAGAATCTCCGCGACCCTCTCGTCCTTCTCTATCACGCTGTTTGCGTACTTCCGCATGAGTCTCACACATTAACATTCCACCGTCTATCCCGCGAATATTATCCGCCTGATAAGGGTGTTTATCGTGATTCGATTGACGTAAATTGAATTCAACATATTCGCCCTGAACTAAGTATTTATACTGTTCATTTGCTACACTAACACCAGAATGATGAACAAAAACATCCTCTTGCAATCTATCGTGACTTTGAATAGTTGCGAAACCATAACCAGCACGATTATTAAACCATTTTACTCTTGCTCTGTAACGAGTTGTAGTATCTAACGACTTCGGTTCAGTCGTGGATTTAGATGTGTCGGGGGTGTTTTCATCAGAAGACATTATAATATCCTTTACCATAATTCCTTTAAGCTTTTTAAAAAAATATTTATTTACCAAAATGAGTTTTTTATTGTTCCTTGTACAACCAATCCTTTTCCAAATCCAAATAATACCCTCAAAATAATAAAACTTATAAAACAAAATAAAACGGTAGCCAAAATAACAATAATTCCTTTCTGTAATTCTGAAAGACCATGTAAATTATTGTCTTCGTATTCGTCTAAACTACGTTGAAAATACATTGTAAACCCCATTTGTAAACCTAACGCAATTGCACTCAATATAAATGCTTTAAATATGGTTTTCTCACGAAATCTTATAAGCGGTTTCCATTTCATCTTCTAATATGAAATGAGAAAATAATTATCTTCGCCGTCTTGTTCTTCGGCTTACCTTTCTTTTTCTCGTTTTTCTTTTTCTTCTTCTCGTTTTTCTTCTTCTCGTTTTTCTTTTTCTTCTTCTCGTTTTTCTTTTTCTCGTTTTTTTACGATAACCACCATCCAAGATCCCTCCTGCCCCCCCACCCGCTGCCGCCGCCGCCGCTGTAGATGCAGATGGCTTCTTTTTAAATACATACATTTGATTCTCAAAAGTCGGACTAGAACTATCTATTTCTACAGCGACAGCGTTTGCAAGGGCAAGGGCGCCGGAGTTGCCCATTAAATTCACGTCCTTTGCCTGACATAATTCGGTTATAGAATCCCGTAAAATATCCTCTGAAATTAAAATTATTCTGTTTCTTCTTATTTTATTTTTCAATCTCTCTTTCCAATTGGGAATAAAGGTCAATGATTTATGTAATGTCATTTTTGCATACCGAATATTTCTTTTTATGAATCTGAACAATTCTTCGTCCGCATCTTCGGCAATATTCTCGCGATATTTCCAATCAAACATTTTACCAGCACCACACCCAAATCCGCTTCCGGGAGCAACTAGTTTCAAATTATTTTCATCAAAATCAATTGCATGAGGCGCACCATATCGCTCCGCCGCTTTTCTAAAATATGAATCATCGACAAATTCGATTTCTATATTTACTTGGAGCTGTTGAGATACTAAAATATATTCACGCACACCGTCTCCTTTATTCAAGAATGGGAAATTTCCACGCTTCCCATATTCAAACTGTTTTAATGTATAACCATTCTCTTCCGCCCACACACGTACGAGCCCAAGTGTTTGATCAAATGGTACAAAGGGGCTTTGCGTTTCCTGATGTTCTAACATCCCAATATCTATATCATGTATTGCGCGACTTCCACCTATTAATAAATCACGAGGTACGCCCCCATAAACATATAAATTGGGCGAATGATATTTTAATATATATATAACAAATTTTAATTTGTCAAGTTGTGCATAAAACGCAGTCATATCGCGATATAGAGGGGACGGCGTACGATCGGTCTTTAGGTGTTCGTGTCGCTCTACCAGCATCTCTCCAAAAATAGTGGAAAATGCGGCATCAAAGGCAATTTTATCATACTGTTCTGGCAACTCGCCCGACTTAAATAATTCAGATATAATCCACATTGAGGGCGATTTTATCACAGAAATAACATCGCGGCATTCATCTCCACTCAGAGCAGCTGTTGGTGGTACTGCCGCTGCTATTTCTGCTGCCACTGCTACTGCGGCAGCGTCTTCTTCCTGCATACGGTCTTCTTCTTGCCGTCGCAACTCAATCCTCGCGTTTTCTTCTTGTTCTCTTTTTTTTGCTTTTTGTTTTGCCCTTTTTTTTTCTTTCTTTCTTTTATTCTTCGCAGCCTTCCTCATCCTCTTCTGTTCCTTTTTGTCTGCCTCGTATCCCGCTGCTATATCTTCCGCAATGAGTATGCTTGCCATACGTATGGACTCAGCCTCATCCTCTACTGTTGGGGAGGTTTCCACACCCCCGCCACCATCAGCAGTTTTTGCTTGCTGTTCTTTAAAGCGACGCCGCAATCTACTTATGATAGTATTCCGGCGGGGCGGCGTTGCTGCTGATGAAGAAGCATATACAAATTGAGGATTAGTGTAAATAGTCATCTGATAGTCACGTGCTCGTTCATCGCCGCTCACCTGTCCTAATGCACTGTAGGCCTCCGCTATTAAATCGTGGGTAATCTTGGTAAGTGGTTCGTTTTGCCTTAATCCTTTATGTTGTATCAACCAACCAATCACTTCCACTAGCCTGTTATATTCATAATGCGGGAGATGTGTATTCACCTTTTGTATATAGTCTTTGAATAATGTGGTAAGATGGTAATTATAAATACCCTTATCAGGCTGATTATGCAAGACGATCGTTTCTATTTCTTTTATTTTTTCTTCTACAGTTTTTTGCCTTTGGGTCTCAGGGGTTCTAGTGGCCGGTGCTGCGAACTTTGTAAAAGTAATGTCCATTATATTATATTAAGAAAATATTAAGAAAATAATTTTGATTTTTTTATGCTATTTAATTTTCCATTTCTCTCTTTATTCTTACAAATATTCTCACCAACAAAAGGATTTAATATATACCTAATAAACAAATTCTGTTCAGAAGGTGTCTTTATTTTCTTTTGACAACATTGCGACCACCATCGCTGATCTCTCTTTTTTTCTGCATTCGCAATTTCAATTGAAAACATTTGATCAATCACCGAAAAAGACGACTTCAATTGTAAAATAATCTGTATATAATCCATTTTTAATTTATATAATCCACTTAAGGTATGTTCTTCCTCTTGTGTTAATGACCTCTCTCTTTTTAATGATTTCATATAAGCAATTTTATTACGAATATTTTTATATTTCGTTATTTTTTCCTTTCGTATATTTTCTATTTTTTTTATCACTGAAAAAACATTTATATTATAAATAAGTTGATACCTATATCGTATTTTCCGTGGAACAATAAATTGATTTGTTTCTTTTATTTCACGAATTTTTGTTTCAATGTCATTTAATTTTTCTTGTAATTTTTCTTTCAATTGTGCTTTTTCTCCCTTACCAACATCACCACTAAATAATAAAATAGAACCTGATGTAAATTCACATATTGACTGTAACTTATCATATTGATGAGCCGATATTTTATAAGCTTCTGCTTTTGCATCTAATTTCAAAAAACTAATAATCGCTAAAAGAAAACTAATAATTCCATTAACGGAGGAAATTGTGGTTGCACCCCAAAAATATTGATCAATTGTCAAAGCGAGAACCGATGCCAAACAAGATAAAAATATAGATGGAAACATAAGCCTGTTCAATACCGATTCAGAATAATATTTTGATTCCATATAAATAATTTTCTGTCCTTTGACATATGATGCTAATATATCCATCGCAGACGAATAATAATCGTTGATTTCATAATATAAATTGTCAATCTGTTTCTGAACAGTCAAATAGTCTTCCTTTTTATATTTGACCATGTTTCCTTCCGCTGTATATTCCTCTACATCTGTATCATATGAATTAGCTTCTACACTTCTATTATCAGAACAATCACCAAACATGGTAGGATAATGACATAATAGTGATTTTGTATGCATATTTTTTGATAAATCGGTGATTTCAATTGAAACATTTGCTTCACTCATTATTATTAAAGATGATAATAATAATATATCGGATATATATATGAAATTCACTACAAAATGTAACAACGGAATGAAAATGATAGTTTTTTCCCTCCTACAACTATATAATATAGCAATTGGAACATTATTAACTGTATTCGTACCACAAAAATGTGATGATCACAATTGTTCAATTGTTGAAATCATTAACGCAAATAATACTGTTCATGACATCGCGCTAGTATGGAATGGCTTCACTTTTCTTGTATTTATTGTCACATATGGGGTTGAAATGATGAGAGAAAGATGGTGTGTGAAACATTTAGAAAACAATCCCTCCAATTCTGTAGGTGAAATATATATATTTTTACAAGACTATCCGAACCTAGAATTTAAAATAAAGTCGCTCAACTTTTATTATATTTGTTGGGTCAAGTTAGCTTATTTTACATATATGATAAATATACTTATTTCTGGATTAAGTGTTGGGCAGAATTATTTAGACGCAACAACCATTACGACATTTTTGGGATTTGTATTATTAATAATGTATAAATTAAATGCATCTTTTCGGGTTGGGTGTCATGCATATGATGAGAGCGTAGCATATAGTGCGTATAATAAATTTTATATGAGATACAATGCAGTGAAAGAAATCCATCACGATGATTATGATTTCTATACCCGAATTTAATTTTGTATATATATATATATATAATATGACATCTGCCGGCGATGAAAGTTTTCCAGGTCATCTCCGTAAACTCGGTTTAACTAAGGAAGGAATGAAAGCTCAAACTGAATTAGATGCAAAAAGAGGGGGGTTAATGATGACACCCAAAGAATTCCAAGTAGTACGGAGCAACAATGTAAAAAAGCTTACTAGTAATGTTGTACGCGACAAATTAAATATAGGAAGAAAGGGATATAATGAGCCACATAAAAGACTTATTTATAAAAGTATGCCGTCGGGTGTTATGGAAGCAATAGCTGTTGAGGAGAACTTGTGGAATAGATTTCATACAGAATTTTTAAAAAGGAGTTCTGATGAAAATTTGAACGAATTAAAGGACACACCCTTCAAACTAGCAGATATGATAGAAGAATTTAATAGAAGTAGAATAGAGCAAGAACATCATGGCATCCCGATGCCTGTGATCTTTGAACAAAATCAAACTCAAAATGGAGGCAGACGAAAAAGAAAACGAACAAGAAGAAAACGTCGTAGAAAACGCAGAAAAACGCGACGCAGAAAACGTCGTAGACGAACTAGGAGAAAGCGAAGGAGGAGAAAGAGAAAGAAACATTAATATTTCAATCAGTTTTGGGATTTAAAAGTGACACCAATATCACAAATTGTTCTGTTGTAACAAACAAGTCGTCTTCTGTCTTTCCCACATGAAAGTTGTATAAATGATCTCCAATTTTACACCATGTTGTTGCATATTTTGAAAGATTCAGTGCCAATTCCATATCCAAAGCTTGTTTCCTTGTAAGTCTTAAACGATTTGTTTCTCCGACACCTGCAAATAATATTGTATTTTTCATATATATAAAATATTATTGAGTTCTTTATATGGTTTCTTTATCACCACAGTGGCTGCAAATATAAAATACCTTTGATGGGTCTGAATAAAAAATATCATCCAATGTTACATCATGGATATGAAAGTTTTTCTGTTCTAGTTTTTTACACAAATCAATCATATGCATTTGTTTCAATGTAAAATATAACTTATATTTTACTTCGTCTACTATTTGTCCCAAATTTACCACATGGGTTAGATTGACGGTTGATTGAAATCCACTGAATAGATCATCTGACATACAAAACGTACGCGTACAGAGGGGAGACGCCATATACTAGATAGTAAAATATATTGTTTAAGTTTTATTTCATGGCGTCTTTTATTTCGATAACTTGACTAATATTACGTTTCACTTTATCTTTATTTTTCTTCCGATCATCGCTAGACCATGCTATTTTGCTTACCATTTTCATATATTCTTCAGATTCCTTTTCATTTTTATTCCAGTCTGGATGGGTTTTTGTCCATTCATGTAATTTGTTTAATTGTTTATTATTTATCTCTCTGATTGAATTATCTATTTTCTTGTGTTCATTATCTTTCTCCCATTTATCTTCATCTTTCACATAAAACTGCAATCGTTTCTTATCACTGCAATGAATGGGTCTCTCTGTAGGTTTCATATCAGTGAGTCGTTTAATAAAGATATCACTGATAGCTTCTACTCCCCCATATTCTCTAGCATATGATAGATCTGGAAGCGTTATTTGTAATGTTTCTATAAAATCTTTTAAATTCATAGCATTTTTACAATTTTCATTTAAGAACACATTAATAGATATCTTTTGATTATTGTTGATGGTATTATTGCCGATTTGCGGTACCATATCTTGAATTGTTTCTGTTAGTTTTTGATTCTGTACGGACATTTTTTTATTTTCATCAATCAATGTTTTCAAAAGTCCATAATATTTGTCATTTTCCTGTTTTTTTCCTGTTTTTTTCTGTTTTTTACAACGAGACCTGTGTTTCCATAAGCCACTTCGGGTATTATAATATTTGTTACATGATTCGCATGTAAATTGGGTGCTCTGCTCGTTTTTACTCAATTTATGGCGCAGTGTGGTCAAATGACGGTCATAATTTGCCTTTCGCATTGTATTATAGTCACATTTTTCGCAGTGAAATTTTTGGACATTTTTTTTTTGTTTCCATTTGTTTCCAAATGACTGAGTAATTGAGTCATTTTGTAGTGAAGGAATTTCAACTTGTTTATTTTCTTCATTACATCGGTTGGGTTGCTCAATATCGGTTTCCGTTTTTGGAACTTTTGGAAACATGATTATACATATATATTACATTTTTTTTCTAAATTGGTTAAAAAATAGGGCAAAAAAGTCCCCTCCATAAAATCCCTACATGGTTTTTAACTTGTTGTTTTTTATCCACTACTCGTTGTAGTGGGCGTATATTGCACCCAAAAAAAGGGACCCGTATATACCGTTTTGGACATTTTTAAATGTCCAATTTACTTTTTTCATATGGACTTTTAAAATATATTTGTTACTGACAAGCATCCACTTGTCACACTGAGACTTTATTAATGTCTTGGAGTATAAAATAGCAAAACAGGCAGTCACAAATTGATGGATATTTATGGAATATATGCATACATTTTATGGATTTCTCTCTTTTTTAAATTCTGAAAAGAGAGAAAATAATTTATTTATGGGATCTAGTTTTTCGTTTTCTGCGTCTATGTTTTATTGTATTGCTGTATTTGCGGCGTTTTGGTTTTCTTGTACATCTTTTCTTTCTTCGTCGTTTACGCCTTGTTTTCCTTCTTCTGCCGCCGCCTTTATTTTTGTTATCATCCATTAAGTTATCGCCTTCGTCGGCGGCCGGCGGTGGTGGTGTTGTCACCAATGGTAGAGTTGTTTCCGCAGCTGGTGTTCCCAACGTCAGCACCTCCACGATGCCTGGTAGTGCTGGTGTTGGCGACAAAGTGTCTGATGTGGGCGTGCGGGGGATATACAGACTTTCAGTAACCATTCCTTCGTTGTGGCCGCCGCCGCCACCGCCGCCTTCGCCGCCTTCGCCGCCTTCCTCCTCCTCTCCCTCAGGGACGGCGCCCATTGGAGCATATATGGTCTCGGGGTTTGTTATAGCATATAATCTAGCTACTGTTTTCGCTCGCATCTGCATTAATAAATCTTTTGTTTGCATAAGAAGCAACTGCTCGAGGGAAAGTTTTCCTCTCGTGACCGCGGTGGTGGCGCTCAAAAGTTCTTCCTCCACTCTAACTGTTTCTATATCATCCCACAATATTCTTAGTTGTCTTTGTAATTTATTTTCATCCAGCGGCGGGTCGTGTTTTATCGGTGTATAGGTCCATCTGCGTTTGGTTTCGGTCAGGTCGGCCCTATCGCGCATGGCGGTGATCGCGCCGGTTGCGGCTCTACGTAACGGTAGGACGGGCGCGGCGGCAACGGCGGCGGAGGCGCTCCCCCCTCCGCCGCCGGCGGCGGCGGCGACGGAGGGGCTCCCCGCCGCGGCATGCAGCACCGCGGCCTGCGTCGGCGCAAAAATAGAACATATCTGATCCGTAATCATTGATTCACTTTTTTTCTCACTCATATTATCTCTTGTAATCAGGTCCAATTCCCCCTCACTAGTTTGTAGTTTATG
>Ga0114996_10009471_pt1 | contig 10674 bp, 8 predicted proteins | sample ArcticOcean_MG_C_4_FD_87039 | JGI IMG/M metagenome (GOLD analysis project Ga0114996, IMG submission 87039) | Marine microbial communities from western Arctic Ocean - ArcticOcean_MG_CB4_134 | ecosystem: Environmental > Aquatic > Marine > Oceanic | place: Arctic Ocean: Canada Basin | collected... | reverse complement strand
TAAGTGCTTCAATGATATCGGCAGCAGCCAATGCGGTACCTTTAGCGGTAACAGCAGCAGCAAAGTCGATTTCATTCTGAACGTAGTACGGACTACGTCCACGAGCGCCGGGATTACGAACGGTCGAAGCAAGAGTAGTAACGGTAGCCATTATCTACGCCCTCCCTTAACCGGCAATATTGTAATGGGCGCGAACGAGGGCTTCAGGACGAAGCACCTTGCGACCATACAGATGCATACCACGAACGATGTCAGCGAAGCTGTCATTGTCGCGATAAGTTTCAACCTTCTCAATCTGAGAAGCAGAAGCAACAGCCGAATCATGACCTGCAACAATAGCACCGTAGTTAGTCGCGGAGCCGTTAGTGTCAACGGTAGCCGGACCCGTACCTACGGAGGGCAAGTTGTTAGACAGGTAGATGCGGAAACCTCGGATAAGACCGTCCATAACACGACCGTTACGGAGAACATCCTTACGGTCAGTGGAGAAGTCATTACTGAGGAGTTTCGAGTTTTCGTCGTTTAGCTGCTCCAGAAAGACCGGATCAACAACCAACCAACGACCATCCCGATCAACGTTCTGCTGATCAAGAAGACGAGCCATCCGATTAAGAACTCCAAGAGGAGTAGCTTCACCAGTTGATCCATCGGGATGAGTAGCAATCGAGTCAGTGGTAGCACCACCCGAAACAAAGCTGAGACGGGAAATTAGCATGGAAGCTAAAAGACCGTTAGCAGCAGCAGAAACCGGATCGGTACCTGCCTTGTCACCGGCAACACGAACAGTATTCGGGGTGCCATGAAGAGCAGCTTGCTTGAAGCCCGACAGGTAACCTAGAATGTCCTGGTCAAACTGGTCGCGAAGGCGATAGCCCGCACGGTCAGTAGCCATTGATTCAAAGTTTACATGCGAATGGGCTTCCTCGATGTCGTCAATCTTAAAGGCAAAGTAGTTAGCCTGATCGACAACAAGCGTGAAGTCTTCATCGTCTAGGTCTTGCGGAGTAACAGTAGTACCCCGAACATACGCTTTAACGGTAATCTCTGGTTCCTTGATAATACGAACGGTATCACCAAAGTTAGCGATCTCACCAAAATAATCATTATTGGTGATATCTTCTGCGATACTGGTTTTACGAAAAGCCGCCTGAACCTTCTTACTGTAAATTACAGGCGAGAAGTTGCCGTTAGGCAGGTTTCCGTAACCACCGGCAGTTGAAAAAGCCATTGGTTATCTCCCTATATTGGCTATATAATAAGTTCAGGGGCGTTATTTCTTGGGTATCCTTGCGGGGGCCAAGTCCAAACGGTTTACCTACTACTTATGGAAAAAAGTGTCTAGTATCCATAAAACTGGGGTAGACAATTCTTTAGAATTGTTGTAAGTATAACATACTGATAATTGCTTGTCAAGCAAAATCTCTAATTTAATTTAATCGTTGTTAGCTATCGTGCGCCTCCAGTTTCGTCATATAAAAAGTTACCAGAAGTAATAGCTTCATTTATCTCTTCCGAATGCTTATCCCAATCGTTCCCAGTAAGTTTACGAACCTTAGACTCAGACCATTTAGGCCTTTTTTCACCAGCAGGTTCTTCTTGTCGCCGAGAAGGATTTACGAGAGTTGCAGCATCCTTATCTGTGTTAGTTTTACGAGACTTACTTGTCTTAATACCCGTCTCTAATTTGTAAAGATCAATTGCTTTACCAGCAGCGATCGGATCATCATCGTTTTCATATAGAGCTGTTTGGATCATCTTAGGCTGTTCTGAAGCCCATTCATGGAACCCAGTATCTGCCCTAATGTCGTCAAAATCTGGATGGAGTTTTGATAATTCTGTTTCGGCCTTATCCCGCCTAACTTGCTGTTGGACTTCCGCAAGTTCAGCCAACTTATGTTCGATATCCTGATGAGTTTGGTTTGCCCTCTTAGCTGCAATAGTTTCTACTACTTTTGCTACGTCAGGATATTTACTAGACCATTCTTCAATTTCTTCATCTGTCTTAGGTAGCCGTACCTGGGTCTTAGTCATGGTTTCTAGTTGATCTCGTACCTGCGAAATCTCAGACTTATGTTCGTCTTCCTTGCGTTGAAGATGCCTACGAAGATCACCATAACGCTTCTTAAAAGTCTTTTCTTCAGCGTGTTCAGGCTCTGCTTCTTCTTCCGGCTCTTCTTTTACTCCTGATCGTTTTTTTTCTAGCTCTTCAATCTCGTTTTCTTCTTCTTCAACTGTACTTCGATTGTACCGCATAGTGGCTGTCTTTGCCATTTTTTTCTCCTTCTTAGGGGCCATTAGTAGCTTTACAGAATGTAAAGGGTAACAGGTAGCCCGTACAATGTTATTTTTTAGTCACTATAATCATCCTGCATAGCGCCGCTGTCATAGTCTTTAAATAACCCTGTTATATCTGTTAAGAAAGGATTAATTCTTGCATCCGTATTATCTAGATTTAACTTTTCCATTTCCCTATCTGTCTTTGTTCCAACGTTAGAAAAATCAAACACACCCCTATATAATGTACGACCTTCATCTTTACCATACTGATTATAATGGCGTAGGAAATCTCCCGCCGTCCGATAATTCCCTCCCTGACTCCCAACATCAGGGTTTTCAGCAGCATATCTTGTCAGAAGTTCGTTCATATTAGGAGCTACAAATCTTACCTTTTTATCCTTGTCAACGAGTTTAATTGCAAACGGAGTATCTGCATAACCATAATTCTCTTTCATTACCTTTGGTACACCTACAAATTGCACACTCTGAGCAAAGTCCCCGCCATGATAAAGTTTAGCCAGACCGTCTGCTGCCTTTCTTAAATCCCCCGTCGTATCATTATCAACAAAATCTTGGAACCTTCCATCTCCAAAGGTGTCCGTAAATCCGGTCGTCATACGAAGAGCTTCTTGATACCTTTGTTTTTCTTGTTCTGGGTCTATCGGATCTCCTGGATTAAACCAATTAGAAGTCTCTTCTCCTCCCTCCCCTTGCAAATCTACCACTGAAGGAGCTTCTCCCTTCCCGTGCATTCGACCGGCAATCTCAGAAGCTATCAAACCCCCGACGAATCCAGGAATGCCGCCGCCAAAAGCCGCTGAAATCCCGGCAGAAACAAGTGAATTACTAACTTGACTCCCGACCTTTTCAGCGGTGCCAGGAAAAAATGATTTCACGTAATCAAAAATGGATTCCTCGGCGGCTTGCCCACCTACAGAAGTTGGGTTATCAGGACCGGTATCATCACTTTGATCTTTTGAATCTACTGTGCCCCCTACGGGATCGGCAGACATACTCATACTATAGTCGGCGAACTTATTGTCAGATTGCGAGGCAGTAGGCTGCGTGGACATCAGACCATAGTCGGCGAACTTATTGTCAGGCAGAGTAACCCACTCGCCGCCCTTGCCCATACTGGGGTCCCACACGGTAGGCCGACTGTCAGGCCGATTATCTTGAAGAGGTCCAAATTTTGTATTCTCTGAATCTTCGTTTGCTTCACCACCCTCCTCAAGACTTAAAATATTATTATCGCCTAACTCTTTTTTTTTTACCATAATACCTTTATTAGCAGTAGCTTTAGGTTTAATGTTCGCTAAGTTCGCGCCTGAGAGAATAGCATACGAAATTGCGTTAGGATTGTTAGGTGATTCTTTAGGTACAAATCCGACACCGGGGCGATAAACGTGAGTATCCCCGAGAAATGTTTGTGAGCCTACTGCTCCTGTTTCACCTGCTAGGGTAATATCCGGGTTGTCGGAGTCGAAAAATTCGTCTTGATCACCGGGTTGACTATCCTCATGGCCTCCAAAAGGATCCTCGCCCGGACCAGGACCGGTATCGTCTCCGCCCCCAATCCCGCCGCCGCCAATTCCTCCGACATCAGAAGGATTAGATCCCGTATCGTCACTTTGGTCGTTTGAATCAGAGTTTCCACCAACTGCTCCCCCATCTGCTTCTGATGGCCCCGGACCATCGCCCGCCGACATGAAAACCGGGATACCTTCTGGGCTTAGTCGAGGCTCACCTTCAGGAGTTTTTCCGCCGCCAGCATCTTGAAGAAGACGAACTTCTTTTTCATTAATGTACGAAAGCAGATGGGGCTGACCTTCAAACTCCTGGATTAACGGGGCTGAAAGCGTCGGGATTTTCATTTCTTCTGGATTCATTGCCTCTTGAGGATTAACTGCCTCCTCAGAGCTACCAGGGCCTTGAGGCATAGGAGCAGAAGGAGGGGTTTGCTCCATCAAGCTATTCATCTGAGAATCCATATTACTAGGAGGGGCCATACCTTGTCCAGAAGGCATCTGTTGAGGCATTGCTGGCATCTGTTGAGCAGTACCACCCATCTGTAGTGCTAGAGTTCCCTGCTGATAAGGTTTCATCATACCACCTCCCCGTATTTCAGTCATTGGTTTCATTTTGAGTACAGTCACTTCCTCTGTAATACTTCCTTTTTTGTCTTTACTTTTTTGCGGTTTTTCTGGCTTACCGTTCTCGTCTACATCGACGATGAGCCCTTCGTCTTCCATACTTTTTAGACCCGCTTGAGCCTCATGCATCATTCGATGAATAGTATCTAAACCTACATAACGAACTACATCAGCAGGAATCATAAATTCTCCTTCTGAAATCATTGCTGGAACGTCATCAGCAACTTCGTTTGGTAAGGAGCCCACCGGTGGATTATTCTTAGCCATGTTAAGTCCTTTCGACCCTGGATTGAACTTCTACTCTTATTTGTTTCATCTTTCGGAGAACCTGCAATTTTCCTTGGGCTTTATACATCTGACCCTCAGACTCACTTTGTTCAAACTCCCTGATCACATCAAGAATTTTATCATCGAGATACTCATTAAACGCTTCACTGAAGTCGAGTTGGTTGACCACCGGCAGGAGGCGCTTGGCGAGGTTGTGGTGCATTAGGTACTCCTTGTTGTGGCTGTGCCCCTGAGAAGCTCTTCTCTCCAGGGACTGGAACAGCGCCGATACCAATGTTAGATCCGCCGCCGCCTTGTTGATCCATAGGGTTAGCTCCCGGTGGAGGGCCTTGATCTTCAGCCATCTGCTGTTGCATCTGTTGCATTAATAGTGCTTGACGCATTGCTTCTTCAGGATTGTTTGTGATCTTATCTACATCAAGATCCATAGTGGATGCAATTTCACGCATGATGTAAGGGAACTTAGCAAATGGTGCTAAGACAGGATTACTTGCAACCTGAAGGAATGTAAGAAGACGCTGAGATCGAACTTCGCTCTTCATAAAGCTCTCAGTACCCCTAGCCTTAACTTCAAGATCACCCTCGGTGTCTTCATCATAGTCAAACTGCATGTTAAACGCATATAGAGACTCACCTAGTGGCCTTAGAAGGTAATCATCAAAGTTCTTTACCACTGTACGAATAGACCCTGCTGCTGCCCCCATAAGCATAGAAATACCGGAGGCTGTACGACCAGTTCCTTGCACACCAGTTTGACCATACGAATAAGAGGGCAATCCAGTTGACTCATCAGCCAATACCCTGGCCTTGTCAAACAACTGCATGTTCTCATTACTTACGTTAGGAAATTTAGTCCCAAAGATTGCCTGACCCGGAGCACCACCCTGACGCCTAAAGATTTTACCAGGATAAACAGTTAGATCCTGTCCAGGAACTAGGTTTGATTCGTCTACTTCGATAAGTAAGTTTCCTGACAATACAGCGTTATCTACCGCCATACGCATGAAACCATTCATCAAGGTTTGTGTGTCATCCATGTTTTCAGCAAGACCAACCCCAAAGAAGCTATACGGGTTGATTTCATACGGGCAAGCGAAATACGGAATACGCTTAGGAGTGAAGGGGTTAATAACAAGCCTTAATACTTCATTGTTGCAGACCCAACAATTAATCTGTAATTCATCGGCATCCTTTAGATTATTCGGGATATCCATACCTGCTTCTTTAGCGGTTTCTTTATCAATGGTACCCCAGAACTCTAGAACCTCAAAACGCTCTATATCAGTACCACTGGCGTTTGATGAATCTCCTTCATCTAGGTCGTCTTCCCACCACTCACGAGTATAACTTTCGCCAAAGTCAATAGCATTTTCGATTGAATTATCACGGAAAAATGGACGTTTCTTTAGCTCCCTCATTTGTGAACGAGACATACGATGACGTTCTACGATATACGTAACATCATCCATGCTATTTGCGTCGGGATCAGGATAATAGTTCCAGATGGAGACATGCTCTACTTTGGGAGTTGTCTTAATAATAGGATCGTACTTACCACCCTTAGCCCAATGGGGGTATTCCTTATCAACAGCAAATGGGCCTTTCATAATACCTGTACCGAGAAGGACGCATTCAAATGCAGAGAACCTAAGATGTTTAGTTGCTGCTGATTCTTCTAGCTGATCCCGGATCTTCTTTTCCATCTTCTTAGCTGCAACCATAGCAGGATGGAAGGTAATAGCAGTTTGAGTAAGACCGGGTCCTTCTTGTAAATTCTCAAGGTTCTTTAGATCTTTTTCAAGAGGACCTAAAAGGTTGAGAAGAGAGTCCGTCGTAGCACCAGGGGTGATGTCTTTGCCGTCACCTGCATACCCATAAGGGTCACGCATGTCCTGGTCTTCGTCAATATCTTTTGGTTCTTTAGGGTCAACATGAGCGGTGTCTAGCACCCCTTCTGGGAGCGTAGTAGGCTCAATACCAATAGGGAACGTATTCTGGCTGAATAGAACATCGCATAGCTGCCCATACGCAGCAAGAACTTTCGTTTTAGTTACTTTAATAAATACTCTAGACTTTTCGGACTCGGTAAACTGAACTTCAGGACTGTACAACCCACGGTAATTACGGTAGGATTGAAGCCAACGACTTTCATCATTGTACCTTGAACTTTTAGCCCTATTGTAACGTCGCTGAATAAAATCAACGACATCATAGTTCACCTCGTCCTTTTTATCTGTCAGTGCAGATGTAAGTCCGTCCTCTGTTTCTTCGTATGGCATTAATATCCAAACCTAGCGTCTGAAGGCTTGTACCTCTGTTTAGGAATGTTTTCCCAAGCACTAAGCCTATTTAAAGGGCGAGACATAATCATATATCTAAGAGCATCGTAGAGATGATCCTCAGATCTTGTGTCTACGTCTTCAGCGTTCCTTTTGTCTAGGGGTAACGCCGGTAGCTGACTTACTATATTTCGACAGCTACTAAAGAAGTATATCGAAGGTTCTTCTGTTTCTTCATCTACAGAAAGCCTTTTATGTAACTCAATCTTTCCTGCTACTCGACTTCCCGGAGATCTGTCAGAAGGTCTAAACCTACATCCTTCTCTATTCATTGCTTCTGCTATGGAAGGACCTCTATCGCCTCTCCTAGCCCAACAAGAGGAGTCTAGCACTGCATCATATATAGTACCATCGCCAGCTTCTGTATCAAGGATAGCCCAAGCCAGCTTATCTGCTGTTAGCTTATTTACGTAAAGCTCTCTATAAATCCAAATGTTATTGTCATAATCGATAGCACCCCAAAGAACACCAGAATGTGAAGAGTACCCAAAATCACAGGCTCTAATCTTTGTCCATCCTGACGGTATCTCAAAAGGTTCGACAACATGCACGTCTTTATTAAATTCAGGAAACGCACCGTCTTCAACAACATCCCAATTACCGTAAAGAAATTGCTGCCTCTTAGCTTCAGGTAACGAGGCAAGCATTGCTACATAACTATGATCTTGCGTTAGGTACGGATTATCCCAAACAGAAGCAGCAATAAATTTACGACTGATCTCTGAGGTGTGCTCTTTACCTCCAACGCTAAAACTAACTTGTTCAACAAACCTTTTACTAGGTGGAGCAGGATCGATAAACATCTTCTTTACCCAGCCTGAACCAATGTTTCCTGGGTTTCCTGTTGCTCTCATATGCAACGGTATTTCTGTATCAGTAGTACGGAGAGAAGACCTTAGAAAATGCCAGATGTCTGCACTGCCGTATTGTGGTAACTCATCAACTCCGATCCAAGTATAAGACTGTCCCTGATATCTTAACGCATCTTGAATATTCTCACAGTAACCAAATTCGATACGAGCGCCTGTTTCAAAATGCCATACGTTTTCTTGTGATTTGAATCGTCCTTTAATTGCTAATCGACTATAGATTTGTTGTGTTTGAAATATAACATCTCGTAATTCAGGCATTGATCTTCGTAGAAGCAGAGCCCTATGAGCAGGTTTATGTATATTTCTTAGAGGAGCAATTAGTAGTGAGAAGGTCTTACCCCCACCTCTTGCACCACCATAAAATACTTCACGCTCGTTAGACTCTAGAAACTCTGTCTGTGGACCAGGATTAGGCCTAAAAGCAACCTCGTATTTCTGCTCTATATCCTCAATCGGAATATCGTAATTTACGGTTTGTATATTATCGGACTTATTTGAAGCGCGTTCTAGTCTACGCTTGGCTTGTCCTGCTTTAATACGTGTCTGTTTCTCAGTGTTTTTAAGTCTTTTAATCTTCTTTTGTTCTTTGGACAACTTAACTTCTTTAACGGCTCTACGATCGTCAAGCTCCTGTTTGCTCCAGGATAACTTATGGAGTCGGGTAGCAGATAATTTCCTACTCGTCTCATTTTCTAGCCATGCAGCTACTTTTCTAACAGATTGCTGACCTTCTCGTATAAAGACAATAGCCTCTTCGAGTTTGGTTAGCGTAGTTGCATGTGGGTAGTAAAACGATTTTGACTGTTTGTCAATCGCCTTATCGTACCCATATGGTATATAACCTACCGCTGGTATCGTTTCTGTTTTATTCCTCTTCAGCATCCTCATCTTTATCTTCTTTCAGGGGCGGGAGTAAAACTACGGCTGATGCTACACCTTTATGTTCAACCTTTTCGGTGCGGACTAATCCAACACGGTCTAAGATCTCTTTAGCTGAAGCTAGTTTCTCTCGGTTGCCTAATGCACTGGGATCATCAAGAATCCCCGTCATAGATAGTACAGCTTTAGGAGCGTTAGCCGCTAATGCCATTTCTGCACGTTCTATGATATCGTCTTTTAGCCTACGCATGATACGAGCCGGATACTCATTCTTTGAGTACCCAGCGATATTCATAGCAGTCCTATAGTCTCCATTCGATTCTTTATTGAATAGAGCGTCTAGGAATGTATTTTCTTTTTCGGTTAGCGAAACTTTCATTGTTAACCCTTAACTTTGTACATGCCGCCACGAGCAGTGAAGCTACCCTGACGAAAACCATACTTTTGAACCGGTGCAGCCTTCTTTTTAGAAGAGGCTTTCTTTTTAGTGGTTCCACCTTTACGGAGGTTAGTATCCTCGATGTCCATGCCTTCATCGGAAGAGTCAACTGTAATTCTACCGAATGGAGTATCATATACCCGTTTGCCTTGAGCCCAATCGTCAGGACCCCCGTCATCTTTAACTCTACGCCAAGAAGACTTGCTCTTTGCAGACTTTTTTTCCTTTATTATTTTAGCAGATAGATCTTCCTTTATCTGTTTCTGAAGAGAGCCAGCAGTCCCACTAGGCCACGGTGCATTAGGTAGAGCCTTCTTTTTCCTCGCAGCCTCTTTCCTGGCCATAGCAGCAGCGTCATCCTTCTTTTTCCTCGCAGCCGCCTTCTGATCATTTTCATTGACTGCACCCGTATCGTCGGAACTACCAGGGATAGGCCGTGTGGCGGGAGGCTGTGTGTCAATGAACCCGCGAAGGTAACCCTCTGGTGCTCTGCCTAAGTTGTGGGGCTTAGGCTCGTACTTTGTACTAGCGGAGGGACGAGGTTCAGGTTTAGGAGGGACAGGTTTAGCCTTCCTTGCGTTCTCTTTCCTGGCCATAGCAGCAGCGTTAGCTTTCCTGTTTTTCTTCGCAGCCTCCCCGGCGCGTTCCCTTACGTAATCAATCTTGATGTCGTCGTCTTTACCCGTATCGTCGGATCTGCCAACAGCCCCGATTTTTCCGCCCATCTTACCTGTAGTACGATCAGGAGCAGCAGGTTTAGCAGCAGCAGGTTTAGCAGCAGCAGGTTTAGCAGCAGCAGGTTTAGCAGCAGCAGGTTTGAATGAATCTAAATGTTTTTGAGCGGCGGCTAATTGTGTCTGAGCGGCCTCCTTATGGGCCGAGCTTGCAAATTTTACTGTATTTTCTAATTTTTTAATTGCTTCGATGGTTTCTTTTTCATTCAACTTAGTAATATTCCCAGCATCTTTCCACGCTTGTGTTGCCCAATCCCAGACATCTTCTGCTCCTGCTGCTATTGCGTTGCCAAGCAGGCTACCTTGAACTCGTTTTAACTGGGCTTTAAGCTGGTCACGGCGTTGTATCAATTTCCTACCCTTCGGAATATCACCTGATTTCATCGCCCCCTGGGTTCGGGATACCTCATTGTGCTCCTTTATGAGTGCATTTATCTTTGATATCTCCAAACGGAGTTCGTCTTCGCCCATGACAGATTTAGCCATAATTATTTCCTTTTTATGGGGCCACGTCTAGTAATGAGGCCTCCTGATGCTAGTGTCTTCATTACTCCTGAAGGTTCTTTTTTTATAGCACGGGTCCCAGACCTAGTGGCGTTCTTAGGAGGTCCATCATCTTTAATTTCTTTTACGGTTTGAGGACGACTACCTAGATAGCTTCCTTTGTACAGAAGAGATATCTTACCGGACTCT
>Ga0114996_10009470_pt1 | contig 10677 bp, 4 predicted proteins | sample ArcticOcean_MG_C_4_FD_87039 | JGI IMG/M metagenome (GOLD analysis project Ga0114996, IMG submission 87039) | Marine microbial communities from western Arctic Ocean - ArcticOcean_MG_CB4_134 | ecosystem: Environmental > Aquatic > Marine > Oceanic | place: Arctic Ocean: Canada Basin | collected... | reverse complement strand
GGCGCCGAAGGAAGTCAAGGAAGGCGTTTCCAAAGACGAAGCTGCCAAGATCAAAGAGCAACTTGAGGGCGCAGGCGCGACTGTTGAGATCAAATAGTCGAGCGATGCACATCGCGGTTCGCTTAGGCGAGCCGCGCACGACGCGGGGGCGTTACCCCATAGGCCGGCCGGCGGAATCGGATTCCGCCGGGCCGGTCAACGCGTTTCGCGCGCAGACCCACAGCGCGATGCGGAAATACTAGCGGGTCTATAGGAGCGGGTATGTCAGTGTCCTTCACCGGTCGTAAAAGGGTTCGCAAGGATTTCGGTCGCATTGCGGCGGCAACGTCCATGCCGAATCTTATCGAGGTGCAAAAGAGCTCTTGGGCTGCCTTCCTGCAAGTAGGAGTCCTGAACGTAGATCGCACGGACACCGGCCTGCAAGCAGTGTTCAAGTCGGTCTTTCCTATTGCTGACTTCTCGGAGACCTCGTCGCTGGAGTTCGTCAAATATGAACTCGAGCACCCCAAATACGATACTGAAGAGTGCCAGCAACGCGGCATGACGTATGCGGCACCGCTCAAAGTCACGCTGCGGCTGATTGTTTTTGAAGTTGATGAAGAGACCGGCTCCCGCTCGGTCCTCGATATCAAAGAGCAAGATGTCTATATGGGCGACATGCCGATGATGACGCAAAACGGTACGTTCATCGTCAACGGTACGGAGCGCGTGATCGTCAGCCAGATGCACCGTTCGCCGGGCGTGTTCTTCGACCATGACAAGGGCAAGACGCATTCATCGGGCAAGTTTCTATTTGCCGCACGGGTCATCCCGTATCGGGGCTCTTGGCTCGACTTCGAGTTTGATGCGAAAGACATCATCCATGTCCGCATCGATCGTCGCCGCAAGCTGCCGGCGACCACGTTGCTCTTTGCCCTCGGCATGCGGCATGAGGAGATTCTTGACGAGTTTTATGCCCGCGTGAACTACGTCTATGACGCCAAACGGGATCGCTGGAAGGTGCCGCTCAATGCGGAACGCTTGCGCGGGCAGAAAGCAACGCGCGATATGATCAACACGAAATCCGGTCGCGTAGCGATTGAAGCGGGGACCAAGATCACGGGTCGTGTGCTGAGCAAACTAGAGGCCGCCGGCGTTGATGAACTCTTAGTTCCGTCAGAGGAGTTGATTGGCCGGTATATGGGCGTCGATTTGGTCGACGACTCGACAGGCCGCATCCATGTCGAGGCCGGCGAAGAGTTGACCGAAGAATCGATTGCCGCCCTCATCGAAGCGGGCGTCACTGAGTTGTCAACGCTCGACGTCGACCTCACCATTGGACCCTACGTCCGCAACACACTTGAGGCAGACAAGGTTACCGACCGTGAGCGCGCGTTAATTGAGGTCTATCGGGTGATGCGCCCAGGCGAGCCTCCGACGGAGGAAACCGCAAAGAATCTCTTCAAGAGTCTGTTCTTTGATTCTGAGCGCTACGACTTGTCGCCGGTTGGTCGTGTCAAGATGAATGCCCGGCTCGGCTTTGAAACTGACGATCAGCTACGGGTTCTCCGTAAAGAAGATATTTTGTCGATCCTCAACACGCTGGTTGGTCTGAAAGACGGGCGCGGGGAAATCGATGACATCGATCACCTTGGCAATCGCCGCGTGCGCTCAGTCGGCGAACTGATGGAAAACCAGTATCGTATTGGCCTGTTACGCATGGAGCGAGCGATACGTGAGCGCATGAGCTCGGTTGAGATCGATACCGTCATGCCGCACGACCTGATTAACGCTAAGCCGGCCGCTGCCGCGGTCCGCGAGTTTTTTGGATCGAGCCAGCTCAGCCAGTTCATGGATCAGACGAATCCGTTGGCGGAGATCACTCACAAGCGGCGGTTGTCCGCGCTAGGCCCGGGCGGTCTGACACGTGAACGCGCCGGCTTTGAGGTGCGTGATGTTCATCCTACCCACTACGGCCGGGTCTGCCCGATTGAAACGCCCGAAGGACCGAATATCGGTCTGATCAACTCGCTCGCGACTTACGCACGCGTGAATAAATACGGGTTCATTGAGAGCCCCTACCGCAAGGTGGTCGACGGAAAGATTGGCGACGATGTTGTCTACTTGTCGGCAATGGAAGAAGGGCGCTACACGATTGCGCAGGCCAACGCTGACCTCGACAACGTTGGCAGGTTCACGGCCGACCTTGTCAGCTGTCGTGCCGGCGGTGACTTCGTCATGGTGCGTCCTGAGGGCATCAACTACATGGACGTGGCGCCGAAGCAGCTTGTCTCAGTCGCAGCAGCGCTCATTCCATTCTTGGAGAACGATGATGCCAACCGGGCGCTCATGGGCTCGAATATGCAACGGCAAGCAGTGCCGCTCATTCGTGCCGAGGCTCCGCTGGTAGGGACTGGAATGGAAGAGGTTGTTGCACGCGACTCGGGCGTGACCGCAATTGCGCGTCGGACCGGTGTCGTTAGTCAGGTCGACGCGACGCGCATTGTCGTGCGCGCCGATAGCGATGACGATTTGGCATCGCCAGGTGTCGACATCTACAACCTGCTGAAGTTTCAACGCTCGAACCAGAACACTTGCATCAACCAACGCCCGTTGGTGAGGATGGGGGACCGCGTCGATGCGGGCGACATCATTGCCGATGGGCCTTCGACTGACCTGGGGGAGCTGGCGCTGGGGCGCAATGTCTTGGTCGCGTTTATGCCATGGCAGGGCTACAACTTCGAAGATTCGATCCTAATTTCGGAACGTATCGTCCGAGACGATGTGTTTACGTCGATCCACCTCGAAGAATTCGAGGTGATGGCCCGGGACACTAAGCTTGGGCAAGAAGAGATCACCCGTGATATCCCGAATGTTGGGGAAGAGGCCCTAAATAGCCTCGACGAAGCCGGTATCGTTTATGTCGGTGCCAACGTCGGGCCGGCGGACATTCTGGTTGGTAAGGTAACGCCGAAAGGCGAATCGCCGATGACGCCGGAAGAAAAACTCCTGCGTGCCATTTTTGGTGAAAAAGCATCTGACGTCCGCGACACTTCGTTGCGTCTCCCGCCGAGCGTTACTGGTACGGTCGTAGAGGTTCGAGTCTTCAACCGTCACGGCGTCGAAAAAGATGAGCGCGCTTTAGCGATTGAGCGCGAGGAGATCAAGGCGCTTGCCAAGGATAAAGATGACGAAAAGGCTATCCTGGAGAGCAATACCTTCCATCGCTTGAAGGAAATGCTGACCGGGAAGACCGCAACCAGTGGCCCAACCGGATTTCCTCTCGGCAAAATTACCGAGGAAGCCCTGAGCCAAGTCACCCCTGGACAGTGGTGGCAAATAGGAGTGCAAGAATCGCCGACGGCAGATGCTACCGAACGGCTGAAGACGCAGTTTGACTCAGCCGAGGCTGCCCTGCAGGCCCGCTTCGAGAATAAGGTCGAGAAACTTCAGCGTGGCGACGAATTGCTGCCGGGCGTCATGAAGATGGTCAAGGTGTTCGTAGCGGTGAAGCGCAAGCTTCAGCCTGGCGACAAGATGGCCGGCCGCCATGGCAATAAAGGTGTTATTTCGAAAATCGTGCCGATCGAAGATATGCCGCACCTCGAAGATGGTACGCAGGTCGATGTTGTGCTGAACCCATTGGGTGTGCCTTCGCGTATGAACGTCGGGCAAATTCTTGAAACTCACTTGGGGTGGGCATCCGCGCGTCTCGGTCGGCAGATCGGCGAAATGGTTGATGAGTGCAAAGCAGGGCACTCATCCGATCCGCTGCGCAAGGAGCTGGAAGGTCTGTACGGCAAGGAGCAATACAACCGTGCCATTGCTCCGATGTCCGAACCTGAACTGATGGAGCTTGGTGCGAATCTAACTCCAGGTGTGCCGATGGCGACACCGGTATTCGACGGGGCGCACGAAGTCGACATTGTTGAGCTGCTGGATCGTGCAGGCCTCGATACTTCTGGGCAAGTATCGTTAATCGATGGCCGGACGGGCGAGCAGTTCGCCCGGAAGGTGACCGTTGGCTACATCTATATGCTCAAGCTCCACCACTTGGTGGACGACAAGATCCATGCGCGGTCGATCGGTCCGTACAGCCTAGTTACCCAGCAGCCGCTGGGTGGTAAAGCTCAGTTTGGCGGACAGCGCTTTGGTGAGATGGAGGTCTGGGCACTACAGGCCTATGGCGCGGCCTACACGTTGCAGGAAATGCTGACGGTCAAATCGGATGACGTCGCCGGCAGGACAAAGGTCTATGAGGCCATTGTCCAGGGTGACGACACATTCGAGGCGGGCGTTCCCGAATCATTCAACGTGTTGGTTAAGGAACTACGCTCCCTCGGCCTCAACGTCGAATTGTCTCAAAGCGTTTAGGGTTAGTTCAGGAAATACAGTTTTTGGGCGAAAGCCCAGCTCTTGATAAGAGCGTGGAAGGATTAGGCTAATGAATGAGTTGATGCGCTTTTTTGGTCAGGTCGAGGGCGTTCAGAGCTTCGATCAAATCAAGATTTCGATCGCCAGCCCCGAACGGATCATGTCGTGGTCGTTTGGTGAGATAAAAAAGCCGGAAACCATCAACTACCGGACGTTCAAGCCTGAGCGGGACGGGTTGTTCTGCGCGCGCATCTTTGGCCCCGTAAAGGATTACGAGTGCCTTTGCGGCAAATACAAGAGGATGAAGTACCGGGGTATTGTCTGCGAAAAGTGTGGCGTTGAAGTCACGCTTAGCCGGGTGCGTCGCGAGCGCATGGGTCATATCGAGTTGGCCTCACCGGTCGCGCACATCTGGTTTCTGAAATCCCTTCCGTCACGCATCGGCATGATGCTCGATATGACGCTCAAGAATCTTGAGCGGGTTCTTTACTTCGAGCAATACATCGTCGTCGACTCAGGCCTGACGCCGTTGCAAAAATTCCAGATGATGACCGAGGAGGAGTTTCTCGACGCGCAGGACGAGTACGGCGAAGAGAGTTTTACTGCTGGCATTGGCGCCGAGGCCATTCGCGAACTTCTTATCGCGATGGACCTCGAAAAAGCCCGCGAAGATATTCGGACTGAGTTGATCGAGACCACGTCGACTGTCAAACCCAAGAAACTGATCAAAAGACTCAAGCTGGTTGAGTCGTTCATCAAATCCGGCAACCGCCCTGAGTGGATGATTCTCACAGTGATTCCGGTGATACCGCCGGATCTGCGTCCGTTGGTACCGCTCGATGGTGGTCGGTTCGCAACGTCGGATCTCAACGACCTCTATCGCCGTGTGATCAATCGCAACAACCGTCTAAAGCGCCTGATCGAGTTGCGCGCGCCGGACATCATCGTCCGCAACGAAAAGCGTATGCTTCAAGAATCGGTTGATGCGCTGTTCGACAACGGCCGTCGCGGTCGCGTTATTACCGGCACTAACAAACGGCCGTTGAAGTCGCTGGCCGATATGCTCAAGGGAAAGCAGGGGCGTTTCCGTCAGAACCTGCTCGGCAAGCGTGTCGATTACTCGGGCCGCTCGGTGATCGTTGTGGGGCCGGAACTCAAACTTCACCAGTGTGGCTTGCCGAAGAAGATGGCGTTGGAGCTCTTCAAGCCGTTTGTCTACTCGCGGTTGGAACACTACGGCATGGCCGCCACCATAAAGATGGCCAAAAAACTGGTCGAGACCGAGCGTCCCGAAGTATGGGATATCTTGGAAGAAGTGATTCGAGAGCATCCGGTTTTGCTCAACCGGGCACCAACGTTGCACCGTCTTGGCATTCAGGCGTTCGAGCCGGTCTTGATCGAAGGCAAGGCGATTCAGCTTCACCCACTGGTTTGCACAGCTTTCAACGCCGATTTCGATGGCGACCAGATGGCTGTTCACGTGCCTCTCTCGCTTGAGGCACAGCTCGAGGCGCGCGTTCTGATGATGTCGACAAACAACATCCTCAGCCCAGCCAATGGCAAGCCGATCATTGTGCCGTCACAGGATATCGTGCTCGGGCTTTACTACATGACGATTGCACAGTCTGGTGAAGTTGGAGAAGGCATGACGTTCGCGACCGTCGCCGAAATCGAGCACGCGCTGGAGACTGGCTCGGTGGCGCTGCATGCCCGAATCAAAGCGCGCTATTACACCGTCGATGCAGATGGGGCCCCGGTGCGCCTCATTGTTGAAACGACACCGGGCCGGATGCTCTTGTCGGACATCCTGCCTCGCCATGAGAAACTACCGTTTGCGCTGATCAACCGACTGCTGACCAAGAAAGAGATCAGCCAAGTGATCGACGAGGTCTACCGTCATTGTGGCCAAAAAGAGACCGTGTTGTTTGCCGACCGTTTGATGGCCCTTGGTTTCTCAAACGCGGCGCGAGCCGGCATTTCGTTTGGTAAGGACGACATGGTTATCCCTGCTGCCAAGATCAAATTGGTCGATGACACCCGGGAACTAGTCAAAGAGTACGAACTTCAGTACCTCGATGGTCTTATTACCCAGGGTGAGAAGTACAACAAGGTTGTCGACGCCTGGGCTCAATGCACGGAAAAAGTGGCCGACGAAATGATGAAGGGGATGTCGAGCGACGATAAAGGCACTGACAACGGTAACAAGAACGTAAATTCGATCTTCATGATGGCGCAGTCTGGTGCGCGCGGTTCCGTTGCCCAGATGAAGCAGCTCGCTGGCATGCGCGGCCTGATGGCCAAGCCGTCAGGTGAAATCATCGAGACCCCGATCATCTCTAACTTCAAAGAAGGCCTCTCGGTTCTCGAGTACTTCAACTCGACCCACGGTGCCCGCAAGGGTTTGGCTGATACCGCGTTGAAAACGGCCAACTCTGGCTATCTCACGCGGCGATTAGTTGATGTCTCCCAGGACTGCATCATCGTTGAACGAGATTGTGGCAGTACCGACGGCCTGACGATCAAAGAAGTTCTCGAAGGCGGCGAGGTAATCGTGTCGCTCGGGGAGCGCATCTTGGGGCGCACTCCGGCTGTTGATGTGGTCGATCCACTATCCGGTGAGGTCTTGGTCGTGGCGGGCGAGACAATGGTGGAAACCCACATTCTCGACGTCGAACGTGCGGGGGTTGAATCGATTCTGATCCGATCCGTCCTGACATGTGAGAGTAAGAGCGGCGTTTGCGGCCATTGCTATGGTCGCGACCTGGCACGCGGAACACCCGTCAATATTGGTGAGGCTGTCGGCGTTATTGCTGCTCAGTCGATCGGGGAGCCGGGCACGCAGCTAACCATGCGTACCTTCCATATCGGCGGAACCGCGCAGTTGGCTGAACAAACCGGTGCCGAAGCAGCATATTCCGGCAAGGCGCGGATCGAGAACCGAAACATTGTAAAGGATTCGAAGGGCCATCTCATTGTGATGGGCCGCAATACCGAAGTTGTAGTCATAGATCCTGATGGACGTGAACGTGGACGGCACAAGGTCCCCTACGGATCGCGCCTGCTCGTTGACGATGACGGCGAGGTCACGAAGGGCGAAAAGCTTGCTCAATGGGATCCGTACACGATCCCAATCATTACTGAGCGTGAAGGCGTCGCTACATATCGCGATCTAGTCGAGGGTGTGTCCATGCGCGATGTCGTGGATGAAGCGACCGGCATCGCCAGCAAAGTGGTCGTCGACTGGCGTCAGCAGCCCCGAGGTGCGGAGTTACGCCCCCGGATCACGCTGCGCGATGAGGAAGGCGAAGTCATCACGATGGCGAACGGCATTGAGGCCCGTTATTTCCTCTCGGTTGACGCGATCTTGTCAATTGCCGATGGGCAAACCGTTAACGCCGGCGACGTGCTAGCGAGGATCCCGCGTGAATCGAGCAAAACGCGTGACATCACGGGTGGCCTTCCGCGCGTGGCCGAGCTCTTCGAAGCTCGTATGCCTAAAGATCATGCTGTGATGGCAGAGTCGGAGGGAACCGTCGAATACGGGAAGGACTTCAAGAACAAGCGGCGGATCATTGTGAACCCGGTCGACGGCGGCGATCCGGTGGAATATCTCATTCCAAAGGGTAAGCACATTGCTGTTCAAGAGGGCGACTTCGTGTCCAAGGGCGACTTACTCCTCGACGGCAATCCAGTGCCACACGATATTCTGCGGGTGCTCGGTGTTGAGGCGCTGGCGGCCTATCTGGTGTTCGAGATTCAGGAGGTCTACCGCCTTCAGGGCGTAAGGATTGACGATAAGCACATCGAGGTGATTTGCCGACAGATGCTGCAGAAGGTCGAAATCTTGACGTCGGGCGATACAACCCTACTCAAAGGCGAGCACATCGATCGCGAGGAATTCGCTGAGGTTAACAAAGATGCGGAGGCAGAGGGCCTCAATCCGGCGACGTCGGAACCAATTCTCCTAGGGATTACCAAAGCGTCGCTCCAGACAAAGTCCTTTTTCTCGGCGGCGTCGTTCCAGGAGACTACAAGAGTTCTCACAGAGGCCGCAGTCTCAGGGAAAATTGATCCACTGGTGGGCCTCAAAGAGAATGTCATCGTGGGACGTCTGATACCTGCCGGTACCGGTGGCGTTATGAATAAGAAGCGCGCCATTGCCGTGCAGCGGGATCAGGAGGTTCTCGATCGGAACCAAGCTCGACTAGCCAGTGAAGAAGAAGCAGCGGCTGCTGAGTCTGAACCCGAGGAAGACGAGGCTCCGGCGGATCCCGTCGAAGAAGGCGCTACTGCATAACCCACTGAAATATTGGGAGAACTGGTTGAAATCTGGGGCCAGTTTTCCGGAATAGCCTCGACTTTCATGCTGCGGCGCAGCAATTACAACGCGGATACGCGCTGGTGGCCCGGAAAGCCATGAAAACAGTGGATTATTTGGGGTCGGCCCCCTTGACGCTTGTTGAGGCCGACCATAGTATGCGCGCCTTCTGAGGGGTCGGCAGTAGGCATTGCCTAGACGCGGTCCCCACAGGAACCGGCGACTATATTCCTGGCCCAGCGCAAATGGGCTTAAGACCCCAGCGGCGCTCTGGTAGCAGCCGTAGCGGGGCGTTTGTGTACGTGGAACGAAAGTGAACGGCGAAGGTAACTATGCCAACTATCAATCAATTAGTTCGCAAAGCGCGCGCGCGGCCGATCAAGGCAAACAAAGTGCCGGCCATGGAGGCATGTCCCCAGAAGCGGGGCGTGTGCACGCGCGTCTACACGACTACACCGAAAAAACCGAACTCCGCGCTGCGCAAGGTAGCTCGTGTTCGCCTTACAAATGGGTATGAGGTCACCAGCTACATTCCCGGTGAAGGTCACAACCTCCAGGAACATTCGGTGGTTATGATCCGTGGTGGTCGCGTTAAGGACTTGCCGGGCGTTCGCTATCACGTGATCCGCGGCATCCTTGATACGCAGAGTGTTAGCGACCGTCGACAGCGCCGGTCCAAATACGGCACGAAGCGGCCGAAATAGCGGGGGCGAGAGGACATGTCACGACGCCACTCTGCCGAGAAACGCGAAGTCCTTCCTGACGCCAAATATGGCGACAAGGTTGTGACGAAGTTTATGAATTCGCTGATGTTCGCAGGCAAGAAATCGACTGCCGAAACCATTGTTTACGGCGCGTTCGAGAAGGTTGCCAGCAAGAGCAAGCAAAACCCAGTTCAGCTCTTCCATGATGCGCTGGGCAATGTGAAGCCTGATCTTGAGGTGCGATCTCGCCGTGTCGGCGGCGCGACCTATCAGGTGCCGGTCGAAGTCCGCACAGAGCGCGCTCAGGCCCTTGCGATCCGTTGGGTTATCAAGGCAGCGCGCGCAAGAAGTGAAAGAACAATGACGGAGCGGCTCGCGGGTGAGCTGCTCGACGCATCGGACAACCGCGGGTCTGCGGTCAAGAAGCGGGAGGATACCCACCGGATGGCGGAGGCCAATAAAGCCTTTGCGCATTACCGCTGGTAGGCCTTAGGACCCGAAGTCATGGCGCGTACAACCCCCATCAATCGTTATCGCAACATCGGCATCATGGCGCACATTGATGCTGGCAAAACGACGACCACCGAGCGCATTCTTTTCTACACCGGCGTTTCTCATCGCATTGGAGAGGTCCACGACGGTAATGCCGTGATGGACTGGATGGAACAGGAGCAAGAGCGCGGCATAACGATTACATCGGCGGCGACGACCTGTTTCTGGAATGAGAACCGGATCAACATCATCGATACACCGGGCCACGTTGACTTCACTATTGAGGTCGAGCGCAGCCTTCGCGTTCTCGATGGTGCGGTCGCTGTTTTCGATAGTGTGGCTGGCGTTGAGCCACAGTCCGAGACGGTTTGGCGCCAGGCTGACCGCTACAAAGTTCCGCGCATTTGTTTCGTAAACAAGATGGACCGCACGGGTGCAAATTTTTTCCGCACCGTGGATATGATTGTTGACCGGCTTGGCGCTAATCCCCTCGTGATCCAGTTGCCGTTGGGCAGCGAGGGTGATTACCTCGGTCTGATTGACCTGGTCGAGATGCGCGCGGTGGTCTGGGAAGACGAGACCCTCGGTGCCAAATTTAACTACCGAGACATTCCTGCTGAGTACGCCGAGCAAGCTGCTGAGTACCGTGCCAAGTTGGTCGATGCGGCGGTTGAGCAAGACGATGCGGCGCTTGAACGTTATCTGGAAGGTAGCGAGCCAGACGCTGATACGCTTCGGCGCTGTATTCGTAAGGGTGCGATCGAAGGAGCGTTTGTCCCTGTTCTCAACGGATCCGCCTTCAAGAACAAG
>Ga0114996_10009469_pt1 | contig 10678 bp, 13 predicted proteins | sample ArcticOcean_MG_C_4_FD_87039 | JGI IMG/M metagenome (GOLD analysis project Ga0114996, IMG submission 87039) | Marine microbial communities from western Arctic Ocean - ArcticOcean_MG_CB4_134 | ecosystem: Environmental > Aquatic > Marine > Oceanic | place: Arctic Ocean: Canada Basin | collected... | reverse complement strand
ACAAATGAGTTTGCTGTTGCAGGACTAAAAACCATAACTCTCCAAATAACTGACAGTCACAGCACCGTGGCAACAGAAACTTCAACATTCACAGTAATTTAAAAATGCCAAGAATAACAAGAAATCGAACAGGAAGAATTAGTTTTAGTATCCCGGAAAATCAACACATAAACTCGTGGACTTGGACTCAAACAATGACGGTAGAATTAACTCTAACAAAACCAGACCAAACAAAAGAAACAGTAACTGCAGACCCAAGCGGAACATTCAAGCTGGGAAAACTTGAGGACGGAATATATTCTTTTGAAATAATTGGAAAAAGAGGCGCTGGATTTACACACCCACATCAAGTTACTGGAAATATTAATGTCAGTGGAAACTTACTTCCTACTATTGATGTAACGGATGCACCTGTTGCAGCAGTACCATTACTTGCTGAACCAGCTGAACCTGCGGAAGCACCCGCTGAACCAGTAGAAGGAGAAGCCGCACCCGTAGATACAGAACATTGAGTAATGGTTCCAGAAATAGCAGATTTCGAAACTAAACACAAAGAACTTACAGAAAAAGTCAGAATGATGGATTTAGAAGCAGCAGATAGAGTACAGAAACTAACAGAATTAATCACAACACCAGTAACTGAAGAAAATAAAGATATCAGAAAGAATATTTTATCTCAAAAACTAACTGAAACAATAAACGCTCTTGAGACAGAAAAACAAAAAGTAGCTGAGCTAGCAGCAGAAAATATTGGCGGACAAATGCTAAATTTCCAACAACAAATATCTCAACTTGAAGAGATGTCAAAAGAAAAAATTGACAAAGCAATGCCACTTGATGTCAATCAAACTGAAGACAAAATCCGAGACCAACACGGAAACGAATTGGGAAATCTTTGGTCAGCATACCGACATTCATTAACTCGAGGAAGAAGGCTTCAAACAGATATTAATAAACGAGTCAAAGCACTTCATTCAGAAATAAGTAAGTTCCAAGATACAGATATAAGTGCTCACCAAACAAGTTTAACGCACTTAGAAGATGAGTTAAGAGAATATGAAGAAGAATTACAATTAATCGCAGACCAACTTACAACCTCTACCGAATTGGAAATTATAATTCAATTACAAAACAGAATTGGAGAATTAATGCAGAAACACAAGAAAAGAACGAATCTCAAATCATTAGAAACCTTTGAGGAAAAATTAGGACAAATTGCAATAGATATAAATAACATATTTGAAGAAAAACAAAAATTAATTGCTCAACGAGATGAAACAAAATCAGAGATTATAACACATATCACAAATTATCACGCTAAACGAGCAGAAGTTCCACACCCATCAACTGAATCAGCACCAGCTACTGAACTTCCACCAGAACCAACAGTATAATTTCAAATCTAAGAAACCTTTATAATAATCACCCGACTTAAACTTAATAATGGTAGAGATTGTAAATCCGTTAAGAAATGCTGTTGACATCATCGAAGCATTTGGATTCTTCAATGTCGTACTTCCTTTCATTCTAGTATATGCCTTAGTTTATGGAGTATTAATTAAAACAGACTTGTTCAACTTCAAATCATCACCACAAGGACAGAATGTTTCAAATGTAATAGCTATGGCTTCAGCATTCTTCGTTGTTGCCTCCACAGATATAGTAAATCAAATGCTTGGAATTATACCTCAAGCAACATTTATGCTCGTAGTACTGCTATTTATTCTAATGATTTTTGCAATGATGGGAGTAAGCGATAATGATTGGTTTGGAAACAATTCACTCTTTGGAAGATTCAAAGGAGTGCTAGCAATAATCGTAGTCAGTGTATTTCTATTAATGATTGATGCCGGGTCCCCAAAAGGAATACCAATTGTTCGTCAATTTAATGAACTTCTACTAGGCAAAAGTACATTCATGGTTGGATCTGAAGCACTTGGAACTCTAATCGGAGTATCAATGGTGTTACTGTTCCCAGTAATAATTATAATATTCCTAAATCGGAAACAAGACTAGCATGGCAGAAACACCAATATTAGTAAGTGGAATAGAACTTCTAAGAGACCTAGGTTTTTATGACGTAATTATTCCAGGCGCATTAATAATTGCATCAACATATGCGGTATTAACAAAGCTCAACTTCTTCACAGATCGTTCGGGAATCAATATGGTTATCGCCGTATCCGTTGGATTAATCATAATATCCTTTAGTCCAGCAGTAAAATTAATTTCACTGTTCTTAGTATACTCACTAATGTTATTCTCATCAGTAATGTTTCTCATGCTCATATTTGCGTTCATGGGAGTAAAAGAAGCAGATTTTGCAAAAGCTGCAAAAGATTCTACCGTACATACCGCAATAATTGTTGGATTAGTAGTAATCGGAATAATAGTAATTGCTCAATCGCTACCGGCCTTCGGGGCAGCGCAAACAACGGAAGGACAGGACTTTGGATTTATACCTATCGGTGAAGACACATCAACAGTTTCAGGAGGACAGCTACAGGAAGGAAACTTGCTAATCGCAGATGGATTAACTGGATCAAAAACAACAACCGAGGCAGGAATTGAAGTAATATTCAACCCGTCCGTATTATCTGTAATAATAATGTTCTTAGTATTTGCAGGAGCATCAATAGTAATTTCTAGAGGAACCTCAAAACTTAACTAAAATTATTCTTCCTCTTTTATTTCAGGCAGAACAGGTTTAGAAACGAATTTCTTATCAACCATTTCACTCAATCTATTCACATTATCTGTAAATTGAGGAATAATCTTCTCGAAAACCTTACCCATTGCTTGAATTTCAACATTTACGCCACCAAGAGATTTATTATATTCGTCAACCTTACCAATCATTGCATTCTGAGCATCAGCAACTTTCTTATCTAAAGCTTCAAGTTGAGATTTAAATGAAGTAACTTGAGTACCAATTTCAGTCTTCCACGAAGTAAGCGAATCTAATTCTTCCTTAACTTTATCCCACTTCTCACTAATAATGCTCTCAGCAATTTTTTCAATATCTTCTGTTAAAAGTTCTTGAGAACTACTAGCTGCACCACCGGGAGGTGCTGGAATTGAAGAATCTCCACTCAGAGGAGGGGGAGTTAAACTTGTCTGAGGACCAAAACTTGGAGGCGCAGGAGCACCAATTGGACTTGAAAATGGAGGTGTAGGCATATTTTGAAGTGCAGGTGTATTAGCTACTTGAGCCGAAGGATTAAATGAAGGAGGTTTAGGAAGTTCAGGTAAGGCTCCACCCTTCTTTTCATCTTTCTTTCCAAAAATATCAACCATTATCTTTCCTCACCTATGGACGCTTGTTTTTTGCCCCTAGATATATCCAAAGGGTTCCAGAAATTTATATATCTTTCCAAAACTTGGACGTCCTGTTTCGTCGCAAAATTGCCTAATTGCGCACTCATACGCATTATTTCATTTTTCAGATCATTAATTTGAGAGTTAAACTCTTTAGTCTGAGTACTTAAATCTGACAATCCTGAAGTCGCAGATTTGTGCTTATCTACCAAATTAGTCTCAATCATGTCAAGATGATCCCCTAAATCGCTTATCCGGTCTTCAATTAAACTAGCTCGACGATTAAGCTTAGCTATTTCTCCAAGAACATTTCCAGAGCTGTCTGGTGTCACCTTTTGAGGCATATGAAAGGGATTCGTTTCCATGATAAAGTATATATTATAAGTCGAGTTTATATTTAAGTATATCCACGATGACTTCCCAAAATCCTTATCGAATTGTAGAAGAACCTGGACAAAGAATTCTTGAAATCGACTATTCAAAAAGCGTACTCACACCTTCAATAGCAGAAAATGAACAAGTCATGGCAGACACAATAAACAAATTAGTCAAAGCCGGAAAAGTTTCTCAAATAATGTTTAAACAACAAGAAGACTATATTTATCCCTTGGACCAAACAACTATGCTTCTTGAAGTTGCAAACATAATAACTGAATTCATTGAACGAACAAAAATACTCTCAGAAGATTTCATAAAAGTCCCAGATGATCCAAACCAATATGCTGACCGCATGGAGTTCCTAAAATCAGCAATTAATTACGGATTGAGAGAAGACCCTGTAGCAGCATATCTCCGAGTCATAACCAGATTACAAACTGAGAAATCAAGACTGAACTTCAATGACAACTTAAGAAAGGACTCCCTCCAAATATTCATCACAACACTAGATTCAATCAGAGAACGATTGGAAACGCTTTCAATAATTAAGCTCGCCCAACCCTATTTTAAAGATCACAAACCTGGAAGCAGAGTAATTTATTCAAGACTCTTAAATCCAATAATAAAGCCAAACTTCCTGTACGCAAAACTGGTTACAAAATTCCCAACAGGTGCGCAAGAATTAGATTCATACAAACTTCCAGACGGATCAAAAGTAGTTATGCTAAGACTTCCGGATGAGATTCGACCAGTCTATCACATAAATCCTCCAGAATTCAGCTTAACTGAAGATAGATATGCGCTACTTGGTGAAGCAAAAAGAATAGTAGCAGAACATGAACCTCAAAAATCAGAATTTATTGACCCTCAACGAACAAGTGAAATTTTCCAAGCAGTAGAGCAAGATTTACTGAGAGACCTAAGCGCATCAAGAGGAATAAAACTAAAAGAAGGAGAAGTAGAACAGCTCGCCCAAATCCTAGTAAGACACACACTAGGTTTTGGAATGGTGGAAATAATTCTGGGAGACACAAAAATACAAGACATCTCAGTAAATGCACCATCAAACCTGAATCAAATTTCAGTAGTACACGAAGAGCACGGAGAGTGTATAACAAATATCACTCTAACAAACAAAGAAGTTGAAGGTTGGGCAACCAAACTAAGACTGATTAGTGGAAGACCTTTAGATGAAGCGAATCCAGTTCTTGATACAAGCCTAACGCTGGCCAACGCAACTGCCAGAGTATCAGCAATCCAACCACCTTTAAGTCCAGACGGATTAGCATTTTCATTCCGAAGACACAGAAACCGTCCTTGGACATTTCCATTATTTATAGAAAACAAGATGATAAATCCATTGGCAGCAGCACTAATCAGTTTTCTAATTGATGGAGGACGAACAATGCTTTTCGCTGGAACGCGTTCTTCAGGAAAAACATCATTACTTTCTGCAGCAATAGTGGAATTAATGCGTTCAACCAGAATTATCACAGTTGAAGATACATTGGAACTTCCGATACGCAAATATCAAGACTTGAAATATGACATTCTATCCATGAAAGTTCAGTCCGCAATTACTCAAGGGGAATCTGAACTAACTGCAACAGATGGAATCCGAACAAGTCTACGACTGGGAGACTCCGCACTAATTGTAGGAGAAGTTCGTTCCAAAGAAGCAGTAGCACTGTACGAAGCAATGAGAGTCGGAGCATTAGCAAATGTAGTTATGGGAACAATTCACGGTGATTCACCTTATTCAATTTACGATAGAGTTGTCAACGATCTAAAAGTTCCAAAGACTTCATTCAAAGCAACAGATATAATCATAGTTTCAAATCCAGTAAAATCTGCATCAGGTATAGGAAAACTCCGGCGTCTAATTCAGATTTCAGAGGTTAGAAAAGAGTGGGAAGATGATCCGCTAAAGGAGCACGCGTTTGTAGATTTAATGGTTTACAATCCAGTAACAGATACTCTAGAACCTACCGACGCATTAATTCAAGGAGAGAGTGTAGTTCTAAAATCAATTGCATCACGAGTAGCAGAATGGGTCGGAGATTGGGACGCAGTTTGGGAGAATATTCAACTCCGAGCAAAAATAAAATCAAAAATTGTCGAGCTTGGAAAAGAAAATCCAGAACTCCTTGAAGCCGAAACAACAATTCAAGCAAACGACATGTTCCACAGAATTAGTGAGGACATCTTCAAGAAAGAAGGTCGTTCAGATCCAGAAAAAATCTATCAAGAGTGGGAGGCATGGATGACTTCCAAGGTCAGTAAATTATAATCGTGGCAAACGAATTTGAACAAAGACTTCAAAAAGCAGAAGGAGGAGCTAGCGCAGAACAACAGCCAAAAATATCTTATTCAAATTCCTATGAACAATTCAAGTCAGATCAAACTTCAGCAATCCAAACCACTTATGAGAAAGCTGCCAATATGGCAGGAAAAATCCTGAAACTAAAAGTAAATGAATCCGAACGAGTCAAGTTGGAACAGTATATCCAAATGACTCACATGCAAATAGAACCGGAATATGTAAACGCATTAGCATTACTCTCCGCAATACCATTCATCATTGCAGCAATTGTTACATTTGTATTAACGGGCTCAATGTTCTTCACTGGCTTACTTTTCGGTGCCGGAATATTCTCACTATTTTATCTCTCAAATACTCCAAAACATATTTATAATTCGTGGAGAGCTCGAGCATCAGATCAACTAATGCTGACTGTGTTATATGTAGTAATACACATGAAGAAAGATTCAAACCTCGAGCGAGCAATACTATTCGTAGCAAACCAAATTGCACCACCACTTTCTCTTGACTTCATGAAAATTCTCTGGGATTTTGAAACAAAAAAGTACAACACGGTTAAAGAATCTCTTGATGCTTATCTCGAAACCTGGAAAGAATCCGAACCAGCTTTTGTTGACGCCATGCACTTAGTTGAATCCTCCTTAGTTCAGCCAAACCAAGAGCAGGCCAAAGCCACGCTGGATAAAGCCAACAAAGTAATCATGCAAGGAATTCAAGATAACATGACTCACTTCGCTCACAGCTTGAAAAACCCAGTTCAGATGATTCACATGTTAGGAATTGTTCTACCTCTTTTAATGCTAGTAATGCTTCCGATGATTGGCGCCTTTCTGGCAGACAGTATCAACTCAACACATCTAATTGTAATTTACAATGTTGTCCTTCCACTCTTCGTATTCATTCAAGCACGAAATATATTATCCATTCGACCAGGGGGTGCAAGTATCAAGAACAAGAGACTGCTTGAAGTAGCACCAAAAGTAGGAGCAAAACCACTAATCTTTGCAGGACTTATTTTATTAGTAATTGCAGTACCGGCACTATTCGTAATATTCGCAAGCGCGACCTCAGGAAATTGGGCCACAATAAAATTCAACAACTCAATATTCTATCTAACTCTCGCAATAATATTTTCCATGGGACTCTCTTTGTACACTTACTTCCATTTCAAGAATCGTGAATTAATTAAGATGAAGAAAAAAATAGAAGAAATCGAAGACCAGTTTTCTTCAGCAATATTCCAATTAGGAAATCGAATTGGAGAAAATATTCCGGCTGAAGCAGCATTCGGACATGTCGCCAATAATATGAAGGGTTCAGAAATCGCCAAGTTCTTTGAACTAGTCGACACAAACATTCGACAAAAAGGAATGACTCTTGAGGACGCAATTTTCGACAAAGATAACGGCGCAAGCAGATTATATCCTTCAGAATTAATAGATTCAATCATGAAACTGCTTCTAGAAGCAGTCAAGAAAAGCCCAAAGGTAGCAGCAGAATCAATGAGTTCATTGTCAAAATACCTTCAAAAAATGCATCAAGTAAAGGAAAGAATGACCGATTTGCTTTCAGATACTCTTTCATCGATGAGAATGCAGGCCTCATTCCTTGCACCGCTGGTTTCAGCATTAGTAGTCAGTCTTTCAGTTTTAATCACGCGAGTTCTCATAAATCTAACTTCTCAATTAGATACTTTACAATCTTCAGGAAGCGGAGATTCAGGACTAGGTTTCGGGACAGGAATGGCATCAATATTCAAGGCAGAATCCTCAATTCCACCATATTTACTTCAGTTAATGGTCGGGTTTTACATCATTCAAGTAGTTTTTTTACTTAGCTATACTTTGTCTGGAATTATAAAAGGTCCCGGAAAAATCGATTTTGAATGGACTTTTTCTCAAAACATACTAAAAAGCACACTTCTATACTGTGGACTAACTTTAATCGGAACAATAATATTCTCCTCACTAGCATTTATTGTAACTGCTGCAGTCGCTTAGCTTCACTCAACACAAAAACTATATAAAAACCCGCGCGCATAATACAACAATGTCAAAGCGAGCACAGATTAGTATGAACACCATTGTGTATGTATCTATCGCACTATTAGTTCTCGTTTTAATTGTCGCATTTACGACTGGTGGACTAGGAAACCTATTTGGTCAAATAACCGAAACAGGCCCAACTCAAATTGACTCAGCAAAGTCTCGTTGTGCATCATTATGTGGTTCTGCAAGAACTGCAGTATCAACAAATGGACATGCAGACTGGCCAAGTTCTCAATATTGTACTGATGATTTCGGTATTGATGTAGACGGAGACGGAACCGTCGGATCAAATGAAATTAGAAACTGCTGGGAATCACCAATCTCTTCCTCATGTTCAACAACTTCTTCAACTCCAAGTGGAACACTATCTCTGGGCGTAAGAGAATGTGATCAAGGTAAATATGAACAAGAAGTAGTCAAGTTACAGATTGGATAATTAATATGAAAAAAGCTCAATTAAGTATAAACACAGTCGTCATAACAATAATTGCACTGGCAGTTTTAATTACTCTCATTCTATTCTTCACTGGAAAATTCGCAACGTTCTCAGAAGGAGTATCTGAGTTTGATCAACAAGACACAACTTCTGACGCAGGATGTCAAGTAGCTTGTAATCTTGAAAGGTCAGGAGCGGGAAAACCCTATACTAATAAATTCTGTGTGGAGCAGTGCTTACCTCCTGCCTTTACTTGCGAAGGAATTAGTCCCGTTGCCTCAGATTGTGCCTAAACTATTTATATCACAAACCTTTTTCTAAAACCATGAAAGGACAAACTAATCCAATGGCTTGGGTATCAATGCTTATCTTGGCAATGGTAGTTATCGTCATTGGGATAATGATTGTAAAAAATGGATTATTTCAATAAACGCGGAGGAGTAAACTTCAAAGTTGTGGCGTTAGTCATGGCAATAATTAGCTTCGGTGTTGCAATGCTAATCTACGCAGGAGTCAGTGAAATAGTTACAGAAAACGCAGATTTCAATTGTATCGTTGGAAACCGATTAGCAAATATGGCTGGAGCAACTTCAAACCCTTGCCGAACAACGATGGCAACGATTGAGCAATTAGATTTCAACAAAGATTTAACAATAAGATATCTTGAATGTCCGCAATACAAGGAAGAATACTTGTATATAGAAACGCTAGCAAAAAGATGCGGAGAAATAAAAGTAATGGACAAAGGAATGATTTGTTGGATAAATTATATGAGTGGACAGGGAAATCTACAAACTGCAAGTTGTTATAATTTATGTATGAAACCCTCGTATGGTAGTATTGAAGTAAAAGATTCTGTAGGAATAATACCTCTCGAATTCAAAGGATTAAAACCTGAACACTTATTCATTTTTGAAGACGATGGATTCAATGCAGAAAATCCACAACATATAAACCAATTAATTGATTTATCTGAGTCATCTAAGTTATCAACGCTTGAAGTAATTGAAACATTGAATGAAGAGAGTAACACCATTGAAGCAATTCAATATCAACGAATAGGTGGCGGAGACGTAACAATAGTAATTAAAATTCCTTTCCAAGACATCACTGTTTGGGATCTCGCAGAGGTTCTTGAAAATAAAATAACAACAACGGGAATGCGACGAGGAGAAAAATATTCAGACAAACTCATCACTGATCAATTCAGAATGAATACGGTTTCATATGAGGACCAAGGATTTTTTGATTTTGACACCAATATTGCTCAAGGAGGTACAGCAAACCCAAATGAATTCATAATTCAAGAGCATCAATCTTGGTTAATTCAATACATTGATTCTGCAGATTGGGCACCTGGTGCATCAAAGATATCAACTTGGTTTGACACAGATATCAGCGACGATTCTCTAAACTACGCATACAACGGCGTCTGCTAAAGTTTTTATATCTCCAAGGTTTTCCATAATCTATGCGACGAGCTCAAGCTAACTGGCAAGTAATCACACTTCTAATTGCAATCATATTTTTACTAATTTTTATAGGATTTGTAGTAGCACTTAAAGGAGGTTCAATGAATTTAGTCGATAAACTCGGCAATTCAATAAGAAATATAATATAATGGAAGTCGCAATGAAGCAAATCGTTATGATAATTATTGGAATTGTACTTGCAACTTTGATAATTCTATTTGTTCTAGGAAAAATTGGAGTTGAAGGAAGCGTAACTCAAACAATTCTAAGTCTTATGGATACAGCAGGAGAAGGAATATAATGCTCAAAGATTTAATCGGAACAATATTTGGAAAGAAAGATCCAATGTACAGATATATTTACTATCATTCGTTCAAACGTTTTATACTAACATATTTTTTGTTCGCAGTGGGTTTGGCACTAATAAAAATTCTGGATGCAGTAGCACTAGTCAGAATTGAACCTTCAATTGACGGAACAGCATTCTATTTGATAAGCCTCGGAACAATACTAACAACTCTAGCAACATTAGGAATATTGATATCTATAGTTACAATAATTATTTTCCTGGCGGCAAAACTCCTAAGAAAACAGACAAATTTTTCTCAACTATTTTTTGCAATGCATTCAATCCTACCCTTTTTTCTAATCATAAAATTAATGCTAACTTTAGCAATATTCTTCTCAAATATGGTGTATGTTT
>Ga0114996_10009468_pt1 | contig 10678 bp, 9 predicted proteins | sample ArcticOcean_MG_C_4_FD_87039 | JGI IMG/M metagenome (GOLD analysis project Ga0114996, IMG submission 87039) | Marine microbial communities from western Arctic Ocean - ArcticOcean_MG_CB4_134 | ecosystem: Environmental > Aquatic > Marine > Oceanic | place: Arctic Ocean: Canada Basin | collected... | reverse complement strand
TCCGGCCCTGTTGCAGCAGCTGAATTTGAAACCGGCTACCTCGGCCGTTGCGGAGAGCAAGATGGCAGCCTAAACTAACCGGAGAGTCGCTCCTGTTTCAACGGAATTCTGGACATGCTCTCGTTCACGAATAAATTGCAACTATAGTCCCTGTGTTTTCAACGGTTCTACCCTTCAAGCCCGTAGTTCCCGAAATAGGCCTGGTATCATGAACATGGAACAATCAGCAAAATGAACATGGAACAATCAGCAACATGGAACGATCAGCGATGAATCAGTTTTCGTATAGAGGTAAGCTGCCATACAATCCAAGGCCCGCCGGACACAAAAAATCCGAAATCCTCTCAGATCCTCGCAAATACTCTCATTGAAAAAACTAACTGATTATAAAAGAACAACTTACGCCAACTACCATTTAGCCCGTTGAGGGTCTCTTGCTAGCAAATGCGAGGCCATTGACGGCAAGAGAGGCCAAAGTATAGAGATTGAGAAAAACCCCACTGAGCGCTGAATGAAACAGGTTCGATGGTTCGCATCTTGGCCATACGGATCGTCGCGGCGCGCCTCCCGTGTACTGGACCCGCGGTGAGTTCGCGGGAGTTGCCCAGCCGCAACGCCTAACCCCTGCCAGAAACTCGTGTCGCCGCTGTGTGAAGTATGATGGCGGAAGTCACGGGCGCATGCCAATTCACTAGCAGTTCAGACGCGAAGAACAAGTTCGTCTGAAAGAAAAATCACGGGGACAGATGGATCTTCTCAAGAACACACTGGACGGCATCAAGCCAGCCAAGAACGAGCCGCTAGCTAATCAGATTCGCGCCCGTCTTGACCGGCTCACGAAACCGCCGGGGAGTCTCGGCCGCCTTGAGGAGATCGCCTTGCAGTACGGCTTGGCGAGAGGAAAAGCTGACTTTCCTGTTCCGCGCAAAGCGATGTTTGTCTTTTGTGCTGACCATGGCGTGGCAGCCGAGGGCGTGAGCGCTTTTCCGCCGGAAGTCACCTACCCGATGGTCAAAAATTTCGCGGGTGGAGGCGCCGCGATTAATGTGCTCTGCCGGCAGCACGACATTGATCCGGTGATTGTGGATATGGGAGTGGACCATCCGCTCGACGATGTGGAGGCCGTCGTTTCCCGCAAGGTTTCTCGCGGCACTCGCAACTTTCTGCACGAAACCGCGATGACGCGCGAGCAGGCGATTCAGTGTATTGAGACAGGGATACATCTTGCCTTGGCGGCGGCGCGGCTTGAGTATGGGCTTCTAGGAACCGGTGAAATGGGCATAGGGAACAGTACCGCGGCCGCTGCCACGCTGGCCGCGATATCAGGAGCTGACACTGACCAGGTGGTAGGGGCGGGAACCGGGGTGAGCGAGAGCCAACTCCAGCACAAGTCGGATGTCGTGAAGCGAGCACTGCAGTTGCACCAACCGGATCCCGACGATGCCATTGCCGTGCTGGCCGCCGTGGGCGGGTTCGAGATCGGTGGAATCGCCGGGTTCGTCCTGGGAGCGGCCTCGCTCGGAATTCCAGTTGTTGTCGATGGCTTTATCGCCTCCGCCGGAGCGCTGCTGGCAATTCGTCAATCCCCGGCGGTTAAGGATTACCTGATGTTTTCGCACCGCTCGGCCGAGCGAGGCCACCAGGCTTTGCTTCATTTCTTGGACATTCGGCCGTTGCTCGACCTAGACATGCGGCTTGGGGAAGGAACGGGGGCAGCCTTGGGAATGGGGCTGGTCGATTCAGCGATACATCTTTACAACGAGATGGCAACCTTTGATGGTGCTGGGGTGTCCGGTAGTGCGTAGAGAGCTGTTTTTTGCCGTGCCGCGAACGTTCCCCTAGAATAGAAGGGCATAGGAAGACACGGAGAATATCAATGGCAGAACGAATGGTCCAATGTGTCAAGGTCGGCAAGCAACTGCCTGGCTTGGCGGAAACACCTTTTGACGGAGAACTGGGGCAACGCATCTTTGACGGTGTGTCCCAAGAAGCGTGGGGGATGTGGACCGAGCACCTCAAGATGATCATCAACGAGTACCGGCTCAATCCCGGCACAATGGAAGCCCAGGAGATGATCATCAAACAGATGGAACAGTTTTTCTTCGGCGAAGGGGCCGCACTTCCTCCGGAATACGTGCCACCGACCCAAACCCAGCACTAACCCGGAACTGCGCCACCCGCAACGCCTGGACTCATAGACAGTACGCAGCCCAGGCCTTGAAGCGCTTCGTTGTCTTCGCAACCTTCAACTGGACCTTCACCCGGTTAGACGCGTTCCATTAGCTTGAGAAGGGCCGTTAGGGAGGCCTCGCTCGCTTTGGCTTTGCTGCCGTCTACCGTGTAGTGGGTTTCGAGAGAAAAGGTTTCCCCGTAGCCGGCCTTGAGCAGAGCGCGAAGTTGACCCAAGTGGTTGAACTCTCCCTGCCCGACGCCGCACCATTCTGTCTTGCCGCTAGGCAGATATCGATAATCTCTCAAGTGGACGTGGAAGATGCGCGCTGGGTCGAGCATGGCGTATCCCTTGGGGAAGGGGCTTCCGCCCATCTCAGCTGCGTTGTTGGGGTCCCAGGTAAGTCCGAAACTGTCGATCGAAATTGCCTGCAACATGCGGGCCGAATCGGCGGCCGTCGCTACGTAGCTATGGCCCACGTTCTCTAACGCCAGCCGGAAACCACGGGCCTTGGCACGGCGGGCGGACTCTTTCACCAGTTCGATGATGCGCGGATAGTTCGCCTCGTCGGGCCTGCCGTCGCGGGGGTATGTGAAAGCGAAAGTCCTGATTCGGTCGGTTCCGAGGATCTTAGCCCGGTCCATGGCCCGGTCGAGAAGCTTCCATTGTTTGTCGATGGCTTTCTGACCGTCGGCGTTCTCGGCCGGGACTGGGATCTTGAAAAAGCCGGTGTCAACAATAGCTGTCTTGATGCCATGGCCGTCCAGCAATCGGCGTGCCTCCTGGATCTTCTCGACCGGCTGTGAGGTGTTGTATTTCCCCCAGACATTGCGAATCTCCGCGTACTCAAGACCAAACCGCCGCAGGAATTCGATCGCCGTCAACAGGTCATTGTCGATTTCGTCGGTTGTGACGGCGAGGCGAAACCGGGATCGCAGCTCGTTCGGGAAAGCGTTGGCCATTGCCGCCGTAGCAGCCAGTGATAAGAAAGTCCTGCGTGTCGTTGCAGCCATAGCGGGATTATATCGCGCACGCATACTTGAGACGGCTCAGAGGCTGTGAAAAAAATGCCGCTGCCGCCGGCGTCAACCGCTAGCCTGCATTTCTCACCACATGACGAGACGAAGTGCGTAAGAGGCGCGTCAGGCACTGAAAAATTCGCCCCAGACCGGCCCGCCCCAATCAGACACTCAGAGCCCCGCGCGTGAGCGCGGGGTCAAGTGAACCAACAGGCCCGACAGCGCAACCAGCCCTATACAAACACTCAGAGCCCCCGCCAGCAAGCACGCCGCCTCCGAGCCGGGCTTCCCAACCGAGCCGTGCCCGCAAGGGTGCGGTCGAGTCTGGCGCTAGCCCGCGGAACGAAAATCGCCGATTTTTTGCACACATCGTGGGTCCGGGATCACTATCGACGACAACTGGTTGGGGTGGAAATTTCCTGGGGGACAGACTCCTAGCGCCAGACAACGGCTCAAAACGTTATCGTGACTTTCCGTTCGAGCCTTGGTTCTCCAGCTCACTTTCTACGGTTTCCTTCAAAGCCTTGACCTGCTTTTGGAGGTAGTCCGCCTGCTCCTGAAACTGGGTGCGGGCTTCGTTGCCGAGCTGAGTGATCTTCTCTTGCAACTCTTGGGTCGCCTTCACGGTCTTTTCCGTCTGTTCGGCGAAATTCTCCTTGCCGCCGGCTGACTCCTTATTGACCTGAGCGCGGATCCTTGCGTATTCTTCTCGCAGGCCCTTCAACCGCCCGTTCACTGCCTCGACAGTTGCGTCGGCCTGCTTGCGAGCCCGCTTCGTCTGCTGCTCTAGCTTTTCCGAGTCGAACTGAATAGCGTGGCGGATATCTTCATCGGTGAGATCCGAATAGTAGACAGCCACCAAAGCGGCCAGAATCAAGCTGATAGTGAACAGCAGAAAGCGCATAGAGAATCCGTGCTGACTCTTTACTCATTATGCAAGCTCAGGGATTGGCGCATACGGAACCGTCTCGTTTGGAAAACTAACATCTCCTAATCTCATAGTTACGGCTCGCGGATGACCCTATCATTAAGAAGGAACACAACGTGAAGAAAGAACACAACGTGCCGAAGAAAACCTGCAGAAGATAACCTGGCGAAGATAACGCGGCGAAGGCAACACGAGAAAACTTGCGAGCGCGCGGACCGGGAGCGGCGAGAAGATCGTGATGAGAAAGTGGTTGGCAATTATGCTCGCAAGCGTGTCATCAGCGGCCCTGGCTCAGCAATTGCCCATACTCAAACGGCTGCCCGACCCCCCTGAGCAGCCCATCCCGTTTAGCCACCGCCTGCATGTCAGCAATGGACTCAAGTGCGCGGAGTGCCACCCCGCGCCCGATCCGGGGGATTTCGCTGAGATCGTCGGCACCGAGAAGTGCATGGCGTGTCATATCGCCATCAAGACGGGCAGCCCGTTGATTCAGAAGTTGGCTCGGTTCCACAAGGAAGACGGTGAAGTTCCCTGGGAACCCGTTTACCTGGTTGCCGACTATGTTTTTTTCAATCACCGAGTTCACACCGAAAAAGCGGGCGCAAAGTGTCAGGATTGCCACGGCCCTGTCGAAGAACGCGATGTTCTCGGGAAAGAACGCGACATTTCAATGGCCGCCTGCATGAGCTGTCACCGGGCTAAGGGCGGCTCCCTCGAATGCAACTATTGCCACGAACCAAGATAGGGGTCCGCCAGGAAACGAGGGCCGCGGACGAACCCACTTTCTCGCCGTGCTCGACGGACTGTCAAGTACGCGTCGTTGATCAAGTGGGGGGCGTCAAGCGGCGCGCGCCTCGTACTGATGCGCCTCTGACGCACTTCGCCTCGCCACGCGGTGAGAAAAGCGGGCTATAGCATCGATTGGATTAGGGGAAATCGGTCACGACCACGCTTGCGTCGGCATCCGAAATACGCGCGCAACCGGTGTGCGCCATCGCCAACGCCAGCTCCGTTTGCAGGATTTCAAGGACTCGCTGCGTCCCCACGTCGCCGAATGCACCTAATCCCCATAGCGGAGGTCGTCCGACTAGGACTGCCGTCGCACCCAGGGCAAGAGCCTTCAAGATATCGGACCCACGCCGGAAGCCGCCGTCAATGAAGACGGGAATGCGGCCGGCGACAGCATTCGAAATCTCGGGAAGCACCTCGATCGTCGCCGGGGCATATTCGAGATAGCGCGCTCCATGATTGGAAACGACGATTCCATCGGCGCCTTGATTGATTGCCCGTTCGGCGTCTTCGACAGTGAGCAGGCCCTTGATCAGTATGGGTAAATCCGTCCAGCTACGCAGCTCATCGACGAATTTCCAATCCAATTGGGCATCGGAAAAGCGCAATCGGTAGGGGTTAGGCAGTTCGCTTCGGCGCCGTCTCTGGCGCCGGGTCCGAGAGGTTTGCTGGGCGGCCGCGGCGGCTGTCAGATGGCGATCATGCGTCAAACGCTCTCGCAGTGACCCGTACTGTGTGTCGACGGTGAAGCAGATTGCCTGGCAGCCAACCTCGACAGCAGTTTCGACACGTCGCTCCAGCCGCCGTTGCCCCTCGATACGTTTCTTTTTCGCCGTCGCGATGGAGTTGCTGATGGCCGGCCGTAGGCGCGGCGAGGATCGGTGAGGACATGATTCGACCGAATACATTCAGCGACAAGTCAATTGAACTTACGTCCGCGACCGCTCGCGGTATCAATTTAGCCCAGTCAAACGCTTTTCGATTCCGCCTCAGTGAGAATTCACTTTCCACACCGCCGGCAATGTAGTCGTAGGCTCTTTGAGTGATCTTGGCCTGCGCAAGTGGCTCGAACTCGAAGACGTTCGCAATCTCATCGAAGGATGGGGCTCGCTGGTGAGACCGGCGGGGTGAGAACTGTGCCTGAAGCAGAGGGGAGCCCGCCAGGAAAGCAATCAATTCCGATAACGCTTTTCGCCGGGTCATGGGAGAGGGGGGGATGTTGTCAGGATTGTAGTGCGTTTGGCGCTGTGACCGCCGAAACCAGCGGGCCCGGTCAGACCGGTGCTGGCTGAGCCGACCCGCATTTCTCGCCGCCTGACGGGGGAAGCACGCGATCGGCCCACCATTTCTTCGTTGCGCTCGCTCGCCGTGCTGGCTGTACTGTCAAGTACGCCTGCGCTCGTGTAGCGACGCGCCTGATACTGCCGAGCCTCTCACAAATTGCGCCTCGCAACGCCACGCGGTAAAAATAGCGAGCTCATGCCGTAGCCTGGCTTGGTAACGGAGTTGAGGATTCGGCCGGGAGCGTGCCGGCTCGAACGCGGTCTAGAAAGCGTGCCCCCCCCCGCAACACCACGCAGAAGGGGAAAGCATCGACTCGCATTCAGATTTGATCTACAATAACTCTTCAGGAATGAACCAAACAAACCCCCAAATTGGTGCCCAATCAAGCCCTCCCGTGAGGGCGCCCCAACGCTTCTATGGCGACCCCTGGTTCGTGCTCAAGAACTTGGTGTCCAAGGACTTCAAGGTTCGCTATAGGAACATGTCGTTGGGCATCTTTTGGTCGCTGGTGAATCCCTTGATCATGATGGGGGTGCTCACGTTCATATTCAGCGTAGTTTTTACGCGAAACATTCCCAACTATCCGCTGTTCTTGCTTTGCGGGTTGCTTCCTTATAACTTTTTCTCCCAAGCGTGGTCCACGGGAACAATGTCGGTGGTGTCAAATGCGTCGCTAGTGAAACAGCTGCGTTTTCAGCGGGAACTTGTGCCGGTGTCGGTGGTCTTGGGAAACGCGCTTCACTACGTCCTGCAATTGGGTCTGCTGCTGATCGCGATTGGGATCGTCGTCGGTGTGAATGTGCAATGGATGTGGTTGCCCGTCGTGCTCTCTCTTCAGCTCATTTTTATCTGCGGTCTTTCACTGCTCACCTCAGCCCTCGACGTCTACCATCGTGACATGCGGTATGTTGTACAATCTGTCAACACGGTCTTGTTTTGGCTGGTTCCAATCTTTTACGGTTTTGGAGATATTCCTCCTAACCTGGTGTGGTTGTACGAATTGAACCCGGTTGCGGCGGTCGTATTGATTATGCGCCGGATTCTTCTCTACGCAGAACCGCCCGGGGCAACGTTGTTGAAACTCGCTGTGGCGTCAATTATCGTCGCCTGGGTCGGTCACAAGGTTTTTGCGCGAGTAGAAGATGAGTTTTCGGATTACCTGTAGTAAGGGAACCGCGGATACCCATGACGGTCATAGAGGTCGACAACGTAAGTAAGTGTTACGCCTTGCACCGCCAGCGGGACCTGCTCGCCCGGCGTGTCACCAGAAACGCCTCGCCGGTCCGCAGTGAATACTGGGCGCTGCGTGACGTCTCTATCCGCGTTGAACGCGGTGAACGGCTCGCGATCATTGGCCCTAACGGGGCCGGGAAAAGTACATTGCTCAGGCTCATCGCGGGGGTTTCGACACCGACTCGAGGATCGATTCGGGTTCACGGGCGGGTCAGCGCCCTGCTTGCACTTGGCATCGGGCTTCATCGCGACTTGACCGGCTGGGAAAACATCAATTTGATTGCTTCACTGATGGGCATGTCTGAGACTGAGGTTCGAAACAACCTCGAATCCATCGTAGGGTTTGCCGATTTGGAGGACTTCATCAATGAACCGGTCCGAACCTACTCAAGCGGAATGACAGCACGGCTCGGGTTTTCGGTCGCCATTCACGCAAACCCCGACATCCTGATCTTGGACGAGGTGCTCTCGGTAGGCGACGAGGCATTCCGAACTAAGTGCAAGGCCAAGATCGATGAATTCACGAATTCTGAAAAGACTTTACTCTTTGTCTCCCACGGTCTACAAACCGCGGTTTCTTTGTGTACGCGCGGACTCTGGTTGCACGAAGGAATGGTGGCCGCGGAAGGTCCTGTCCCTGAGGTCGTAAAGACATATCGCGACTTCACGAAATCCGGTCAGCTTGCTACCCATACTGGTCCATCCGATCCTTTGTCTGGCAGGGCCGGTGACCTCGCCAGCCCTTGACACACGGGCTCGGAGTGTGACAATGCAGTTCGGTAGATTATGATCCAGACCGTTAGACATGTACTTCCAGCCCCGAGTCAACTCACGGATCCGTTGGGAGAACTCACCTGATGCCTTTAAGCCCGTTCGTTGAGACCCACGAGCAATTCACGTTTCAGCCGCTCAGAAACCGGATTTTTGTCAATGCCGTTCCAAAATGCGGGACGATGTTATTGAGAAATATTATTCTCATGTTTGTCCCTTGGAAACAGCACTATTCTCCTTTCGTAACGGCCGCTACTCCCACTCACCTCAAGGCCCTCGGATCGGAACAACACGACTTCTTCACCGGACACATGAACCACACCCCGGTAACGAGTTGTCTTCTCAAACCATTCCGTCACGTACTGATTATACGAGACCCCTACTCATACGTGCTGTCCTACGCCAGGTTCTTCTATACCAAGCAACTCTACGAAACCACGAAACTGGGAAAGTTCGTCCAAGATCACAATCTTTCCTTTGACGAAGTAGTACCCTATATCATCCGAGGGTGGAGTTTTGAAGGTGAAAGCCATCCGAGCGTTAATAATATATTCATACACAACGCCATTAGCTGGTTTGGTCCAGAGTGTAAAGTTGTGAAATATGAAACTCTCCGTCAGAATGTAGACAACATCAACTCCGCCGAATCGGAGGACTACTTTAGCCAGCTCCTAGGGTTTCTTGGGATTCCACTTCCATCGGATTGGAGACAAAGGGTAATTGCTGGAGCAAACCCGAACATCTCAGGTACCTTTTCAGCTAATCTTGGCATTGACGGGAATCGCAGAGACCACCTCTCCGACGCAGAGAAGCTTCTCTTCTCCGTGGTCGCCCCAACGCTTCGTGCGGCACTCGGCTACGACGAAGCCTAACGATGCACCGTAGCGAGTGTGCATCTCGGATACGGTTGAGTTCGGACTGGCTTCCTCGTTGCCGAAGGGTGGGTCGAATTCGGCCGAATCTCACGGATGGGCTCCACAAGCTCCCATACGCCGCGGAGAAAACCAGGTCTAAACAGAGCTGTTGCGAGGCTTCGGCTCAAGCTTCCCCGCCCCTGGGCGCAGGGCCATATTCTCTGGGGCTCCCGACAAGTGATGGCCGTGGGCGTACGGGATCCTCGCGGATAGCGCCTCTACTCACTTGACGTACCCCAGTGAGCGGAGAGCATCGATGGCCTCTTTGTGATCGATCCGGCCTGCCGGTGACAGGTCCTCGGTGGCCATCTCCGCCTGCGTGCGGTAATCTTCGAAAGTCCGCGTCAATTCAGCTTTAGTTTTCAGCTCGAGCGAATCTCCCGTTGCGGCAAGCCTCTCTGAGCCAAATTTTCGCAGCGCATGTTTGGGTTTGTCAAAGTTGATAATTAGTTTGAACGGTCCTCTCCGAACGGAAGAAAGGGAGTCACCGTATAGCTGATAATCAGCGAACAAGGATCGACTCTCAGCGTCAACGTCAGTGTCAAGTTTCATGACGGATCGACCTGAAAAAGATTCGCTCTCGTAGGGTATATCCAATATATCAAGAACTGATGGTGGGATATCGGCGAGGGAAACGTTGTAATTAACAATGGTTGGCACCGCCGAGATAGATCGCGGCAGTTTCACGACGAGAGGCACCTGAAGCAGAACATCGTGCATACTGTTCCCATGACCCAGTTTCGGATCGGTCAGATGCTCACCGTGATCAGAGTAGAAAACTATGAGTGTATTGTCCAAATCCCTATTCGCTGCCCAGGTGTCTAGCAAAGAGGACAGTAAGTGGTCAGAGTCTTCCACAGCGCGCCCGTAACTTTCGAGCACCTGTTCGCGGGACTTGCGCCCTGCTTTTAGGTTAGGATGCTGTTTCCTGAAATACCAAGGCTGCCAGTTGTGTACGTCAATATAGTGGACGGTAAGGAATAGAGGCTCTGCGGAGGGTGTATGCTCAATGAGTTCCCGGGCCACGTCATTTATTCGCTGGCCATTTAGTGAGCGCGCGTCGACAAAAGTGTCGTTTCCATCATATGCCAGGCCGGAAAGGACGTAAAGCGCGTTGGCTGCGATCAGCGCGGTATTGTATCCAAATCTGCGGAGAGTTTCGGGTAGAGATCTTAGCTGGCTAGAGTAAGCCGACATAAACCGATAGGTCTCCCCCGTCTTGAAAGCGAACTGGCCCTGCGGAATATGATTGGCATCAAAGTCCTTGGCGTCCACTGATTCGGTGACATGTCCAGTCCGATGATACCGTGGAAACAAGCCGGTCATAGTGGAAGTGATTGAAGGCATGGTCCAAGTGGCGTTACTGAAGGCCCGATGATAAACAATTGAGTTATTCATCAAGCGTTGAAGCCGCGGCATGAGGGTTTTCCCCTCGCCGCTGACCGAAAAGTCATAACGGTGCGTGTCGGAGCAGATGAGCAGAACGTCAGGTTGAGAGTGTGCCTGACTGTCACTTGCGCGCAATTTGATGGACCCAATCGCACCCTCCGCTCGACTAGATCCGTCCCCT
>Ga0114996_10009466_pt1 | contig 10679 bp, 10 predicted proteins | sample ArcticOcean_MG_C_4_FD_87039 | JGI IMG/M metagenome (GOLD analysis project Ga0114996, IMG submission 87039) | Marine microbial communities from western Arctic Ocean - ArcticOcean_MG_CB4_134 | ecosystem: Environmental > Aquatic > Marine > Oceanic | place: Arctic Ocean: Canada Basin | collected... | reverse complement strand
GCCGTTCGAGGGGTCGAACTCGGCGGCGGCCTTGTACTCCCGCAGCGCTGCCGAAAGGTCCTGCTCCGCTTCGTAGGCTCGACCCAGCTCGTTATGCGCCCGCGATGCATTGATCATCGCGCGCTCGAGGGCGATCCGGTACTCGGGCCGGTCAGGATCGTCCCGCAACGCCCGGTCGTAGTACTCGACCGCCGTATCCCAGTCGCCATTCCGGGCGCTGCTTTGGCCTTGACGGTAGGCGCCGCCACAGGCCGCCGTCGCGATCATCAGGGTCGCCGCGACCAGGCGACGCCAGTCACACCACGACGGCCACGGATGCGGTGTGTGTGTCGTCATGACCCTCGTGGCGACTGTTCAGGCAGCCGAAGGGTCTTCTGCCCCCGGCCATCGACCCGCTCCAGGTCCACCGACTCGAGCCCGAGCCCCACGATGCGATAACGACCGTCGATGACCTCGCCCTCGCGACCGTGAAACACCAGCTCGCCATCGGTCAGCACCACGACGCGCCCCACGAGGCCGGAGCTTTCGACGAAACCGAGGAACGTCAGCGGTATGTCGGCGGACCCGCCCGAGACACCCCCGACGGGTAGGCTCAACGCCCCCCGATCGCGTGGGGCGGCGTCTTCGTCGGGGTCGGTGTCGTCGCTCTCCTCATCGTCGCCATCGTCCGGGTCGTCGGTGCCGCGCCCCTGCTCGGCCCCGAAACGAAACGGATTCCGCTGCTCGGTCGCGGGATCACCGCGGTCTGCCTCCATGTCGCCCAGCCGCACGACCTGCCGCGAGTCGGTGTCCGCGCCGTCCGCGGCGGCACCGCCCGGTACCGTGGCTGCCACAGCGGCGGATCCCGGGCCCTGGGGCTCGGCGCCGCATCCCGCCAGAAGTGTCATGCTGAACAGCGTCACCCAGCCTCCACGAACCCCATCGCGGCTACAGCACCGCATCAGGCCCCGCCCAGTAGTAGGTCGACACCCCAAGGGTGAGGACCAGATCCTCGTCGGACGCGTCTCCCTGACTCAGGATGACCTCCTCGATCAGGATGAACGCCGAGCCGGTCTCGAGTTCGTAAATGAACTCCCGGATGTCCTCGTACTCGCCGGCCAGCACCATCGTCGTCCGGAGTCTGGCCAGTGAACTGTCTCTCTCCTTTTCGGGCACACTGGTCCTGCGCTCCAGCACCAGATTGGTGTCATCGGCCAATTCCACGAGAAATGGCGAGATGACGCCCCTGGCGCCAGCCAGATCGGCGGGCAGTACTTCGGTATAGAAACGCTGTAACTGTTGCTCCGCAATAGACTTATCTGCGCTCGTCTCGAAGGCGGTCGTGTAGGCGGCCCTGAGCTGGCTCGCTTGGACCTCCGCCGTGCTCGATCGTGTCTCTGATTGAGACACTTTATTGGACAACGGGAACACGGCGAACGCGTACAGACCGAGATCGACCGCCAGGATCACCCCGACGACCGTGACGAACGTCCGCTTTTCCCTCAGGATCCGCTTCCACAATGTCATGGTCGGTCTCCCCCCGCCGCTACACCGGGCTGGTCTGACTCAGGCTCGACGTCCGCCTCCGTCCCGGGCTCGCCAGGCTCGGTGTCGTCCGGTTCACCACCGTCCGCGTCGGCGCCATCCGCGTCGCTCTCCCGCGGGTCACCGGCGTCGTCAGTGTCACCTGTGTCACCTGTGTCACCTGTGTCACCTGTGTCACCTGTGTCACCTGTGTCACCAGGGTCGCTCTCGTCCAGGCTCTCGTCCAGGCTCTCGCTAGGCTCGGCGGCGTCCTGATCGCCCGCAGCTTCGAGCAACTCGTCCGCCGGCGCGACGAGCTCGCCGGGTAGCGCCTCGAGATACCGCCCTCGGAGCACCGCGCGATACATGCCGTCCTCGGTCAGCTCCTCCTGCCGTGGCAGCACCTCAGCGAAGGCCCCCGAGTCTTCGAGCGCCCCGATGAACTCGGTGATGTCCTCGAGGCCACGGCCAACGACGCCCATCGTCACCTCGACCAGCCCGGGTGAAATATCGGGGCGCACCTCGGTCACCATCACGTCCGCCGGCAGCGTCGTTTCGATGCGGTTGAAGAAGTCGGTCCAGGAAAACACCCGCTGGTCGATCAGCGTATTGGCCTCGCGCGCGGCGGCCGCCACCTCTTCCAGCGCCTGCGCGCTGACCGCCCGCTGGATCTCGGTCGTCCGCGCTGACAGGTCGGCGCTCTCCACCTCGGCGCCCTCGGCCCGCACCGTCAGGTCCGTGCTCCGCCGAGACAGATCGACGAGCTGGAGCACCCAGACGCCGAGCACGGCAAGGCCGAGTACGGCCACGACGCCGAGCACCAGATGCACTCCGCGCTCGTTGTAGAAGGGACGGGTGGCTAGATTGGTGCGGAGCATGCGCGGGTCCTATGCTCCTGTTTCGGTCGCGTGGCGCTCACGCAATAGCAGTCCGAGCGGCGCGGCCACAAGATCGGGCAGCGCGGCGCCCTGCCCGCTACCGCCATCCTCGCCCAGATCGATCGGCTCGACCTCGCGGTCCAAGCGGGACTGGAGCGACCTGCGGAGCGTGGACGCGTCGTCCGACGTGGTCCGGGCAGCGCTGGCCGCGAGGAACACGCGCCCGAATCCGGCCCCCTGGAGCCGGTCCTCGTAGTACATCGTGGTCTGGTGGACGAGGTCGGCGAGATTGCCATCGCCCTCCGCAGGACGGTTCCGAAAGAGCAACAGATGCCCAGCGCGGACGACCGCGATGGTGCTGTAGCCGTGTGCGACGTGTACCAGCAGGCAATCGGCATCTCCCCCGGCGCCCGTGGCGAGAATGGTGTTCACCAGGCTGAAGCTCGCCAGGTCGATCAGCCCGGCGTGACCGCCGGCCCGCGCACAGACCTCTTCGTACTCCTCGACGACATCGCGCCGCATCAGGGTCACGACGAACTCGCGGCCCCCGCCTTCGGCCGGGCGCCCGGGCACGTAGGTGACCTGGGCGTCCTCGATGCGAAACGGCGCCGTCTTCCGGGCCTGCCATCGCACGAGCTTGTCGAGATCGGCCGCACGCGCCGGAATCTGCTCGAAGGTCATCAGCGAGACCTTCGCGGCACTGTCAGGCAGCACGAGGGCCACGCGGGTGGGGTTGCCCGGCAGCCGCCGCAACACCCGCGCCACGGTCTCGGTCACCGCTTCCGGATCGACCAGGTTGGCGGCGTTCGCCGACGGGACCAGCGCGCCCTCCGCGAGCTCCTCCGTCACGACGGCGGTGACCCCGCGGCCGCGTCCGATCGTGATCCCTGTCACCCGGTCACCCGCGATCTCGAGACACGCGGTGGGGGCGGGCGGGGTGAACAAGCGGCCGAGGCGTGGCAAGAGGGCCATGACTATTTGACGAAGGTCACTTTGTTGATTTCCCGCAGGGTGGTCATCCCCGACATGACCTTCTCGACACCCGAGTCGCGGAGAAAGCGCATCCCATCGGCCCGCATCGCCTGCTTGATCTCGGACGTCGGGGCCCGGGCCAGAATCAGTTCCCGCAATTCATCGGTCAGGTCGAGCAATTCGCAGAGGGCGGTTCGTCCCCGATACCCGGTCCCCCCACACTCGATGCACCCGGTGCCCTCGAAGAACTCGTGAGTCTGGGCCAGCGTTGGGTCCAGACCCGACTCCTCGAGGAGCTCGGCCGTGATCACCGCCGGACGCCGACACTCCTTGCAGATCAGGCGGACCAGCCGCTGGGCCATCACACAGTTGAGCGACGAGACGAACTGGTAGGCCTCGACCCCCATGTTCAGGAACCGGCCGAGTACGTCGAGCACGTTGTTGGCGTGCACGGTCGTGAACACCAGGTGGCCGGTGAGCGCGGACTGGATGGCGATCTGCGCCGTCTCGGAGTCGCGAATCTCACCCACCATGATCTTGTCGGGGTCGTGCCGGAGAATCGATCGCAACCCCCGCGCGAACGTCAGCCCCTTGCGTTCGTTGATCGGGATCTGGGTGATACCGTGCAGCTGGTACTCGACCGGATCCTCGATGGTGACGATCTTGTCCTCGGGCGAATGAATCTCCGAGAGCGCACCGTAGAGCGTGGTGGTCTTGCCGCTGCCGGTCGGACCGGTGACCAGCACCATGCCGTAGGGCTCCATGATCGCGCGGCGAAATCGGTGCAGCTCCGCGTCCGCGAATCCCAGAATGTCGAGACTCAGCTCCTTGAACTGCTCACTGATCGACTCCTTGTCCAGAATCCGGATGACGGCGTCCTCGCCATGCACCGTCGGCATGACTGAGACGCGGAAGTCGATTGTCTTGCCCGGCACCCGCACCTTGAAGCGTCCATCCTGCGGCACGCGCTTCTCGGCGATGTCGAGCTCGGCCATGACCTTCACACGCGACAGGATGGCGCTATGAAACCGCTTGTCTACCGGCCGCATGGCTGACTGCAGTGTCCCGTCGATGCGGTATTTCACGTAGACCGCGTCGTCCTGGGTCTCGATATGGATGTCGCTCGCGCGGCGTTGCAGCGCGGTATAGATCATCGAGTCGACCAGCCGGATCACCGGACTGATGTCGCTCGTGAGCCGCTCGACGGTCAGGTCCTCGCCGTTATCCTCCTCGTGCAGGATCTGCAGTTCGAAGCTTTCGGTCGCTTCGTCCAGCACTCGCTGCGACCCTTCGCTCTTCTTGAGGATCGACTCGATCTCCGAGGAGGTCCCCACGGTGACCCGGATCGACGTGTTGAGCAGCAACGCCAGCTCGTCGATCATCGGCAAGTCGGTCGGATCGGAGACCACGATGACGAGGGTGTCGCCATCTTTTCGATGTGGGACGAAGCCGTACCGCAGCATCAGATCGGCCGGGATCGACCGGAACAGCTCCGCGTCGATGCGGAACTTGTCCATGTCGAGGAATTCCAGGCGATACCGCTCGGCCAGCCGTCGCCCGCGGGCCACTTCGGCCGCGTGGTCCACCGCCGCGGGCTCGCCGACATACAGCTCGTCCGGCTCGGGCGGCGTCACCGCCGCGACCGGGTTGTCGTCGACCGGTATCGACGCGTCGTTCGTCATGACAATACGGACCCCAGTTGTAGGAGTGGCATGTAGAGTGCGATGAGCAGCCCGGCGATGACGATACCCATGACCACGAGCAGTGCCGGCTCGATGATGGTGATGAACCGGCCTAGCTGTGTGTCGATTTCCTCGTCGAAGAAATCGGCAACGCTGGTCAGCATTTCCTGCAACGCGCCGGTCGACTCACCCACCTCGACCATCTTGATCGCGACCTCGGGGAACACGCCCCGGGCGGCCAACGAGGCGCCCAGCGGTTCCCCCTCGCGTACGCGCTGTCCGACCAGGATGAGCTGGTCGGCGTAGTAGCGATTCCCCAGCGCCCGTGCCGCCACATCGATGGCGTTGACCAGCGGGATGCCGCCGCTCAGCAGCGTGGCCAGGGTGCGCGCAAGCTGCGAGGTGGCGAATCGTCCGGCGATCGTGCCGACGGCCGGCACCTTGAGAATCGCGCGGTCCAGCAGCGCCGCGCTCCCCGGCTGCCGCCACCAGTACCAGACGGCGCTCACCGTGGCCCCGACACCCAGCAGGACCAGCCCCATGTAGGTGCGTAGAAAACTGGAAAGCGCAACGATGGCCCGGGTGGCGACCGGCAGCTCGGCGCCAAATCCCCGGTAGAATCCCTCGAATTCCGGCACGACACGCAGCACGATGATGGAGACCACCACGAACGACAGCAGCATCAGGATGGCCGGGTAGACCAGCGCCGAGACGGTCTTACGCTTCACCGCCGTGATCACTTTCACGTGGGTCACATACCGCCTGATGACCTCTTCGAGCCCGCCGCTCTTCTCGCCGGCCATCAGCGAGGCGGTATACATGCCGGAGAACAGACTGCCCTGCGCCTCGAACGCTTCGGACAGCGCGGCGCCCGCCCGCACCTTGTCGTGCACGTCGTTGAGTGCCGCTTTGAACGTCGAGTCTTCCACCCGCTGCCGCAAGATATCGAGCGATTGCACGAGCGGCAGGCCGGCGCGTAGCAGCGTCGCCAGCTCCTGGTTGAACACCAGGAATTCTCGGCTATTGATACGCCGCCGCTGTGGCAGAGCAAAGCCGCTCCACCCGAGCCCGCCCCGACGGCTGAGCGAGAGGATGAGCAGCCCCTTGGCCTCCAGCTCGTGACGGAGCTTGGACTCGCTCTCAGCGACATACACCTCCTCGATCACCTCGCCGCTCTCGGTGCCGAGTCTGCAACTGAACTCCATCGTTCCTCTGAACCCCGGCGCCGAACCCTGGAGAGCTGGCCAGCTCGGCGGCCACAAGCCCTTGTCAAATAAGAAAATATCGGCGCCAGCCCCACAGAAAAGTATAGCAGGAGCCTGCGGGGCTCACGGATGCCCCGGCAATCTGGTCTCGAACGGCGGGGGCGGCAGGCTGGGAGGTGCCGGCCGGGGGTGGGTTACTGGAACTGGCCGGCCTTGATGAGCGCCTGGATCTTCGTCACGTAGTTGCGGGTCTCGGGGTACGGGGGCACCCCGCCGAACTTCCGTACCGACCCTTCTCCCGCGTTATAGGCCGCCAGGGCCGAATCGACATCATACCGATCGAGGAGTGATCGGAGGTGTCTGGTCCCGGCCTCGATATTGGCCGACGGATCGTACGGATCGCTGACTGCGTACTGCGCCGCCGTGGCGGGCATCAACTGCATCAACCCCATCGCTCCCTTGGGTGAACGGGCGTCAGGTCGGTAGGACGACTCCACCTGGATCAGCGCGGAGACGAGCGCCGCGTCCACACCGTGGCGGGCCGACATGGCATCGATGATCTCGCCGAACGGACGCGCCGGCAGCGCGGGTGGCACATCGACGACGGCCGCCGCCACCGCGATCGGCGCGGCGTCCGGCTCGATCCGCACGATCAGAGAGCGGGCGGCCACGATCTCGCCGCCGCCCCGCATATAGAGGACGACTTGATCGCCCTCGAACTCATGACCGCTGACCGAGAGTGTGCGCCCGGTGGTCAGCAGCACCAACTCCGCCGAGGCCGGCGCCACGGCTGGCCGAGCCAACAGAAACAGCCCCAGGAGTGCTAATCGGAGCGCCTTTAATCGTATAGACATCAAGTCAGACTACCATGTCTAGCGGTCGCGAGGGGCCCCTCGTGTCAATTCGTCCTGGCGGAGCCAAGGCTGTCCGCCGGCAATATCGCAGGGTGCGACGCCTGATCCCTGTTTCGGTTCCGGGGTCACGCGACGTTACGCCCCCGGCCCCCGGGGGCCATGCGGCGTTGGTGCGCCGTGATCCGGACCGATGTGGGCCGCAGTAATGGTCTCGCCTAATTCGGCGGTCCCACTGGATCGAGGAACGCGTAGAAGACCTGCACGCCCAGTTCGCGGTCGTCCGCGTTCTCCCCGTTGGTGACCACCGAAGGTACGAAGCTCGGCTCGACGGTCAAGGTCAACACCGAGGTCTCCTCCTCGCCCAGGCTCGCCGCCGGTACCGGGATGACATGGTAGGTCGGATCGGGGGACGACAGGTCGAGGGTGTCGAGCACGTTCCCATCGACCGTCAGCGTCAGGACCTGCGGGGTCTCGAACAGCTCGGGGCGCCCGTCCACTTCGAGATAGATGGTCGACGCCGCCCGGGGGTTGCGGAACATGATCGTGGCGCGACCGGTGGTCCATTGCCACTCTCGGTCCGGCTCCGCCGGCGCCGACTCGGCCAGGTGCCAGCCGTCCTCGTACATCAGAAACCCACTCTCGGACTGCGGCGCCATCTCGAAGCTCGCGGCCCGATAGGACCGATCTCCCAGGTGCTCGCCTGCCAGCGGCAGCCGGTCGCCCTGGGTGGGCGAGTACAGCCCCACGGCGACCGTGACCTCGCCGATGTAGGGGTACACCGGCACGATCTTGCGCCGCTCGTAAGCGATCTCCTGCCCGGCCCGCCACGACGTGGTCGGCTCGGGCGGGTCGTGATCGTCGGTGAACATCACCTGACCGCCCTCATCCAGGAAGTGCACAAACACCCGGTAGTCGTCCGCGAAGGGGGCCGTGCCCTGAGCGACGGCGAACCGGTAGGTCATCTCGAGTGGACCACCGAGCGCGACCCGAGACCGGTTGAGACTGACGGAGGCCGTCCCAACCGGTGGAGCGGAATCGGTCAGCCCACAACCGGCTACGACCAGCAGGGCGGTGAGCGCCCAGCACGGACGGGCGGCGCGAAAGATCAGTGAGCGGGTATTTCGTATACGCATTGGACAGGTCGGTATGTTAGCGCTGTTGCCGCATGTCCTGCAATATGGTACATTTCCGTCGCTTTCGCATTCGTCTGGGCTTGATCGCCCGACTACGGCTACCCTCGCAATGACCGCCCCGTCGCTGGCGCATGACGCCTTGATGCCGGGACGGCTGTACGGACACGGAGACTGGTGATGTCCCTCGAAGCACTCGGAATGGTCGAAACCAAGGGGCTGGTCGGCTCGATCGAGGCCGCCGACACCATGGTGAAGGCCGCCAACGTCGTGCTGGTCGGTAAGGAGTATATCGGGGCCGGGTTCGTCACCGTCTTCGTGCGAGGCGACGTCGGCGCCGTCAAGGCGGCCACAGATGCCGGCGCCGCCGCCGCCCGGCGCGTCGGCGAGTTGGTGTCGGTACACGTGATCCCGCGTCCTCACGGAGAAGTCGAGAAGATCCTGCCACAAGCGGGCACCAAGTAACACCGGCCACTCCCTGCCTGGCCTCGTCCCGCCGGGGACGCCTCGTGAGTCATGGCCGAACCCGCCCCTCAGACCGACCGGGACCTGGATTCCATCCGGGACGCCCGCACGCTCGCGCGCCGGGCGCACGCCGCGCAGACACGACTCGCCGAGCTCTCCCAGGATCAGATTGACCGGATCGTCGACGCGGCCGCCGCCGCCGCCGTCGAGCAGGCGGTGCCGCTGGCGCGCATGGCCGTGGAGGAGACCGGCTACGGCAACGAAGCCGACAAGGTCCGGAAGAATCTGTTTGCGGCCGAAACGATCCACCGCTTCATTCAACCGATGCGGACGGTGGGCGTGATCCGGCGGCACGACGCCGAGCGAGTCGTGGAGATTGCGGAACCGTTCGGTGTGGTCGCCGGGGTCGTGCCATCGACAAACCCCACATCTACAGCTATTTACAAGATCCTGATCTGTCTAAAGGCCAGGTGCGCCGTCGTCCTCAGCCCGCACCCCTCCGCGGTGCGGTGTATCCGCCGTGTCGCGGAACTGATGACCGAGGCGGCCACAGGCGCCGGCGCGCCCGATGGCGCGGTCAACTGCATGACCACGGTGACGCTGGAAGGCACCCAGGAACTGATGCGCTCCCGGGAGGTGGCGCTGGTCCTCGCCACCGGGGGGCTGGGGCTGGTCCGCGCCGCCTACAGCGCCGGCAAACCGGCCTACGGCGTCGGGCCCGGCAACGCGCCAGCCTACATCGAGCGGACCGCCGACCTCTCCAAGGCGGTCGCAGACATCATCACCGGCAAGACGTTCGACAACGGCGTGCTGTGCTCGTCTGAGAACTCCGTGGTCGTCGACGAGACGGTCTCCCAGGAGGTGCGTCGGGAGTTCGAGCGCCAGGGCGGCTACTTTCTGCGCGACGCCGAGGTCGACCGGCTGACAGCCGAGTTGATTACCCCTAAAGGGCTGCCCAACCCCACGCTGGTTGGCAAGGCGGCGCTGGAGATCGCCAGCCGGGTCGGGATCGACGTTCCGACGGACACACGTGTGCTGATCGCACCGCTCGCGGGTGTCGGGCGCGACTACCCGCTTTCTATCGAAAAGCTGTGTCCAGTCCTCTCGTTCTACGTCGTCTCGGACTGGCGGGCCGCCTGCGAGCGGTGCAAGCAGATCCTGGCCTATGGCGGCATGGGCCACACGATGTCGATTCATTCCCAGGACGAGAAGGTCATCCTGGAGTTCGGGCTCCGCAAGCCGGCGTTCCGGATCGTGGTCAACACGCCGACGACCCTGGGCGCGATCGGGATGACGACAGGTCTCGACCCGTCCATGACCCTCGGTTGCGGTGGCCACGGCGGGAACATCACCTCGGACAACATCACGCCGCGGCACTTGCTGAACATCAAACGTCTGGCGTACGAGGTCCGCCCGGTCACCCGGCCAGCGCCGCAGGCGCCAGCTCCGGCGGCGCGGCCACAGCCGCCAGAGGCCCAGACCGGATCGACACCCGGCGGGCTCGACCCCGGGCTCCTGGCGCGGCGGATCGACGCGTTCCTCGCCGCCAGGGGTCTTGCCCAACCCCCAGCGGCCGGCGCCAAGGCGCCCACCCCGCCGCCATCGCCGCCAGCTGCCAGCGTGGCTCCGGCGCAGCCACCGCCGCCAGCTGCCGTACCGGCGGCCCAGACCGTCGTCCCGCCCCAGGCCGAAGCGCCGGTGGACTTCGTTTGCGAAGACGACGTCCGCCAGGCTCTGGCTGCTGACCGACGGATCGTCGTCAACGAGCGGACCATCATCACCCCCGCCGCCCGCGATCTCGGCGAGCCCCGCCGGATCTTCGTCCAGGCCGAACTTCCGCGCTAAGCGTCGTACGGCCTCTTCCGGATCCTCGTGCCGCAAGGCCCTTCTCGGCCGTTGAGAAAACGCCGCAGCCCACCGAACAGGCCCCACTATCCGCGAAACCGCAAGCGCACCAGCGTCCAGACGGCCGACACGAAGTCGCGCCAAT
>Ga0114996_10009465_pt1 | contig 10680 bp, 8 predicted proteins | sample ArcticOcean_MG_C_4_FD_87039 | JGI IMG/M metagenome (GOLD analysis project Ga0114996, IMG submission 87039) | Marine microbial communities from western Arctic Ocean - ArcticOcean_MG_CB4_134 | ecosystem: Environmental > Aquatic > Marine > Oceanic | place: Arctic Ocean: Canada Basin | collected... | reverse complement strand
TGTGGGGACGGGGGCTCCCGTTCCCAAGACGCCTGATGTGCGGGAGCGTAGCCGCTCGGTGCCGAGGTACGACACGGAACGCACTCACGATGCGCAGCCGACGTACGAAGCCGAGCGGACGCACGAGCAGCAACCCACATACGACTCGGACCCTTCCTATGACGACGGGCCCTCGTATGACGACGGGCCCTCGTATGACGATGACATTCCGGAGGAGGCCGGTTCCCAGGAGATGATCCCGGCCGACATCTGGGAGGAGATCGCGGGGCTGGCACGGGGTCGGACGTCGGCTCCGACGAGGTCGGTTCCACCGCCCCCAGTCGTGGTGCTACCACCCGTCGAGACCCACATGGTCCATCAGGCCCACAGGGGCTATGGGACGGATCCATCGAGTCGTGCGCGGTCCGCGCAGGACGGTCTCGACCCTCTGGCCACGCGCACCAGCGCCGACGCGCTCGCGGTGCGCAGCCAACTCCGGCGCGAAGGAGCTCATGCGCTACGCCGGGCCGTGATCTTCCACGAAATCCTCGGGCCGCCTGCGGCGATCCGACCCAATCACTTCGAGGAGTACGGGAGCTAACCCCTAAAAGGGCTACATCTCCCCGCGGGCCATCTTCCGCAGCACCGTCTGAAGGATGCCTCCGTTCAGGTAGTACTCGACGTCGACGTCCGAGTCGAGCCTGACGTTGGCCTTGAAGCGTGTCTCGGTCCCGTCCTCGGCGGTGGCGGTCACGTCGACCGTGCAGCCCGGCGTGAGCCCGCCCGCCACCCCGGTGATGTCGAACGTTTCCCGACCGACGAGACCCAGCTGCGTCGGGTTCTGTCCGTCCTGGAACTCGAGTGGCAGGACGCCCATCCCAACCAGGTTGCTCCGGTGAATGCGCTCGTAGCTCTCCGCGATGACCGCCCGCACGCCGAGCAGAATCGTGCCTTTCGCGGCCCAATCGCGCGAGCTCCCTGTCCCGTACTCCTCCCCTGCGATGACGATGAGCGGGGTGCCGTCCTGCTGGTAGCGCATCGAAGCGTCGTAGATCGACATCTCCTCCCCAGTGGGGAAGTAGACGGTGTGCCCGCCCTCGCTGCCCTCGAGCAGCAGATTCTTGATGCGCACGTTGCCGAATGTGCCCCGCATCATGACTTCGTGATTGCCGCGCCGTGAGCCGAAGGTGTTGAAATCTTTCACCTCCACCCCGTGTTCTTTCAGGTAGCGGGCCGCAGGCTCGCCCTTCGGGATCGCACCGGCTGGCGAGATGTGGTCCGTGGTCACGGACTGCCCGAGGAGCGCCATGACGCGTGCGCCCCGGACGTCTGACGGGGCGGGCACGTCGAGGCTCATTCCCTCGAAGAACGGCGGGCGGCGCACATAAGTCGAGTCGTCGGCCCAGTCGTAGAGGCTGCTCTCTGCGGGAACCGGGAGCGCCTGCCAGTTCTCGTCGCCCGTGCCCACCGTTGCGTAGCGTGACGTGAACATCTCAGGCTCCAGCGCAGAGGCGACTGTGTCGCGGACCTCCGCGGGCGTCGGCCACAGGTCGGCAAGGAAGACCGGGATTCCGAGCCGGTCGCGTCCGAGCGGCTCATTGTAGAGATCGATATCGACCCGACCCGCCAGCGCATACGCCACCACCAGCGGCGGCGAGGCGAGATAGTTTGCGCGCACGAGGGGATGGATGCGGGCCTCGAAGTTGCGGTTGCCCGAGAGCACCGAAGCGACGACAAGTCCGTGCTCCTCGACAGCCTTGTGGACGGATTCAGGAAGCGGGCCGCTATTGCCGATGCAGGTCGTGCAACCGTAGCCGACCACGTTGAAGTGGAGTTCTTCGAGAGGCGATAGAAGGCCGGCCTTCGTGAGGTAGTCCGTGACGACTTGACTGCCGGGGGCCATCGATGTCTTGACCCACGGCTTGACCTGTAGGCCTCGCTCGACTGCCTTGTTGGCTAGCAGGCCGGCGGCGACCATGACAGACGGATTCGACGTATTCGTACAACTGGTGATCGAGGCGATGACGACCGTGCCGTCTCCTATTTCGGCCTCCACACCCTCACAGTCGATCACGACGCAGCGGTCGGTGGTGGCGACCTCTACCGCCTCGCTCCCGCCTTCGCCGCCCCAGCTCTCGCTGGTCCGAGGTTGTCCCTCTCCCTCGGCCTGGGCCGGAGAGGCAAGAGAGAAGCCCTGGGGCACCAGGGCGGGGAGATCCTTCTCCCACTGCGTGCGCATATCCGCTAGGCGGATGCGGTCCTGGGGGCGCTTCGGGCCGGCCAGGCTGGGCTCAACCGTGCTCAGGTCCAGCTCCAGCGTGGAGGTGTACTCCGGATCGGGCGTGTCGTCGGTGCGGAAAAGTCCGAGCTCCTTGCTGATCCGCTCTACGCGTTGGACCATCGCCTCGGGCCGGCCTGTGCCGCGCAGGTACTTCAACGCCTGCTCGTCGACAGGGAAGAAGCCAATTGTGGCGCCATACTCCGGCGACATGTTGGCGAGTGTCGCCTTGTCGGGGAGCGTGAGGTGGCTGAGGCCCGCACCGTAGTATTCCACGAAGCGGCCCACCACACCGTGCTTCCTGAGCATCTCGGTCACGGTCAGAACCAGATCGGTCGCCGTGGCGCCTTCCGGCAGCGTGCCGTGGAGCTTCATGCCCACGACCTCAGGCAGGAGCATGTAGTAAGGCTGGCCGAGCACCACCGCCTCGGCCTCGATTCCCCCAACGCCCCAGCCGACTACGCCCAGGCCGTTGACCATCGTGGTGTGTGAGTCGGTGCCGACGAGGGTGTCCGGATAGGCCAGAAAACTCCCGTCGTGCTCTCGCCTGTGGATGACGGCCGCGAGGTACTCCAGGTTCACCTGGTGGACGATGCCGGTCCCCGGCGGGACGACTGAGAAGTTGTTGAAGGCCTCCTGTGCCCAGCGAAGCAGCGCGTAGCGTTCGTGGTTGCGCTCGAACTCCTTCTCGACGTTGAGCCTGAACGCGTCGGCGAAGCCGTAGTAGTCGACCTGAACCGAGTGGTCGATGACCAGGTCCACCGGGACCACCGGGTTGATGCGAGCCGCGTTGCCGCCAAATGCCTTCAGCCCGTCCCTCATCGCCGCGAGGTCGACTACAGCTGGCACGCCCGTGAAGTCCTGCAGCACGACCCGCGAGGGCATGAAGGGCACGTCCGTGCCGGAGTTCGTCGGGCTCCACTGAGCCACCGCGCGCACGTGGTCCTCGTTCACGTAGCTCCCGCCGGCGTGACGCAGCGTGTTCTCGAGCAGGACACGGATGGAGAAGGGCAGACGGTCGAGTGCGCCGACCACGCCCTCCTCTTCAAGTCGTGAGAGGCGGTAAAAGGATGTCGATCCTTCGGGAAGATCGACGGTGGTGAGGGCTCCGAAAGGGTCGCGGTTGAGGTCCGCCACGGCGGCTCCTGTAGAGACGTGCGGTCGAGTGCTGATGCGCCCCTAATGATGTCGGAAGCGGAGGGCTGTGTCAGGTGGGTGGCCTTCGGTCGTATGGACCTCGTAACATGGTGTGACAATGGACCCAGTGTTCCACATGACAGGGCGAGGCGGAGATGAGATCCACGAGCCAGGGACATTCTTCGAGATCTCGCGGCCTGACCGCCGCCGTGACGATTGTGCTCGTCTGCACAGCCGCCTGCTCCGACGGCGGCTACGAGGGAAGCGGCGAGGACATCTCCGGCACGGTAAGCGGCCCAGCAGGTCCCGAGGCGGGCGTGTGGGTGATCGCCGAGACGGAGGACCTCCCCACGACCTTCGCTCGCATCGTGGTTACGGACGATGACGGTCGGTACCTAATCCCGGATCTTCCCGAAGCCGAGTATCAGGTTTGGGTACGTGGGTACGGACTAGTGGACTCTCCGAAGATCGACGCGACGCCGGGTAGCTCGCTGGACCTCACTTCAGTGCAGGCTCCCGATCCTTTGGCGGCGTCATACTATTACCCCGCCGGTTACTGGCTCTCGCTGATCGAAGTGCCTGCTCACCGCGAATTCCCGGGCACAGGTCCTAGTGGGAACGGCATCTCGTCCGACGTGCGGACGCAGGCGGACTGGATTCGTAGAATGAAGTCGGGCACATGCACCGCCTGCCACCAGCTGGGAACACTCGGCACGAGGCGCATTCCCGGGGCACTCGGCGAGTTCGAGTCGTCGGTCGCTGCTTGGGAACGTCGTATCCTGTCGGGGCAGGCCGGCACGCAGATGGCGCGGGGCCTTGCCCAACTGGGTGCGGGCAGGGCTCTCGGGATGTTCGCCGACTGGACGGACCGGATCGAGGCCGGTGCAGTGCCGCCGGAGCCGCCCCGCCCAGAGGGAATCGAGCGGAATGTGGTGATCTCGGTCTGGGACTGGGCCGACCCCACTGCCTATCTGCATGACGTGGTATCGACGGACCGACGAGATCCGACCATCAATCCCTATGGCCCTGTCTATGGCTCGTTAGAGCTGAGCGCCGACTACACACCAGTCCTCGACCCCCGCACCAACACCGCCTCTCAGATTCCGCTCACCGTCCGGGATCCCTCGATTCCGCCGGCCCAGGGACCTGAAATGGCCGCGCCCTCAGTCTATCTCGGGAGCGAGCCGCCGTGGGATAGCAAGTCGAACGTGCATAATCCGATGATGGACGCCGAGGGCCGTGTCTGGCTCACGGCGAGAGTGCGCGGCCGGGACAATCCCGCTTTTTGCCGTGAGGGTTCGGACCATGCTTCGGCTAGGCTCTTTCCGCTCGAGGCTGCCGGGCGACACCTCGGGGTGTACGACCCACGCACCGAGGAGTACACGCACATCAGCACTTGCTTCAGCACGCACCACCTGATGTTCGCGATGGACGACGACAACACGTTGTGGACGAGCGGGGGTGGTCAGGCTGTCGGCTGGCTGAACACTCGCATGTTCTTGGAGACCGGAGACGAGGAGGCCTCGCAGGGGTGGACGCCGCTCATTCTGGACACGAACGGCAACGGTGTGCGGGACGCCTACGTCGGACCTCGTGACCCTGTAGACCCGACCTTGGACAAGCGCATCGTCGCAGGCTTCTACGCGGTCTCACCCGCGCCCGACGGGTCGGTGTGGGCATCGTCTTTGGGATACCCGGGGGCTGTCGTCAGACTCGTGCCTGGAGCGAAGCCCGAGGAGACCGCGCTCGTGGAGTATTACGAGCTTCCCTTGGGTCCCACCGGCGAGCCCGTGGAGGGCTTCTCTCCGAGGGGAATGGACGTCGACAGGAACGGGGTCGCGTGGGTGGCCCTCGCGAGCGGCCACTTGGGTCGGTTCGACAGGACGCAGTGCAGGGGACCCTTGAATGGGCCTGATGCGACCGGGCAACACTGCCCGGAGGGGTGGACCTTCCACGCGGAGCCGCTACCCCAGCTTGGTGGCGTGAACACACCAGGAAGTGCGGAAGCCAGCTACTACACTTGGGTGGACTGGTACGGAGTGCTCGGGTTGGGCGAGAACGTCCCGATCAATACGGGCAACGCTTCGGAGGGCCTCCTCGTGTGGAATGACGGGGAGTGGGTCGTCCTGCGCGTGCCGTATCCGCTGGGCTTCTACACCAAGTGGATGGACGGGAGGATCGACGACCCCGACGCTGGATGGAAGGGGAGGGGGCTGTGGACGACAATCAGTACGCGGGCCCCGTTCCACATGGAGGGTGGCCAAGGGAATACGAGCAAGGTGATCAAGTTCCAGCTCAGACCGAGCCCGTTGGCAAATTAGGTCGGCGACCCCCTCACGCTTCCACGTTCCTAACGGGCTTCCGGCCGCCGTCGAAGTCCAACTTGAAGGGGCGACCCCGAACCCGTCGTCTCGCGTTACATTGGTCTCCATGGAGTTGACTCTTAATGAGCGCCCGGTCGTGCGGCGCGCTGTGGCTGCGTACATCGAGGCGAAGAAACCACACAAAGGACAATTCACGGGTCCTACGGCAGATGAGATCCTCGAGGAGCTGTCCCCCACCCCTGTTCGATGGGCCGAACTTGCCGCGCTCGTCATCGCTACTGCCGAGGACACAAAGTGGCGTTGACAGCTTGTGGCGGTTGAGCGACTTTTTCGTACGGCCCCAAAGTGGGGCGCACGGGTTCGAATGATGGCGGTGGTCTCATTTCGGGGATCACCGCATTTGTTTTGTGGCCAAAGTGGCCACACTCGCGCGGAGGGCTTCCGCGCACAAAGGCAGTCGGCAAGTACGCTTCAACGTGGCTCCGACTCGCACAACCAAGGAGCGCATTGATGCGTACCAAGGGAACAGTAAAGTGGTTCAACGATCAGAAGGGTTTCGGTTTCATCACGCCGGAGGACGGTAGCAAGGACTGCTTCGTCCACCACAGCGCCATTCAGGCGGAGGGCTTCAAGACCCTCGCTGAGGGCGCCAAGGTCGAGTTCGACGTGGTGCAGGGAGCTAAGGGCCCGGCGGCCGAGAACGTCGTCGCGGCGTAACGCCCAGCCGATTTCATCGGCTTTTGCGGGCCGTCCCGAGTATTCGGGGCGGCCCGTTTTTTTTCAGGCACGCGAGGCGCAGGACTGACGCTCTGTCCTGTTTTCTGCTAGTTTTCGAAGACGGCGCGGATTAGGTCTCTCGCGAAAAACAGACGCTGGCGGCGAGCATCCGCGGCTCCCCGTCGGCGTTTTCTGTAACGGGATCTGAGATCCGGGTGAGATTAGATGGCGAAGGAGCAGGCGATCGAAGTCGAGGGGCTCGTGACAGAGGTGCTGCCCGATCGAAACTTTCGAGTACAGTTGCAGAATGACCACGTCGTGCTCGCGTACCTCGCGGGTAGAATGTCCAAGTTCCGCATCCGCGTTCTGGTCGGGGACATGGTCACGCTAGAGCTCTCTCCCTACGACCTGAGCCGCGGCCGCATCACCTACCGCCATAAGACCGGAGGAGGCCCGCCGCCTGCTCAACGGCCGAAAAGGCGCTGACCGCGTGCTGTCGAAGAGCGTAGGGCGCGTGAGCCGGGACAGCCTTCGTATTTCGTCGATCGACCCGGCGGGTGGTTGGCATTCGGTGCCAGGACGAGTTCCTGCTGTGGGCGAAGTGGTCCTATGCGTCGAGGGCGAGGCTGAGGTCGTCGGCGTGCTCGGGCGGACCAGCGACGGCAGCCGGCTCCTGGAGCTCCGTGTCGACGACCGCAACAACCCGTTTTTTGCCTCCTCGTCCAACGTTCTCGTGCAGTCCGACGCGACCAATATATGACGGCGCGTAGTCTGCTCGCACTCGCTCAAGGCGGGAAGTAGGGGCCGGGTGCTACGCGGCGCGCTTCGAACTGTGCGGTACGCACGCGGCTGGAAGGGGGACGCCGACGTCACTGTTGAGGACGTTGAGGTCGTTCGGGACGGCTTGCCCGTCGAGGGGACGCTGATTCTCCCTCGGAACAGCCGGGCCCCGCTACCGGGCTGGATCGCCGTGGGGGGCGTGTCGCGCATGGGGCGCCACCATCCCCAGCTGGTGCGTTTCTCCCGCGCGCTGGCCGCGAGCGGGGCAGCGGTATTGATTCCGGAGGTCCCAGAGTGGCGAAGTCTGTCGGTCGTGCCTGATGTGGCCGCGCCGACCATCCGGGGGGGGCTCGATCTGCTGCAAAGCCGCAGCGAGGTGCGCGACGGCAAATGCGGGCTCATCGGTTTCTCGTTTGGCGCCCCACAGGTGGCCATCGCGACGACTCGAGACGACATCGTCGACAAGGTGGCTGGCATCGTGCTTTTCGGCGGGTACTGCTGCCTCGAACGAACCGTGATCTGCCAACTCACGGGAGATCACGAGTGGGAGGGCATCGACTACTCCCTGGCTCCCGACCCCTATGGAGGTTGGATCGCGGGGAGTAACCATCTGAGGGACATCCCCGGTTTCGAAGATGAGGACAACGTTGCCCAGGCCTTGCATCAGCTGGCCACGGCGGCGAGCACTCTGCGCATCTCGGCGTGGGAGCCGCATCACGACACGCTGATTCGGCAGCTCCGGGACTCCCTCCCCGAGAGGCGGAGGAGGCTCTTCGACCTGTTCGCGACGCCATCCGATGTGGTCCGTCCAGAGCGCGAAGAGCGTCTGGACCTCGCCCGGAAGCTTTCCGAGGCATGCCGCCGAGTCGCCCCGCTCCTGGAGCCAGGGCGCGAGTTGGCCCGCGTCGATGTTCCCACCCGCCTGATCCACGGAAGGGGAGACAGACTCATCCCGTTTACCGAAGGAATGAGGCTGATGTCAGGATTGAAACAAGAGGCTCGGAAGGGGCTGAGCGTGACCGGTCTATTCAGTCACAGTGCCGACCGTGCTCCCCCCACCGAAATGCTTGCTCGAGCGCGTGAGGGAGTGAGGATGCTCAGCACGATCCGCGGAATGCTCAACACGGTCTGAGCGCCAAGCTGGACCCCGGGAGCCGCGTATCGCGACCCCCGGGTCTCTCTTAGCGCCCGCGCCCGCCGAAGCGTCGGCGACGCGGTCCGGTCCGGTCGGCTCCGTTCCCTGAAGCGCTCTTCCCCGTCGCTGCTTTCGCCTTCTCCGCAGCCCTGGCACGTCCCTTGGCCTTCTGCGCACGAATGGCGGCTATCCGCTCGCCAAGAGGGACCTCCAGCGGCTGCTCCGGAGCAGCGTCGTAGGCGAAGCCCTCAAGGCGAGCTCGGGGAAGCTTCGACCCAATCGCCCTCTCGATGCGCTTGACGTCGCCTTCGTCCGCTGGCGCGACCAGCGTGAATGCCTCCCCGGTCGCTTCTGCCCTGGCGGTACGTCCCACCCGGTGAATGTAGTCATCCGGGACGACGGGCACGTCGAAGTTCACGACATGGCCCAAGGCCTCGACATCGATTCCGCGCGCGGCGATGTCCGTGGCCACCAAAACCCGGAAGTCTCCAGCCTTGAAGCCCGCGAGGGCCTTCGTACGCTGCGGCTGTGAGCGGTTCCCGTGGATCCGATCCGCCGAGATGCCGTGGCGGTTCAGGAGTTTGGCCAGACGGTCCGCCCGGTGCTTCGTGCGCGTGAAGACCAATGCCTCGTCGATACGGCCGCTCTTGAGTAGCTCTACGAGCAGCTGACCCTTCAGCGAGGCTGGCACAGGATACACCGCGTGAACCACGCCTTCGGCCGGTGCTGAACGGGTCTGCAGCGCGACCTTGGCAGGCGCATTGAGGATCTCACGCGTGAGCCGTTCGATCGGGGCCGGCATCGTCGCGCTGAAGAACAAGGTCTGGCGGGGCTTCGGAACGTGCGCGAGCACGCGCCGGATATCCGGCAGGAAGCCCATGTCCAGCATGCGGTCCGCCTCGTCCAGGACGAGATACTCCAGTCCCGCCAGGGTGGCGTAGTCGTACTGGAAGTGATCCAGGAGACGTCCTGGCGTGGCGACGATGACATCGGCGCCCCGCCTGAAGGCTCGCTCCTGGGGGCCCATGCCGACTCCACCGTGGACGGCCGCGGCCTTGAGGCCCGTGTGGCGCGCCAACCCATCGAAGTCGGCGACGATCTGGAGCGCCAGCTCCCGTGTGGGAGCAAGGACCAACGCCCTGGTCGTGCCGCGAGGGCGGTCTATCAGTTGGTGGAGGATGGGGAGGAGGAAAGCCGCGGTCTTGCCGCTTCCCGTGGCTGCACAGGCGAGCAGATCTCTGCCCTGGAGCGCGTGCGGGATGGCTTCGGATTGAATGGGAGTAGGGCGTATGAAGCCCAGGTCCTCGACACCTCGGATGAGGGTCGGGTGCAACTTAAGAGCAAGAAAAGGCAATGGGTATCCGTTACGGAGGCACCAAGCAGGCCGGCCGGAAGTTCCGGCTCGATAGGCTGGCGCAGAGTTGAAGCAGGTTGAGCCCCGGAACCGAGGCTCGAGGAAAGATCCCGCAGGACTAAGGTAGCGGAAGGGCTATGGGAGCGTCAGGGGGGACCCCGAACGGCCCTCGCGGGTATGGTGCCACCTACCTACAAACGGATCTGCAGGCCTCCGCGTGCTCCGGCTCCGGCACCTCAATGAGGAGCAGGCCCGTGGCTCGAGTGAAGATCGTCAGGCCCGACGGCAGCCCTTCGCCGTACTTCTGGAAGGACGAGAAAGAGGCCGCCGCGCTGCTCAAGACGGTCTACAAGAAGACGTCTGACGGAGTGAAGCGGCTAAGAGGCGTGCAGTACGACCTCGCGAACAACACGTTCAAGAAGGACTGAGCGGGGTCGGGGGTCCCTATCCGACCAGCGCCCGGACCGTGAAGTAGAAGACCGAAGGCCCCAAGAGGGCTCCGAGGCCGGTGTAGAACGTCGCGGTCATGGCACCGTACGGAACGAGGCGCTTGTCAGTGGCCGCCAAGCCGCCGGCGACTCCGGACGTCGTGCCCATAAGTCCGCCGAAGACCATCGCGGACTTCGCATTGTTCAGGCCGATTGCCTTGGCCACGAACGGCGTTCCGGTCATGACGATCAACGACTTCACGAGCCCGGCTGCGATCGAGAGCGCGATGACCTCAGACGACGCTCCTATGGCTGAGCCCGTCACTGGGCCCACGATGTAAGTTGCGGCCCCGGCACCGATCGTCGTAATGCTCACGGCGTCGGTATAGCCGAAGGCGTAGGCGACCAGCGCGCCGACGACGAACGAACCGAGCACCCCCGCCACGAGCGATACGGCCGCGCTCAGCCCGGCGCGGCGGATCTCGTCGAAGTTCACGCCGAAGGCGGTGGCCACGATCGTGAAGTCGCGCAGCATCCCACCCCCCATG
>Ga0114996_10009464_pt1 | contig 10681 bp, 10 predicted proteins | sample ArcticOcean_MG_C_4_FD_87039 | JGI IMG/M metagenome (GOLD analysis project Ga0114996, IMG submission 87039) | Marine microbial communities from western Arctic Ocean - ArcticOcean_MG_CB4_134 | ecosystem: Environmental > Aquatic > Marine > Oceanic | place: Arctic Ocean: Canada Basin | collected... | reverse complement strand
TCAATGTCGAGCGCGGAGTTCGGAAAATGCCAACCGCGTTTTTAAAGTCAGACGGGCCCGGTTGGCGCCGCGCTGGCCGGAAAGTAGCGCGAGCTTCCAGCTTGCGGCCAATCGAAGATTTCGAGCTGGCCCGATCAAACGAGGGGTGAAACTTACGTGCCGGCGTTTTCGCGCCCGCTTCCCGCTCTACCGGGGTCGGTGGGTGACGCGGGTCAGGTGCGCTCGATCAAGCCGGAGGCTGCCTCCACCACCTGTTCCAGGCTTACCGGCGCCAACTTGACCCAGTAGGTAACCTGCTCATTCGCCTCGTGTCCGAAGCGTTGGTACGCCTCCCGCGTGGGCAGGTATCCGACCTGGCTTTTTCATTGCGTAACGGAGATAAGCAAATGGAGGTATGGGAAATAGGTCAGGCTTTGAGAAAGGCTTCCTCCCATGGCGTGCCTACCAAAGATTCGCTGCCGGTCTTGTCCGGATCCTTTTTCCCCAGCATCGCCTTGTACATACTTAAGCTGAGCTTCTCCGGAGAGAGCGTGTCCTCCTTGGCGATGGCGTTGGTGAAGGCTTCCGCAAAGGTCTCGAGGCGGTCCTGTTCGTCCGCCGGAAGCCGCTTCGGAGCGGGGCTTTCGTTGGTGTGTACCCGACGGCAGGTATCTTCCGTAGGCACCTGTTGCGGGCGTGGGAAGGTTCTGAAGTGGCCGTTGTCAAAAGACTCGCTCAGCCCGTATTGCTTCTCCCACGCGAGCACGCGGTCGCGCATTTGCGACGCCAGTTCCGGATTTTCCGCGACCAGATTCCGCGTTTCGTTCGGGTCGTCATACAGGTCGAACAGTTCTTCCCGCCCGCCATCGGCGGCGTGAAGCGCGTACTTGTAACGGTCCGAGCGGGCCGCAATCCAACGGTCTTTCCCGCAATGGTAATCGGAAAAGCTGAATTCCCTCGTATCCCGAAGACCGCCACCGTCCTTGCCTAGCAGGCTGGCGCCGGGAAGCGGTCCGCTGTGCGGATTGAAGTAAGGCAAGTCCAGTTCCTCAATCAGAGTCGGGAGAATATCGGTTAGATCGACCGGGTCCTTGCACACCGACCCCGCGGCGGTTCTCCCCGGCCACCGTAATAACAGTGGAATCCGTATCGACGCTTCGTAGGGGCAGTTTTTTTGCGAAAGTCCGTGGTCGCCCATCATTTCGCCGTGGTCGGACATGAAGAAGATCACCGTATTGTCGGCCAGTCCCAAACGTTCGAGTTCAACGAGGATTTTGCCGATGGCATCGTCAACATGGGTGATCTGGCCATAGTAGAGCGCTTTCAAGCGCCGCATCCTGTCCGGATCCCGGTGCGCTCCGTCTAACCGGCCCCGGCTCCCCCAGTGGCTCGAAGGCAGGTTTTCGATGGGACGTTCCGCGTTGACCGGTAGCGGCATTGCCTCCGGCGCATATCGTGAAGCGTAGGGCTCGCAGGGCGCGAATGGCGGGTGGGGCGCTATCCACGAGGACCAGAGGAAAAATGGGGCGCCGCCTCTGTGTTTGACATGTTCACCTAGGAAATCGACCGATCTGTCCGCGACCCAGTTGTTCTGCGAGTGCTCAACCGGAATGGCGCAGGTCTGGGGTTGGAAAAAGAGGAGATCCCGCAATCCCTAGGGGAAGCGGGTTCGGACCCCGTGGTCGAGGAGGTACCGCCGGTAGTCGTCGTCGACGAGGTGGGCCGGACCTTCCTCCATGCTGAGGAGGTTGCGCAGTCCGTGCATTCTGCCGGAGAAATGCATTTCCCCAATCCCCTGGGTCCAATACCCTGCCCGCTGCAGCAAAGTCATGATGGTGGGAAACTCCGGTGTCGGGCCTGGCAGGCGGTGGTTGGCCACCCAGTGGGTGCATGATGCCCGTTGCCCGGTGATAAGGCTCATCCGTGCCGCGACGCATACCGGGGTGGGTGTAACCGCGTTGTGGAAGCGAATCGAAGACCCCGCCAGGGTGTCGAGGTTGGGCGTCGCGAGGTGACGGTTACCCGCGCACCCCATAGCGTCGCAGCGCTGCTGGTCGGTCATTAGAAAAAGGATGTTGGGTGTCTGCATTGCAAGGCGTTTCCGACCCTTGCTATGCAACTGTTATAAGGCAAATCAGATATTACCAGCGCTACTTGGAGCAATGACAGATAACGCCCGAACGGTTTTTTTTTACCGCTTCTTAAATCGTAAATCGACGATATACGAACTATTTATATTATGGAGGTTGTTAACCGCGATTTCCGTTTGCCGCCCACCTGCCGGTGTATGATCCTGCGCGAATGGCATTTCAGATCGTCAAGGATTTCTCGATCCGCGCGAGGCGCGAGGTGGTGTGGGAGTACCTCGACGATCCACGGGCCCACACTCTCTGGCTGGGAGCGAATCAGCGCACGGTCCTGACCAGCCCGGAACCGATAAAAACCGGCACGCGGTTCCAGATAATAACCGAGGCGGGAAGTATCAGACGAACCGAGGACGGTGAAATACTCTTCCACCGTCCGGTTGAGGAAATCGTCGTAAGGGTCCGGCAGAGTGCCCGCAAGTATATCGATACCCGCTACCTGCTGGCGCCCCATGGTGACGTTACGCTTCTCACCTGCACGGTTGATTTCGCGGGGCGCGGCACGGTCACGGCCTGGTTTCTGCGCCTGATCGCCATACCGCTATTCCGGCAGAGCCTGATGCGCTTGAAAAAGGTCGCGGAGGGGACCTGAGCCAATCAGACTACTGAAAGTTCCGGGTTGGTTGGTATTATTGGAACTGAAAGCAGGTTACGTTTGGCATCTGCTCGCGCGGTGGTGCAATGTTGAGGATCGAAACTTGAAAGCACGGTTAGCAACATGGTATCCATACCAGTTATGCAACGGAAATCGCGTTTTCAATGGTTGTTCTGAATTCCCAGTTATTATATGCAGATCATCGCCATCGCCGCCCTTTCCCTGGACGGGTTTGTCACCCGGCATGATAGTGAGGGGAACAGTTTCACTTCCGCTGTCGAGAAGAAGCATTTTTCCCGTGTGTTGAAGACCTTTGATTGCTCGGTGTTTGGATCGGTTACTTTTGAGGCGGCGCGGAATCAGATCGAGGGGCACTTGAGTGCGGATCGACTGCGGATCGTGCTGACTTCCCGGAAAGAAGATTACGCAGGGAATTCCCGAGGCGGGATGCTTGAATTCCATGCAGGCGCGCCTCAAGCGATTGTCTCGTTGTTGAGGGATCGCGGGAAGACCCGGTGTGCGCTTCTCGGTGGGGGACAGGTCTTCGCGGACTTCCTCCGGGCAGGCTTGATCGACGAGTTCTGGATTACCTTTGAACCGGTGTTCTTCGGGAGCGGAAAACGCCTCCTTGAGGGCTGCCTCGATTGGCCGTTGGACCTGATCGGCATCGAGAAACTGGGTGGAAGCGTATTTGTGGCGAAATATCGCCCGCGGATTCATTGAGGACCCTTCCGGACGTATCGACGCCGTGCCTGTTTCAATTAGCGTGCGTCCGCGCGAAAAACGGTGCGAACGATTGCATTATGGCTACCGCGATGTGTCCCCACATGCCGGCCCATCCGTCCGTGTCCCAGGTTCGTCCGTCGTCCTCGGATCGAACCGCGGTCGCAATAATAAAGCACCATAAAGTCAGAAGCGCATCACGAAACAGGCATTGTTTCGTCGTTTGATTCGCATGCGTTGCGGTGATTCGGAGTGTAATCAAATTGCCTCTGTCAATTTGCCGTAAAATTCGGGCCGGCGCGTACGCAGGGTGCATCCCCCACCCATGCGCGCCTTCTGCAAAACGTCGGGATCGAGTTCCGCCGTGATCATGAGATCCTCCAGGAGAAGTGGTCCCTGGGCGAGCATCTCACCCGTCGGGTCGACGATGAAGGTGCCGCCCTTGTGGGTGGAATGCCCGTTGAACCCAAATTGTCCGCAGTGGGCGCAGAACACCCCGTTCTCCTTTGCGTATACGCCCCAACTGCCGGGCATTTCCTCACGGTGGGTCTGCAGGTTCTTAAGCTGCTGTTCTTCGCTCGCCTCCTTGCCCAACCCCCCTTTGCGTCCGGCGTGCGGTGCGAGGACCACCTCCGCACCCTGCAAGGCCACCATGCGCCAGCTCTCCGAGAATGAAGTGTCATAGCAGATAAGCGTGCCGACCTTGCAGAAACCGAGATCAAACACCTTGAAACTGCGCCCCATGCGAAAGACGTAGTACTCGTCGCCCGAGGCGTGCATTTTATGTTGGATGCCGATCAATCCGTTCGGGCCGACGAGTGCCTGTGCATTGTAGAATGTCCCGTTTGATTTCTCTGCGAATCCGTAAGAGGCGATAATACCGAATTTTTTAGTTCGATCCGCGATAAGTGAATATACTGGCCCGTCACCGGCGGGTTCCGCGAACCGGGTTACATCCGGATGACCGTAATGAGCGGTGGTCGCTACTTCGGGAAACTCTACCAACGCGCATCCAGCCTCCGCGGCCTCCTCGATAAAGCGGGCATGGACGTCGAGGTTGTGCTGAAGGTCATCCTTCAAAGCGTTCATCTGCACCGTCGCGATCTTGAATCTTTCCATGAGTTAATTCTTTGCCGAAAAAATTTCCGATGCGAGACCTATCCCGCCTTATTTGGGCGGCCGTCACCGGTTCGGCAGCGCTCGCGGCAGAAGCGATCAGGCGGGAGCTGGACTTGTCGATTTAATGGAATCCGCTGGGGGGTTTAACATCGTTAATCGACGATATACGATATTAGTATTTCGGTTAAGAATTCGAATTATTCTGCGACGGTCGAGCCTGGCTGAAGATTGAGGTATCAGGGCATGCAAGGCACGAATGGCGGGTAACATTCCGCAGAGGGCGGGGGTCGGCCGTGCGATGCGGGCTTATGGAACTGACACCTGGTAAAAGTTCGCGGATCCGGAGCCCTGCGGTGTCCGAATCGTGAAGGTAAATCCGCCGTCGTCAATCACGGTGGGATTTCCGACCGTTTGCCATGTGCCGTCGGTGAGGCTGTCGTTTTGCCAAAGGGTGAAAGTATCGACGAACCAGCCGAGTTCCAAATCGACTTCGCCGTTTTCCGCGATTGCAACGCGTTCGATGCCGGGATGGTTGATAAAGTTATCATCAAGAAGCGCAAGCAACCGTGTGTAGGCCGATGACTCATCCTCCGATAACGGCGATTGCAACAGGTCGGCGCTCTCTCCTGGGTCTGACGCAACGTTGTAAAACGCCGTTGTTTGGTCCTCGAATCGGATGACCTTGAATGCTTTTTCCGCGGCTGCGCGGTCTCCGATACCCGATTCGCTCGCATCGAGCTTTTCCGCAAGGATTGCGGTTTGGATGGGCGCGTAGGTGGTGCCGGCAATGATCGGGAGGAACGACCTTGAGTCGAGGACCAGTTGCCGCGGGTGAACGGCTGCCGGTTCGACCTCGAAGAGTTGCAGGATTGTCGCGTAAAGATCGACAGCGTGCACAAGTTCCTCGGATACCGTTCCCTTCACGCCATTGGCACCGGCCTTTCCTGTGACAATCAGCGGCACTCGAACGCCTCCCTCGTAAACCGAACCCTTGCTGTGGCCGTCCGGATAGGGCGGTTGCAGAGTCCGCCTTGAGGTGCCGTTGTCGCCCATGAAAATAACGGTTGTAGCGGAGAGGTCAATAGATGCGAGGAGTCGACTGATCTCGGTGTCCATCGCCTGGATCATGGCTTCGAAATAGAGGTCAGGCTTTCCGGCAATATGCCCCGTTGTCCCCGGCAGGGAATCGTAATCGTGGAGCGGTAAAGGCGGCAAATGCAGGGGTGTGTGCGGAGCGTTGAAAGCCAGCCAGAGAAACCACGGCTCATTGGTTTGCTGACCGATCCACGCCATCGCGTCGTCGACATTGTCGGTTGTCGCGTATTCCGGATAGCTGTTTGTCGAAACTCCATTGACGGTTTTTTGCCAGGATGAAAATTCATTCAGTCCGCCACCGAGGGCGCCTGAAAAATGCGGCCACCCTCCGATCGTGTTGGGCGAGGAAGCATCCGGTCCGAGGTGCCATTTCCCGATACATGCGAGCCGCGTGGAAATGGCACCGGACTCGATGAGCGCTTCGGGTAACGTGAATTCATTGGCGAGAAGCCTGTAGGCGTTCGCAGTGGTCGGACTGAGTACCCCGGTACGGAAGCCGTAACGCCCGGTCATGATCGCAGCGCGCGTCGGCGAGCAGGTGGGGTAGGCGTAGGCGCGCGTGAACATGACCCCATCATCGGCGAATGAATCGATGGTCGGCGTAGGTGCGAAGGAAGCGTCGGGGTGTTGGTTGAACCTGTCGAGGGCGTCGTTCCCGAGATCGTCCGCGAGGATCAGGAGAACGTTTCCAGGCGCTTGTGCAAGGAGGGCGGGCAGGTCCGAAAAGAGAAGCGCGATGACGGCCGCGGGGCAGAGGAAGTTCTGAATGCGCATGTTCTGTGCTACAAAGTCCGGTGTCGTGTTTCCGGATCAACGAGAACGCCGGTGCGTATAGCGCCGGTGCATGACTTTGTTGAACCGATTGATTCTCCATAAGTTGCAGATTATATCGAGCCTTGAGTTTCAATCCGTATTGGCGGGCGACGGATTGGGTGGTGAAATCGAACGTAACTGCGGTTTTGCGGCACGGGTGTAACCGTGCCCTCCACCGAATTGCGGCACGGGTGTAACCCTGCCCTCCACCGAAGTCCGTCGATACGACGCTATAGGCGCCGGCTCAAGGCGGGCCGCAGATGTAAGGTTCATCTCGGTCGGAGCCGGCAAGAGTACAACGAAGCCGGTGGCTCCGATGCATCCCCACTCAATAGCCTCGCGCTTTGTCGACCACGTTAAGGAGGGGTTCACCCGCCAGGTAGCGACGCAGGTTTTCGCAGAACAATGGAAAGACGCGGTCCCACGATTTCGGCGAGGTTCCGGCCCAATGGGGCGTGAGGATCACGTTATCCATGGCCCACAAGGGGTGATCGGGCGGCAGCGGTTCGGGAAACGTCACGTCGAGACCGGCGCCGGCGATCGCTCCGTTTTGGAGCGCTTCGGTGAGCGCGGTCTGGTCTACGATTTTGCCCCGCGCGACATTGATGAGAAAAGCGGATTTTTTCATCAACTGGAATTCAGCGAATCCAAGCAGCCGGTTCGTCTCTGGCGTCAGCGGGCAGCAGACGATGACAAAATCGCATTGAGCGAGCATCGCGTGTAGGCCATCGCTGCCCAAAACCCGGGTAACGGTGTCGGGCTTATCACCTTGTGAGGAATCGACGGCGAGCACGTTCATGGAGAACCCGTGGGCCCGTTTGGCAATCTCACGGCCGACGTTCCCGAGGCCGATCAACCCGAGTGTTTCCCCCGCCAGTTCGAGAATCTGAGGCTTCGGCTTCTCGCCCTCGCGGTGCCCGTTTTTCTGCTGCCAGCGAAGCGCATAAGGGATCTTGCGGGAAAGCGCGAGGAGAAGGGCGAATGCGTGCTCTGCGATGTTTACCGAAGTTTTCCCTTTGGAATTGGTCAGCACGATATCGCTGGCGACCAGTTCGGGTGAAATCATGCGGTCGATACCGACGCCCGCCACCTGTATCCACTTCACCTGTTTGGCATGCGCAAGCTGCGCGGGGGCCAGTTTCGGTCCGAGGATGACCTCCGCGTACTCGATTTCACGAAGAAGGTCCTCTTCGCTCGCTGCAAGGACGATATTCGCTTCGAGTGCGATGTCCTGAATGATTGCGATCTCCTGTTCGTTCAAACGGTCGGTGACGATTTTCATTCTGCTTGGAGAGTCTCTGGTGTTTGCATGGTATTCTTGACCTCCATGCCAATACCGAGTCCAGCACCATTTCTCGAGTACCGATGGCATTGGGCGTTTTTCGAGAATGGTTGAGAGCGGAACGGATTCTTGACCGAGTGTTTTCTCTCGTGTTCAATAATGAGGTGCTATGAACAGACCCGCCGTTGCGACAGAACACCGCCAGGAGAGTTCTCCGGTCCTTGATCCCCACGCCTCCGGCACGGGTTCGGGGCTCACTTTGATCGATGCGGATGTTCACAATTATCCCCATGCGATGGAGGATTTTTTTCCGTTCCTTTCGGAACGATGGCGAACATATATAAAGCACTCAGGCATGCCCCTGCCCGGGATCTCCATGTACCCGAAGGTATTCGAGGTCGCGGCGCGGCGTGATGCTTGGCCGCCGGACGGAAAGAAACCAGGGACCAACCCGATCTTTTCGCGCCAGCAATTGCTTGATCCGTGGAAGATCGATCTGGCGATCCTCAACCCTTTGGTGGGAATTTCCGCCGTCCAGAACGTCGATCTTTCGAACGCCTTGATGCGCGCCACGAATGACTGGATGGCGTCAGTTTGGCTGGATGCTGACCCGCGCTGGCGAGGTTCGATCGTCGTCAATACTCACGACCCGGCGAGTTCCGCTGGCGAGATAAAGCGGGTTGCGCAAGATTCACGGTTTGTCCAGGTGCTTCTCCTGGTCCGCTCTCATGCACCCTACGGACGGCGTCAGTTCCTGCCGATCTTTGAAGCGGCCGCCGAGTGCGGCCTGCCGGTTGGCATCCATTTTGGCGGGGGAGGGGGGCCGATCACCCCCTGCGGGTGGCCGTCGTATTATATCGAGGATCATACGGCGATGGTACAGGCTTTCGAGACGCAAGTCATCAGCCTTGTGTGCGAAGGCATTTTCGAACGGATCCCTGAATTACGGGTGGTCTTGATCGAAGGTGGATTCGCCTGGATACCCGCTCTAATGTGGCGCCTCGATAAGAATTACCGGGGTTTGCACAGCGAGGTGCCGTGGTTGAAAAAGGCTCCCAGCGAGTACATTAAAGCGCATATTCGTGCGACCACCCAACCCATGGAGGAACCTTCCGAACCGCGACACCTGATTGCGATTCTGGAAATGCTGCAGTGCGACGATTTTCTCATGTTTGCCACGGACTACCCCCATTGGGATTTTGACGCTCCGGATCGGGCGTTGCCGTCACAGGTTCCCAAAGACCTTCGCGAGAAGATAATGGCGGGAAACGCCAACAGTTTCTATGGATTCGAAAGAGCATGACGTGGGGGCGGTATCCGAGTTTGAACCTGGTGAAATTCGGAAAAAAATGGTGGGAAGCCGAGCCATTGCGATCGTTCGTAAAGGCGATTCCTTTCTGGCGGTTCGCGATCTCTGCCCGCATCAAGGGGCTCCGCTTTCTTCCGGCACGGTCAGTGGCACGCCGAGGCGATGCGTGCCGGGGGAGGAAATTGTCCTCGATCGTGTCGGTGAAATTCTTATCTGCCCGTGGCATGGCTGGGAATTTGATCTTATCAGCGGGGGGACGCTCGATAACCCGCGCAGTGGGCGGGTGCGCACCTATCCGGTTCGCGTGAAGGGGAATCGGGTTATTGTGAACATCGGATGAGCGGGGGCGGCCGGGAGTTAAATGACGGGATAGGGTAAATGACATGAGTGTAAAAACGGCGATTGGAAGTGAACCGAATTTGTCTGTCGTGGGAACCCGTCCGGTGCGTCCGGATGGGTTTGACAAGGTGACCGGGGCAGCCATTTACGGTGCTGATACCCGGTTCCCAGGAATGATATACGGCAAGATCCTGCGCAGCCCTCACGCCCATGCACGGATCCTCAATATCGCCACTGATAAAGCACGGGCGATTAAGGGCGTTCGCGCGGTAATCACGAGGCGGGATCTGGCCGAACACCCGGCGGATGATACAGGAGGCGGTGAATCCACCGACCTCCGATATGTGCGGGACAACGTCCTCGCGGGCGAACGGGTCCTTTACAAAGGGCATGCGGTTGCGGCAGTGGCGGCTGACACCGCGAGCATCGCGGACGAGGCGGTGAAAGCGATCCAGGTGGAGTATGAAATACTCGCACCGGTTCTCGATATTCTCGATGCCATGCGGGATGATGCGCCTCTCTTGCATGAAGAGTTGCGGACCGAGTCTTTCGACGGAACGGTGACAGGCGGCCCGAGCAATGTGGCGCGCCACCTCCTGTTAAAAATGGGCGATCCGGAAGGTGGCTTTAATAAATCCGATATTATTGTCGAGCAGGAGTTCACGACCGACACGGTGCACCAGGCCTACATTGAGCCACAGGCTGCTACCGCCTGGTGGAAGGGAAACGGCGAGTTGACAGTCTGGTGCAGTACCCAAGGGGCATTTGGGGTGCGCAAACAGGTGAGCGCCGCTCTGGGCCTCCGGGAATCGCGGGTGCGCGTGGTGCCGTTGGAGATTGGAGGCGGATTTGGCGGCAAACTGTCCGCCTACCTTGAACCGGTTGCCGCTCGCTTGTCGCAGATATCCCGGCGACCGGTGAAAATGACGATGAGCCGGGCCGAGGTATTTGAATCCACAGGCCCGGCTCCGGCTTCAGTGGTCCGAGTACGGATGGGCGCGACCCAGGCTGGAAAGATCATGGCTGCCGAGGCGTGGCTCGCCTACGCCGCGGGAGCGTTCCCCGGTAGCTCGATTAATCCCGGCGCAATCTGTGCCTTCGCTCCTTACGAGATCGATAACCTCGTCGTCAACGGCTACGACGTGGTCGTCAACAAGCCGAAGAGTCGGGCCTACCGTGCGCCCGGAGCGCCCCAGTCGAATTTCGGAGCCGAGTGCGTAGTGGATGAACTGGCGGCAAAACTGGGATTCGACCCCATTGAGTTTCGCCTTATGAACGCTGCC